>JAEEGI010011312.1_pt1 | contig 19256 bp, 10 predicted proteins | sample 8958751 | NCBI WGS metagenome assembly JAEEGI01 (sample SAMN16246545, study PRJNA631951) | gut metagenome | biome: gut microbiome; feature: rumen; material: KS-attached | host: Bos | place: Iran: Karaj | collected 2018-10 | reverse complement strand
AAAAAAAAAAAAAAAAAATAAAAAATAAAAAAAAAAGAGAAGAAGATAATATGAAAAAATTAAAAGAAGAAAAAAAAGAAGAAATAAAAGAAGAAAAAAAAGAAGAAACAAAAGAAAAAGAAAAAGAAGAAAATAATAATGATGAAGGTTTTGATTTTGTAGAAGAAGAAGAAAAAAAAGAAGAAAAAAAAATAGAAGATACTAAAAAAGAAAGTTCATCTGAATCAGAAAGTGAAGAAGATAATATGCCAAGATTAAAAGAAGAAAAAAAAGAACAAAAAAAAGAAGAAAAAAAAGAAAAAGAAAAGGAAGAAAAAAAAGAAGAAGAAAAAGAAGAAAATAATAATGATGATGGATTTGATTTTGTAGATGAAGATAATAATGAAAAAAATGATAATATTAAAAAAGAAAAAAAAGAAGAAAATGAAGAAGATGATGGTTTTGATTTTGTCGAAGAAGATAATAATGAAGATAATAATAACAATGAAAATACAAATGAAAAAAAAGAAAAAACAGAAGATAAAAAGCAAGAAGAAAAAAGTCAAATAAAAATATCACCTTTAGAATTAGGAAAAAACAAATCAAAAATAAATGAATTAATATTATCATATAAATCAAAATATAATACAAATAAATTCAAATATGAAAAAAAAGAAATAAACTATGATAAATATAAATCAAATTCTCATATTAAGAATTTTAAATTAAATAATATTACAAATATATATTCAGTTAAATCATTATATGATACAGCTTCAAAATTTAAAACAAATCCTCAAGTTGAAATTAAACCTTTTACTTATCAACAATTAATTCAAAGTTCTATAAGAGATAGAAAAAGTAAAAAATTAACTTCTGTCTTTAATAAACAAAATCCTTTTGTTAAAAATGTTGATAATGAATCTAAAGACTTTTTCTCTAATTTAAATGTTAACTTTGAAAATTTAAAACTTTTTTATTGTAATATGAATAAAGATTTTAGAAAAGAAATAGAAGAAATTGAAAAAATAGAAAAAGAAAATGAAAATAATAAAGATGATGACTTCAAAGAAATTGAAGAAAATATGGATTTTTCTCAATCTCAAATAAATGATTTTGAAATTGTAGAAAAGGAAAATATAGAAGCCTTAGAAAATGAAGAAAATAAAAATAACATTTTGGAAGAAAAAATAAGTGAAAAATTAGAAAAAAAAGAAAAAAAAAAATCAGAAAATGAAAAAAAAATAAATACAAAAACAGAAAGTAAAAAAATAGAAAAAAAAGATTTAGAAAATGAAAAAATAATAAATAAAAAAATCGAAAGTAAAAAAATAGAAAGTAAAAAAATTGATACAGAAACTAATAATGAAGATGACTTTGAATTTGCAGAAGAAAAAACAGAACCAATAAAACCACCAACACAAAGTTTAAATATTGATAATATTAAAATAAAAACAATAAATGAAAACATTAATAATAAAATAAATAAAAAAAATGAAAATAAAATTGATTTAGGATTAAACTTTGATGTTGAAGAAAAAGAACATGAATTTAATGAAAAAAAAACTATTGAAATTAATCAAGATTTACTTTCTCTTATGAGTGGAATTGGAAGTGAAAATATTAATAAAATTGAAGAAAAAAAAGAAGAAGAAAAAAAAGAAGAAAAAAAAGAAGAAATATTTGATGAAAATAAAATGATGGAAATGTTAATTAAAATAGGAGGAAAAAATCCTAATGAAAAGAAAATAGAAAAACCTAAAAAAGAAACTCAACAAGATAAAAATGATAAAAAAATAATTCAAATTATTTCTACTTTACCTAATTATAATTTTTTAACTAGTAAATATATTGAATTTCCTGAAACAATGTATAATTTATTAGAATAAAACAATTAAGGAATAATAAATATATAATTTTATTTTATCTATTAAATTCTTTTAAAAAAATAAGAAAAAAAAATAATTAAATCATTAATTATTTAACAATAAAAAATCATAGTAAAAAATTATTTTAAATCTTTAAATATATATAAAAATAAAAAATGGGAAATCAATTATTTGGAGAATACAATATAGAAAAAGAGCCTTTTTTAACAGGAGGATATTTAAATTTATGGAATATATATAGAGGAATTCATAAAGAAAGAAAACAAAATGTATGTGTGTTTGTATTTGAAAAAAAACATTTAGATAAATTTCAAAAAGATGAACAAAATGATATATTAAATTCCTTAAAAAAAGAAGCTCAGTCACTAATTAAATATAAACATCCTTCAATATTAGGTATTGTAGAGCCTTTATTAGAAGATAAAAATTCAATAGGTTTTGTAACTGAAGAATTTAAATATAATTTATCAAGTTGGGTTAAATCAATTAATCCTTCAAAATTAGAAATTAAACAAATGATAATTGAATTATGTAAAGTTATTAATTTTCTTCATTCAGACGCTCATTCAATTCATACTAATTTTAATCCAGATAATATATTTATTGATAAAGATAATAAGATTAAAATATCTGGAATGAATTTTGCTGTTAATGATCCTCCTTTACAAGGAGGAGAAATTAATGTTTCTTCAGGAGCTACTCCTAATTTATCTTATTGTGCTCCTGAAATAATAAGTCATTCAAAAGCTTTTTATTCAAGTGATATTTTCTCCATTGGTTGTATTATATATAATCTATTAAAGTTTCATAAAGGTGATTCTGATAGAAATTTATTAAGTTTAAATTCAAATACTGTTCTTTCTTATAATAATGCTTTAAGTAATATGGATAATAAATTAAATAAATGTAATTTTGAAAATGAAGATATTAATTTATTAAATAAAATATTAAATAAAGAACCACAATATAGACCTGGAATTAAGGAATTATTAGATAATGAATGGTTTAATGATCCTAAATTAAAAGCTTTAAATTTTATAGAAAATTTAAATGCCAACGAACAAAGTAAAAATATTGAATTTTTACAAAAATTACCTAGAATAATATCAATGTTTGAAAATAAAATAATTATAAATAGATTTTTACCTTGTTTATTAAATGCTCTTAAAAATGAATCTTTAATTAATTCTTGTTTACCTGCTATATTTTCCATTTGTGAAAATACAAATTTTAAATTAAATTTTTCAAATGATGTTTGGCCTCATTTAAAAGACTTATTTAAATTAAGAGCTTTACCTGCTGCCAGTATATATTTCTTAATTTCAAAAGTTAAATATATTGGAGATAATATTTCAAATAGTGAATTTTCTTCAAATTTTTTAAATTTAATTTGTAAAGCTATGGATTGTAATGTTGCAAAAATTCAAACTGTTGTTTCAGAAAATTTAAATTATATTACTAAAAAAATCGATTCTTTAGCTTTTAAAAATCAAATTTATCCTAGAATTCTTCAAGTTATTTCCAATACTAATTCAAGACCTTTAAAAATTGACTTTTTAAAAAAACTAAAAGAGTTATATACTAAATTAGACCAAAATATTATTAATGAAAGTTTATTAAATAATTTAGAAAAAATAAGAAAAGCAGATAATAATAATGAAATTTGTATGACTATTGCTGAAATTTATGAAGAAATTGCTAAAATTGTTAATATTGAAGGAATTGCAAATAAAATATTACCAAATTTAATTTCTATATTAGTAGGAGCAAATATTACAAAAACTAATTTTAATACTATAATGAAATTAGTACAAACTTATTTAGAAAGAATAAGAAAAACAAGATTTAATGATTTAGCTGATGATGCAGGTTCAATTGGAAATACAATAATGAATAATAATAATAATAATAATAATACTCAAAGTCAAGAAGATAATTTTATGGATAGTTTATTAAATCAAGGAAATAATAATAATAAAGGAAATGATAAAGATGATTTTCTTAGTAGTTTCTTTGATAATACTCAAACTAATAAGAATAATAATAATAATGGAATTAATTTTACATCATCCTCTAATCAAAATAAGACTACAACATCTACGAATAATGATTTTAATTTTACTACATCTTCATCAAATAATAATAATACTAAAAGTCTTTTTGATGGATTATCAACTAATACTCAATCACCTTATGTTAAAAATAATGTAACATCCAATATTAAAACTAATAGTAGTAATTTTAATTTTAATTTAACTAATTCTTCGACAAATAAAACAACAAATACTAATGATATATTTTCTAATTTAACTTTAAATAAAAATAAAAGTAATAATAATCCTTCTTCTTTAAATTCAAATTTAAATAACATTAATTTAAATTTCAATAATAATTCAAATAATAATAATAATAAAAATCATGATTCAATGTTAAATAATTTAATGAATGATCTTCCTACTTATTCAAATACAAATACAAATGCAAATACAAATCAAAATAATAATAATAATTTAGGTGGATTTTCAATGAATGTTACTTCTACTACTAATACACAATCATCAGGCTTTGATCCAAATAATTTAGATTTCCTTTCTGGAAATAAACATGTTTCAAATTCGAATAATAATAATACTAATTTTAATTTCGGAGGTATGGGAATTGGAAATAGTAATAATAATTTTAATTTTTCAAATAATAATAATACCTTTAATTTCCTAAATAATAATACTTCTTCAAATAATACTTTTGGAGGAATGAATAATAATAATAATAATAATAATTTATTTGCAAATTTAACAACTTTAGGAAATAATAATAATAATAATAATAAAAATAATAATAACAATTTCCTTAATTTTTAAAAATTTAAATTAGTGAAAATGTAAATAAAAAATAATTAAATTTAAATTTAAAATTTACTTTTTTATATTATTTGAAACTACCTAAGTTTATTGACTATTAAATTATTAGAAATTATTTTTTCCTTTATTCTACAAACAATGATAGAAGAAGACAAATAAAAGTTTTCAAATATTTCATAATATTTATAATATATATATATATTTATTGTTATTGATATATTATTAACATTCATAAAAAGAGGTTAATTTTTTTCCTTTTTCCTGAATTTGTTTTTCCCAAACAGCAAATTGTTTATCATAAAATTTTTTTAAAGCTTCCTGAATAACATCTTGCAATTCTCCTTTTTCAACAATTAAACAATTTAATAATTCTTTGAAAAATTCATATAAAGTTAAACAATATTTATATTGTAAACCATGTTTTAAACCAATATCAAGGAAAGTCTTAATTGAAGTATTTGGTAGATTAGATAATAAAATAAATAATTCAAAAGTTAAATTGAATATTTCTTTAGCAGGAACAATAAATCTAATACTAATATCATCAGGGATATTTTCATCTTTTAAAATAGATTTAATCATTTTAGAATTAAATTCAACAATATAACAAATAAAACGATCTAATGCTTTTATCATTTTATATTTAGAATTTAAAATCTTATCTAAATAATATTCATCTAAAGTTTTACTTATTAACATTATTTTCTTTTCTGTTTCTTCATTTATATCTAATTTAACTACTTCACTTAAAACTCTTTTAGAATAAACATTTGGTATATTATTATTATTTTGAATACAATTATTTGAATTATTATCTAATTTAATTACTGTATCTTTATCATTTAATGTTTTAGATTTTACAAATTCTCTTGACATTTCTGTTATTTTTTGTATTGCTTCATTAATAAATTCTATTTCTTTTTTATCATTATTTATTTTATTTTTTATTTGAAATTCAAAAACCATATCTACTATTCTTGCTTTTGTTCCTGCTAAAAATGTTGATAAATTTGAATGAATTTTTTTTAAAAAATCTGAATTATTAAGATTACTATTACTATTATCATTATTTTGAGGTATTTCATTTGGATTATAATATTTTTTTAAATTACTTATTTTTGCATAATTTAATGCTTTGATTTCTCTTTGAATAGTTGAATAAAAGTAAAATAAGAATATTTTAAATTGTTCTTCATTTATTATATTAATATTAAATTCATTTAAAATTATATTAAAATCATTTGAGCAAAAGTCTTCAAAAGTATTATTAATGTTAAAAGTATATTTTGAATAATAATGCCTAAGACAAGCAGAATATATTAAAATCATTTTTTGATTTTCTGTTAAATTTCCATTATCGTTTTTAAAACTTATATAATTTGAAACACATATTTTTAAAACATCATATATAAGATTGTAAACATTTTTTTTTATTTTATGAACAAAGCAATAAATTAAATAAAATTCTTCTACATCGATAGTAAATTTTGAAAAGTAAAAAATTTTTTGTTGTTGTTCTATTATTTTATAATTTATCATTGTGTTTTGAATATATTTCATTGATGAAGATATTTTTTCTTTTAGAGATTCCATGTTTTAATTTTTATTTTTCTTATTAACTTTACGTCTAATTTATTTGATAAATAGAAATATATTTTTTTTTTGACATCACAAAAAAAAATTAAATACATATAAATTATTAATTAATCAGCGTCAAAAATTAATTTTTCTCTGATTTTGAAAATTATATTAGTTTAAGTAAGAATTTTATAATAAATTTAAGGATTATTAAATTTTAAATTAATTCATAAAATATATATTCAAATAAAATTTAATTATTTTTGGTTATTTAAAAAAATGTCATCATCAATGTTTTGGAGAAAACTAGTATTATTAAATATAGGATTATTTATTGTAATTGTAAGATTGTATGGAATTATTTTTGATAAAATAGAAAAGAAAACTGCAAGTCCTTCTGTTTTTCCTTCTTATGATGAAGATGGTTATCCTTTCTTAGAACATTTAAATTGTAATTTAAAAAATTTATTTTTAAATTCAAAGGCTTTAGGAAATAATATTATTATTCCTAAAATAATAAATTTAAAAGAAGATAATAAAAGTAATATATGTTCATTATATGATAAACAATTAATATGTAAAAATGATAGTTTATGTTTAGAAAGATTAAATAATAATAATAATTCACATTTAAATTTTGAATTACCTTTATATCATATAATTGATGAATTTGATGGTAAAATATTTTGGAATTCTATTAATGAACAAAATTATATTTTAAATAAAAAAAGTTTAAATATTGTTCATAAAATTTTATCAGGCTATGAAGCATATGTTAATTTAATGTTATATAATAAAATAAAAGATGAAAATTTTATAAAAGATAAAGTGACTTTTAATTATGATATTTTAAATAATTTATTTTATTTACATTCTTTAATTTTACAAAGTTCTTTTCTTATAGATGATGAAGATGGATTTTTAGACTTTAGAAATAAATCCCAAATAAATATTTATTTTTTAAAAGATTTTTATAATCAATGTATTAACGTTTCATCAGGTAATTTAAATGAATATAATTCATTAGTACAAGATGATATATTAATTATTTTTAATAATATAAAAAAAATAATAAATTGTATTCCAGAAAATAATTTAATAAGTAAAAAAAGTTCTTTAATTGATATTGAAGCAATTATAACAATATTAAAAATTCATTTTAAAAGACAAATAACAGAAAATGAGTTTGAAAAATTTAAATTTTTTTCTTCAAATTTAATATATATAATAAATGAAATTTTTAATTTAGATATTCATATAAAAAGGGAAGCAATAAAATATAATAATATTTCAAAAAATTTATTTATTTTTTTTTGGGGAGCAATTATAACAGGGATTTTATTTGTAAATAAATATTTTATTCAATATAAAGAATATTATAGTAGAAAAGATAATAAATATACTTATAGACAAAAAATGGAATATAAAATGAAACAAATGAAAGAATATCAAGAACATTTACAAAAAATTAAAGAAAAAACAAGTAAAGAAAATAATGAGAAATACGGTGAATCACTTAAAAATTATTCTCCTGAAGAATTAAAATATATAGAAAAAATAACAAGTAATTCAAATGGAAAAGGAGAAGAATTTGTATTTACTCAAAATAAATAAATATATATTTTTTTATAAAATATTAATTCAAATAAAAAATAAAATAAATAATTAATTAATATTTGAATTTCTTTTAAATCTTAAATATGAGTAAAAACGAAAAAGATGATTCAACTATTATAACTCCAAAAAAAAGAGAATATAAATTTCAATCAAGAAGAAATAGAGATAATAATACAAAGAAAGAAAATATAAATGAAAATAAAGAAGAAAGAAATTATACTTTTAACAGTAGATTAAAATCAAGAGAAAAAAAAGAAGAAAAAATTGAAGAGAATAGAACTTCATCTTATAGAAGTAAAAAAAGATCAAATAGTAGAAATCAAGAAAAAGAAAATATTAATTTACAATTACAAAATAAAACAAAAGAAAGAACAAATAAAAATAATTCAGAATTTATTTCTGAATTATTTACAGAAATAAATAATGTAAGAACAAATATAAAAAATTATTCTAAAGAATTTGATAAATTCGAAGACAACGCAAAAAAATCATATGGTTTTAAACCAAATATTCAAAAAGATATAATTAAATTAATATCTAAATTAAAAAATAATAGAATAAATTCAAAACTACAAAAAAATGAAAAATTAACTGAATTAGCAGAACAATATTTAGAAGAATTACATTTTTCAAAAACAAGAAAATTTTATCCTAAAGATCAAGAAACATTATTAAATGATTTAAATTCAGAATTTAAAAATGTTAAATTTTGCAAAAACTATATTTCAACTCAGGAAGAACCAATTAAAATCATATTTGAAATATTATTTAATGAAAAAGACATTTTAAATGGAACAAGTGATAGATTCTTAAACCCAGAAACTAAATATATTGGAATTGCTCATGAAAAAATAAGAAATATTCCTTTAACTGTTATTATAGTTTCTGATAGTAATATTGAAATAAATCAAGAAAATTTATTTGATGGTTTATTTAATGAAATAAATAAATGTAGAAGTCATCCTCAATCATATTTAAAATATATTAATGAACAAAATGATAATTATAAAAAAATACTTAATGCTAAAAAATATGGTGAATTAGAATATAATGATTTATTAGAAAAAGCTGCTGAAGAAAGAGGAAAAATTTATGATGAAGAAAAAATAAATTATGATAGAAAAAGTTTATCTAAATTTTTAAGTCTTTATGGAAGAAATTATTTTATTGTTCAAGAATATATTGATGATAGTACTTTAACTTCAAAAGATTTTATTATTAATATGTTACAAAAAGATAATATAGATCAAACTTTATTAAATAGGAGAATAAAGCAAATTGGTTTTTCACAATCTTTAAATGGAAAAGTAATTATTATTTTCTCAGATGCTTTTGATAAAAAATTAGATATTAAAGAAATAACAATTGAATCTATAAGAAGAAAAATTAATAGACCGAATTTTACAGAAGATGAAATTTTACAAATTAAAAATGATTTTAATTTATTTGATTCAAGAAGTTTAGGATTAATTAAACCTTATATAATATTATTAATTGCTGATAAGAATAAAGATTGGGCAAATAAAAATCCTTTTTATTATACTGCTTTAAAAGAATTAAACACAGAAGAAAATAATAAAAATGGAATTAATGTTGATCAATTTATTAATGCTGTTAAAAGAGTTATTAGAGAATATAATATTGAAGATTTTGATAATAATTGGGCTGAAATTTATAATTTATATTTCGGTGAAGAAAAGAAAAAAAATAATTATATTGATAATGATATTTTAATCCAAGTTATTAAGGATTTAGGATTTAAAATAAGTGATGATGAAATTTATGAATTTGTTGATAGAATGGAAGGTGAATTAAATTTAGAAAAATTTATTCAAATGATGAAAAATATTGAATTAGTTAATAGAAGGAAATAATTTTTAATTATATAATATAATTGAAAAATATAAACTATTTTTTTTATAATTTAAATTTTAATTACTTTCTTCGCTTTTTTCAAATTCCAAACTAATATCCTTTTTACAAAGGAACATATTTTTTAATTCAATCACAAAAGATTTATTATAAATATAACAAACAGAAACGAATAATCCTGTTAAACTTTGAAATAAATTTCTGCAAAAGTTCCAAAAATTATAAATAGATTTTTTTGAATGAAAATGAAAAATTTCTGGAATCATACCTATTAAATAAGTTCCATAAAGTATAATTGAACTACTCATAAAAGCAATTAATTTTTTTATAAAAATATTTCTTAACTCCTTATTATTTTTCATTAATTTTTTAATTGCAACAATCATAATAACATTACATGAAATATTTATAATTAACAAAGTAAAATATATAATAAAAGGAAAAGCAACTTTTTTAATTTCATAAAAGCAAAAATTTCTTTGACAAAGAATATGTTTAATACTTATTAAATATAATTCATAAATAATAGGTAAAGTCCAAGAAATAATCGAAAAAGAAAGAATAAATATTTTTTTATTTTTTGAAAAAAAAGCTTCATAAAATATTGAAATACAACAAGAAACAGCAATAAATGTAGTTATGATTGATATACATAAATTAAATGTAGCAGAATATAAAGCTTGAAATATTTTTAGAAAACCTCCGTATTCATCTGGAGTAAATAATAATGGAAATGACTGGAAAAAAATTGCTATGACTAATTGAATGTTTAATATATTAATTATATCCATTTCATGTTTTCTAAAAATATAATTAAGTATTGATAAAAAATTTGCAATAAAACTACAAATACATATAATTTTTAATACTGGGAAGTAATCTCCAATCATTTATGAATGACAAAAAAATTTTAAAATAAAAAAATTATTTTTATTATGTAATTAATAATTATTTTTATTATATATATAGAAATCTAATTTAATAAAGCGAAATGAAATATTAAAAGGAATTAAATTAAAGGAAATTTTTATATAAATACTAAAAAAAATCAATAAAATAAATTTAGAAAAAAATTTAATGTTTTTTGTTCTTAATATGAATTCTAAAAATAAAAAGAATAATTTATTTAAAAATCAAAATATTTTGGAAAATTAATTTATATAAAAATTATTGAAAAAAATAAATTAAATGTATTTAAAATTATAAATGATTTAGATAATTTAAAAACAAATAAAATTTATATTATTCAAAAGAAAGTTTAAACAAATTATTATTTATTTCTTGAAATCATTTAAAAATACATATAATATTGATTATTATATTAAACTTTAAATAGAAAAAAACCTTTTGAAAAAATAAATTTATCTTTTTTGTTTTTTCAAATTTTCTAATATAAATTAATTCCAATTAAATAAATTATAAAAAAAACTAAAAATAGATTTATTATCATCATCTTTCATATTATAAATATCTTTATCATAATTTCCAGGTAATAATTTTTTATATTTAGAATGTGCTTGATAATATTTAAAATAAGGTTTATAATTCCCCCATTTTTTAATTTCATCTCTTACATTAACAACATTTTGTTTTGCCATTTCTTTAAGAAAAGCAATAGCAAAAAGCAATTCTCTATCTTTTCCATCTCCATTAAATTCAGGAATAATAATAGTATTTTCAGGATGTTTTTTAACATTATCTAAATCATAATCTAAAACAATAATATCATTTAAATTTCTATTTAAATAATCTAAATCTTTAATAGATTTCCCTTTATAATAATGAAGAGATTCTTTACCTAATCTAAATTTAATTTTTTCTCTTGTTGGATCTAATTTATTTGCAATATCCTCAACAAAGGAATTATCTTCATTTGAAAATAAAACTATTTCATAATATTTACTTAATTCATTTATAAAAGTAGTTAAACCTGGTCTTTTTAATATTTCAAAACCTGAAAGTAAAGAATAATGATATGAGATTAAGGTTTTATTTAAATTTAAAACTAAAGTTTTTTCCACTCCTTTTAAAGCTGGTTGTAATTTATCTAATAAAAGAAAAGAATTATATGGTTGAGTAGAATAATTATAAATTATTTTATATATTTTATCTGTTTTTGATATTATTGATTGAAGGAATGGATAACAAAAATATATTTCTGGTGATGTTTCGTTGTTTAAATATAAATAATAGTTATATCCAAATATTGATATTATTGGTAATATATAAAATAATTTTTTATTTTGCTTTTTGTTATTGATTATTTTTGTTGAAAATGTAAAATTTGAATTATTATTGTATTTAACAAAAAAATTATTTTTCCATAAGAAAGTATTTGGATAATTGATTTTATTTAAATTGAGGTTTTTATTTGTGAAATTATAATTAAAAAATTTTGGAATAATCATTTTTGTTCCATTAAATGAATATATATAATTTGAAATAAAATGCTTTTGAAAAAACTTTATTATCATATTTAATTAATTAATTATATATATAAAAAAATAAAAAAATTAAAAATTAATGGGAAATTACAATCAAGTTTATTATACAGATTATCGTTGGATAAAACAAATAACAGAAGAATCAAATAAAGCAATAGAAAAAAATAAAGAAGAAAATTTAATATATTATATCCCTCTTCCATTAATTCAATCATATTTAATTGAACAAAAATTATATGAAGTTCAAAAAAAAAATATAAAAGATGAAAATTTTGATTTAATAAATCAAACTTATAAAGAAAATAATCAAATATATTATAGAACTAAATTTCCTATTACAGATAAATTAATTTTTAGAAAAGTAAGATTAAATAGAAATCCATTTAAACCAATTGCTTTAAATAGAACAAATACTTTAAATGAATTAAAAATCTTTTATTATGAAAATATATTTCAAGATTTTGAAATTGATATTGAAGATGCTTTTATAGTTAAATTTTGTCATCATATATCTTTATGTCATTCAAAAATAATACATTTAATAGAAAAGAATTTAATTAATCACTTAAAAAATTACCATAATTTAAATAATGAAGTTTTAACTTTTGCAAAACTCAGAAATATTTTAGTAAAAGATTTTATTCAATGTAAAGAAATAAATTTATCTCCATATACATATTATTATGTTAAAAATTTAACAAAAGATAACTTTAAAAAAATAATAACTCAAATATTCATAGAAGAAGGAGATATTTATATAATAGTCAATTATATAATAACTCAAAAGAAAATCAATTTAAATTGTCTTTGGTTTTTATTATGTTTAATCTATGTTTTTGATACAGAAGCAAATCAAAAAGAAATAATAACAACATATAAAACAGTAGATTCAATAAATTTAGAAATATTTAAAGAAGGAACTTTAATAACAAATAAAGAATATATGTCAACATCAAAAAACAAAAATTTTTTTACAAATGAGAAAAACATAATAGAAATCAATTATGAAAGAATTCTCAATAAAAATTGGTATTTGTCCTTTAAAGCAATGGATACTGAAGAATTATCTCCTTATGTTAAATCACAAGAAGTTATAATTCAACCAAATTCAGTTTTTGAAGTTAGAGAAGTAATAAAATTAAAAGAAGATTCATATTATATATCATTATATATGAAATCTAATTGTTTAAATGATTGTATTTTATGTAATATGTCAACTCAAATGAAAATTGATTTAGGAGTTTGTATTGATATTCAAAGTGATGTTAAAGAAATGTATCCTGGATTAAAGTTAGAAAATGTTATTTCTTTAACTATATCAAGTAAAGAAAGTTTAAAAAAAAATTTAACTAATTTAGCATCTATGAAAAATCTTAGAGTTTTAGATATGAGAGAAATTGGATTAGATGATAATGATATGGAAGAAATTCTTCCTTTTTTTTTAAATTTAACTTATTTAAGTTATTTAAATTTATCTATGAATAATTTAGAATATGAATCTATGATTTCTTTAGAAAATATTATGGATTTAATTCCATTTTTAGAATATATTAATTTAAATCAAAATAATTTAGGTGATAAAGGAACTGATTATTTTACTAAGGGATTATCTCATATAAGAGATTTAAGAAGTTTAAATTTTATTTATAATCAAGTTAAATGTAATAGTATTGAAAAATTAAGTCTAGAATTAGTAAAATATGAAAATTTAAAAATGATCAATTTTAGTAATAATTATATTTATAATGATGAAATGGATAATTTAGTTTGGGCAATAGGAAAAATGAATAATTTAACATATTTAAACTTATCAAATAATCAAATTGGAAGTGAAGGAATTGCTTTATTAGGAGAAATTTTACCAAAATCAATTCAAAGATTAAACTTTAGTGAAAATGAAATAACTGAAGATGGATTTATGTATTTTTCTAAATTTATGAATAGAATACCATATTTAAAAGCTTTTGTTATTTATGGAAATAAAAATGGTTCTAATGGAATGTCTTGTTTATTAAAAGGATTTAAAGAAACTCCTTTTTTAGAATATTTAAATTTAGGATGTAATTTATTAACAAATCCTGATTTATTATTAATTACTCAGAATTTTGACAATTTAAAAAATTTAAAAATTTTAAATTTAAGAGAAAATAATATTTCTTCTGAAGGAGTTATTTTTTTAAATGATACAATTAATCAATTAGATAAATTAACTACTTTAGATTTAGGTTGGAATGATATAAATGAAGAAAGTTTAAATCCTTTAATTGATTCTTTGAAATCAATGAAAGATTTTATTTCTTTAAATTTAGATTCAAATCCAATTTCTGTTGTTGGATTAAAAAATATAATGAAAGAATTAAAAAATTATGATAATTCTTGGAATTATAGTAAAGGAGAAATAAAAAGAAATCCTAAATATTTAACTAAAGAGCAATTAGCAAATAATTATATTGTTCAAAATAAAACATCAAATGCAGAAATATTAAATTTAAATGGAAATGGAATTGAAGAAGAAGAATTATTTAATGAATTTAAAAGTTTAAAAAATTATGAACATGTTAAAAATCTTATTTTTACAAGACAAAGATTAGATGAAAATATAATAAAAGGTTTATCTGATAATTTAAAATTCATTCCTCATCTTTTAAATATTGAATTAGGAGAAAATGAAATAAATGATGAAGGAATAAAAACTTTAAGTGAAGGTTTAAAAAATTTAATTGATTTAGAAACTATAGATTTAAACTCAAATAATATATCATCAAAAGGAATGGAAAGTTTATCAAATAATTTAAAGTTTTTAGTAAATTTAAAAATATTAAATTTAAATTGGAATATAATAAGTGATGAAGGTTTAATTTCATTATCAAAAATAAATTTACCTTCTCTTGAAATTTTACTTTTAAAAGATAATAGTATTGAAACAGAAGGAATGAAAAATTTTTCTAAGAAATTAAGTAATTATCCTAATATTAATCATCTTGAATTAGGATGGAATGATATTGGAGATGTTGGTTTAAAAGAATTTAGTAATAATATGAAAATTTTAAAAAATTTAAAAAATTTAATGTTAAGTAATACTGATATTACGGATGATGGTTTTATTAATTTTGTAAATAATATAGGGAATATTCCAAAATTAGAAACTTTATATTTTTGGAATAATCAAATTACTGATAAAGGAGCTGAAGAACTTTTGAAAAATATATATAAATGTAATAAACTAAGAATTATTGATTTAACTATTAATATTATTGGAGAAGAACTTAGAAATCAATTTAGAGATTATTGTGAAAAAAATAAAGGTTTATTTGTTGATATTTAATTATATTTTATTTTATTTATTTAATAATTTAATGCAATTTTTACTTTTAATTTTAAATGTTTTTCAGTTAAATTTTAATTAAATTATATAATAATATATCTAATTAAAATAATTTAAACAAATTTTTATGGATTATATTCATTTGGATTATATAGTTGATCTTTATTATTATTTGTATTTAAATTTTCTTGATTAAATATACTAAATGAATTGTCATAATTTATATTAGGAGCTGCATTTAATATTTGATTATTTGGATAATTATTTTCATATACATTTGGGACTGCATTATCAATATAAGGATAATTATTAAAATTTTGATTAATTTCATTATAAAGGTTATTATCGTTATTATAATTAAGATTGTAATTAAGATTATTATTATTATTATTATTAGTATTATTATTATTATTTAAAATACTTTGAAAATTAGTATAACCAGGTATAACATGGCTTTTTGAAATATTATTATTATTATTATTAAATTCATAGTTATATTTATTATTTGCAAAATTTGAAAAACTATTATTATGATTAAGATGAGAATTATTTTTAAGATACATATAACATTTATTTTTTTCAGTAGTAACTTGAGGAATAATATGAGAAGGATCTTCTCCAGGATAAGAAGAAAAAATAATAGGAACACTAATTCTTTCACATTCATCATCAGGAATAATCCCAGCATATTTTAAACTTAAATTTATTTTATATTCACATTTAATAATATCACTTGTAGTAATTGTAGGTAACATATAATTCATTAAATTAATAACTCCATTAAAAATAGAATTTTTAATTTTATTTTTATAAAAATATAAATAATCTTCAATAACTTTCCCTTCACTAAATAATATAATTTCATAATTTTTTAATTCACCAGGTTCATGAGTATATGCAAAATCACCTTCATTAATTTTTTGTTCTTCATTATATTCTTGTTTCCGGTTTTTAGAAAAAAAAATAACTTTTCTAAAAATTTGAAAATGAACTGCAGAAATAGTACCAGTACAATTTGTATTATCAATTTGAAAAAATAATTTAATTTCTTTATTATAATTATAAATACCTTTTTCCATTTCAATTCTAATTATATTACTTCCATAATCAATAAAAAGAGCTTTAATTTGTTTTTTATTTTCAACTGGAAAAGGTTTATCAACAATAGATTCCTTTGACATATTTATTACAATTATTTTCTCATCTAATAATTCAATTCCTGAATCTGTTATTATTTGAGATAAAAGATAATATTTAATATAACCTATTTTTCCATCTTTAAAATATAAAAAAGAAGGTAAAATATTTAAAGGAATATTAATTGAAAAATTAAAATTATAATTCCCTGATGGAATAATATAAAAATAATCTTTATTTTTATCAAAATTAGATAAATTTATTTCAAATTGATTTATTGTTTTTTCAGTTGAATATTTTAAATTTTGATTAATTTCCCATCCTTGTATTTGATTTAAATACACTGTTATATTTTTAATTCTTATAGGATCTTTTATTTGTAAAGCTAACATTCCCTCAATTGATTTACCTAATAAATAATAATATTTCCCTATTATCATTGAAAGTGCTGGAATCATATTTCCTGTTTCAATTAAATTAGATTGAAAATTTGGAGTTAATTCATTTCCCATTTTTTAACTTAAGAGTAATTAATTTAATAAATTAAAAATAATTTAAAATATTTAAAAATCAATATATATAATTTTTTTTCAATGTTTTAATTAAATTGATATTAAACAAATGTGAAAGAAAAATCTAATTAAAAAACAAAAAAATTTAATATTCTAATTTAAGCAAATTTAATATTATAAGATTTTTTATTCCAATCAAAGTATGAATCTAATAAATATTGTCCAGGACCATTAGATCCACTTTCTAATTCATTTCTATTTAAACTTTTATTTTGAGATTCAGGATTAATTAATCCTCCAATAATCTTTTTATCTTTAGGATAATAAAAATCAAATGCATTATTATCAATAACTTGATTTTTTCTTTTTAAAATATCATAAAAAAATCTTTGACTATTAGAATTAAAAGGAACTCTATTATTTTTAAATTTATTCATTAACTTATTATTATCTTTTTCAATTGATCTAGAAATTTCATAAGTTCCAACACCAGGAGAATTATCTTCATTTGAAAATAAATTATGTCCTGGTTTAACATTAATATTATTTTCTCTACTATTAATAAAATCATTATGGAAATTATTTTTAATCCAACTTTTTTCTCTAAAATATTCTCCAGGACCAACAGTATTAATATTATAATTCTTTTTAGCAAATCTAATTTCTTGACTTCCAAATTTATAATCTCTTTCTATTTCATATAAATCATCAAAAGTTAATTTTTTCTTTTTTTCTTTATCACAAATATTCTCATTATTAGCAATTACTAAACCAAAAATTCCTGGTTTAGTTTGGTAAATAATTTTCCTATTGTTTAATATATTTTTTCTTTTTGGTCCTGTCATACTTCTTTTTTCAATAGAGTTAATATTTATATTATAAGAACCAGGACCGACTTTTTCATTTGTTTCTGAATAAGGATTTAAACTTTTTCTTATTGAAGTACTTCCAAAAAATTGATATCTAATATTATTTCTTTTTAAAGGGACTTTATCTAATAATCCTGGTTTAATATATGGATCTTCATCATCTTCTTTAATATTATTTTTCTTTTCTGTTATATTATATTTTTCTTTTCTTTTATTTTGAATTGAATGGAATAAATCATTTTTCATATTTTTTACTTTATTTTGTAAATTTATATTTAATTGTTCTTTTTCTTTTTCTTTTTCTTTTTTATTTTTATCTTCTTTATTTTCTTTTTCTTGTTTTATTCTTATTTCTGTTAATCCACTCCATTTAACTATATTTTTATCCCATTTAGGATTTATATTATATTCTCCAGGACCTAATTTTTTTTTATTTTTATTCTTGATATAATCTTCTTTTATTTTTTCACTTTCTAAATTCATTCCTATATTATTATATAATCTATCTTTTCTATAATATTTTTTCTTCAATTCTTTTTCTTTTTCATAAGGAAGAGAATAATTTGTTGTTAAAGAACCATCTTCTAATAATTTTAAATCTTCTAATAAATCTTCTTTTTCATCATTTTTTATATGAAATCTATCTTGTCCTGATAAGAATGATATATTTTTTGTGGTTTTATCATTTAAATATGTATTAAATGTTTTTTTCTCATAATAGTTTATTGGATTTTCTAAATTGATTTCTTCATTTTTTAATATTGTTAAATATGATTTTTTTTCTTTATTTCCTCTAATTGAACTTTGATTAAATGGAGGTCTGTTTTTATGTAAGTTAATATTATTATTTAAATTTGTTTTTATATCTTTTTGATTTAAATTATATTCACCAGGACCTATATTATAATCAGGAGTTTTTTCTTTAAAAACTGATTCATAAACCATTGCCATTTTTTTATTTGTAAGTTAAATTAAAAAAATATAATTATAATTAAGTAAATAATAATATTAATATTTTTTTAAATAATATATAAAACTTTTATAAAGAAAAATATAATATTTATCAATTTAATATAACATTGAGAAGGAATATAAATTTAAAATTGAATCATTTATTATTTCTTCATCACAAAACATTTTTTTCTTTTTCTTTTTAATTGTCTTTATTAAAGA
>JAEEGI010011311.1_pt1 | contig 19263 bp, 15 predicted proteins | sample 8958751 | NCBI WGS metagenome assembly JAEEGI01 (sample SAMN16246545, study PRJNA631951) | gut metagenome | biome: gut microbiome; feature: rumen; material: KS-attached | host: Bos | place: Iran: Karaj | collected 2018-10 | reverse complement strand
CTGTCGGGCGTGTGGGCATAGTCGATCATGACCAGGTAGGGCGTGTCGGTCTCCAGCAGCTCCATGCGCCCCTTGACGGCGTGGAACGAACGCAGGGCTTCGGCACCCTCTTCCGGCGGGACGCCGAGCGCTTCGGCGGCAAGGATGGCCGCCATGGCGTTTTCAACGTTGAACGTACCGAACAGGTGCAGCTTGACCCGGTGGATAAAGCCCTCGCTGACCAGCGCAAAGTCCTGTCCGTCGTCAAACCGGCGCAGGCTTTTTGCGCTGTAGGTCGCGTCGTCCGTGCGCAGAGAATAGGTCACGATCCGCCCCGCGCACGCCTGCGCGAGCGCCTGCCAGTGCGGGTCGTCGCGGTTGAGCACGGCCGTATCGCATTGGCGAAAGAGCTTCTTTTTGGCGTCCAGATAGCTTTCAAACGAGCCGTGATAATCAAGATGGTCGCGCGTCAGATTGGTGAACACGCCGACCTTGAAATGAAGCCCGAGCAGCCGCTCCTGCTGCAGCCCCTGCGACGAGGCTTCCATCACGCAGCAGTCCTTGCCCCTTCGGGCAAAGTCGGCGAACGCCGCGTGCAGTGCAAAGGGGTCCGGGGTGGTTTTTCCGCCCGAAGCGGCCCCGTTGGTCACGGTGGAAAGCAGAGCCGCCCCCGCGCCGTGCAGCGACAGGATGTGGTGCAGCATGCTTGCCACGGTGGTTTTGCCGTTGGTCCCGGTCACGGCGGCAAGGGTCAGCTTTCTGTCCGCTTCGCCGAAAAAGCGGCGGCACAGCAGCGCATAGGCCTGTCTGGTGTCGGGCACGACGTAGCAGCCCTCCAGCGGCTTTGCGGCCACAACGGCCGCGGCGCCGTTTGCTCTCGCTTCGCGCAGAAACGGTTCCGCCGCGTCGTGGCAGACGAACAGACTTCTCCGCTCGCAGGAGCGGGAATCCTCGGTGATCCGGGTGATTTCAACGTCCGTTCCCTGCAACGTCCGGCTGACAGCCTGCAGCAGCGTGGAAAGCTTCATGGGGTCCTCCTGGCAGATAAGGGATCAGTCGTCCATATTGGCGGTGGCCTGGAACTGGACGGTCACGGTGGTGCCGGCCAGAATCTCAGTGCCTTCGGGTATGCTCTGCTTCACCGCGGTGGCGCCGGCGGAGCCGGACGGGCCGGTGAAGGAAACGTTGAGTCCGAGCGAAAGCGCGGTCTGTTTGACGGAAGACGCCGTCATGCCGAGGAACGACGGAACGGTCACCTTCTGGGCGCCGGCGTTTTCGGTATAGACCACGATCACGCCGTTTTCGCTGATGCTCTGGCCCGCCGTCGGCACCTGCGAAAGCACCTTGTCGCCGTTGCCGACCACGCGGATCGTCAGCTGGGCTTCGCTTGCCCTGGACCGCGCCATGGCCAGCGTTTCGCCCACCAGCGAGGGCGCGGTGCGGCTGACCTTTTTCAGCTCGTCCGCGGTGTACTGCGGCTCCACGTTCATGTATTTCAGCGTGGCTTCCATCACTTCCTTGGCGATGGGCGCGGCCAGCACGCCGCCGCCGCGGTAGTTTCCGGGCGGTTCGTCCACGCCGACGAGAATGGCGACCTGCGGGTCGTTGGCCGGCGCAAAGCAAAGGAACGACGCGATATAGCGCAGCTGTTTGGCGCCGCCCTTGGCGTCCAGCTTTTCGCTGGTGGCCGTTTTGCCCGCCACGCGGTAGCCTTCGATATAGGCGTTTTTGCCGGTACCGCCTTCGACCACGGCCTCCATCATGCGGCGCACGGTGGCGGCGGTGCCTTCGGAGATCACCTGGCGTTTGACGGTCGGCTCGGTCTTGTGGACCACGTTGCCCTTGTCGTCCACGATGCTGTCGACCACATAGGGAGTCATCAGCTTGCCGCCGTTGGCGATGGCGCAGCCCGCCGTGATCATCTGGATCGGGCTGACGCGGAACGACTGGCCGAACGAGGTACTGGCAAGGTCCACGATGCTCATTTTGTCGAACGGGTGATAGATCGGATAGGCTTCGCCCGTCAGGTCGATGCCGGTGCGCTCGGTGAAGCCGAACGCCTCAAAGTATTTGTTGAAGGTGTCGCGGCCGAGCATCTGGCCGATATGGATGAAGAACGGGTTGCAGGAATTCATCAGGCCCTGCGTCAGCGTCTGATAGCCGTGGCCGCTGGTGTTGGCGCAGTGGATCACCGTGTCGCGCGCCACCTGATAGGCGCCGTTGCAGGTGTAGGTCGTGTTGAGGTCGACCTTGCCCTCCTCCAGCGCGGCCGCGGCGGTGAAGATCTTGAACGTGGAGCCGGGCTCATAGGTGCTGGTCACGCAGAAGGAGTTCCACTGGTCAAACAGCTTTTCGGAAAGCTTCTGGTTGTATTCGTCGGTGCCCTCGTATTCCTTCAGCTCCTCTTCGGCTTTGGCGTCCAGGAGCTTGCGCGGGTCGTTGAGGTCGAAGTCGGGCTTGTCGCTCATGGCCTTCACCGCGCCGGTGTGCACGTCCATCACGATGCCGTAGACCCCGCGGGCGCGGGTGGCGTCCAGCGCGGCGGTCAGCGCGTTTTCCAGATAGTGCTGGATGTTCTGGTCGAGCGTGAGCACGACGCCCTTGCCGCTTTCGGCGTTGAAGATGGTCTCATAGCTGGAATCGAGCGACTGGCCGTTGGCGTTGCGCGCCGTCACGATGCGGCCCGGCTTGCCCGCCAGAACGTCGTTGTAATACTTTTCCACGCCGGTGACGCCGTTGCCGTCGGAGTCGGTAACGCCGATGACCGTGGAAACAAAGTTGTTGTCGGGATACAGCCGCAGCGAGTCGGATTCATAGGTGAAGAACACGCGCGGACGGACGGTCAGGTCCTTGCCCTTGGCGTTCTTGCCGTAGACGTAGGGCTCCGCGAGCAGCTCGTCGAGCTTGAGCCGCTGGGCGGCGTCCACCTTTTTCTTGATGCGCTGATAGGTTTTTTCGGAATCGCGCAGCATGCGCACGACCTGCTTTTTGGACATGCCGAGCGTATTCGCGATTTTGACGCCGATCTCCTTGGTGAACTGTTTGAGCACGGCGTCGCGGTCGGTGACCTTGCTGTCGAAGAAGGTGAAAATCGATTTCGGCGCGGTGCAGAGGATGTAGGCGGACGCGCTGGTGACCATGGCGTTCTTGTTGCAGTCGTAGATCGTGCCGCGGATCGGCTGCAGCACGGTGTCATAGAGCTGGTTCGCCTCTGCCTGCGACCGGTATTCGTCGCCGTGCGCCACGATGATATAGCCCACACGAACAAATCCGAGCAGCAGCAAAACCACCAGGGTCAGCCCGGTGATCTGTCGTACTCGGATCTTGAACGGCAGGGTGCTTTTGCCCTGCACTTTGTTTTTCGGAAACTCCGCCATGCGCTTTTCCCACCCGTTCGTCGCTTCGTAATAATAGGCAACTCGGCGGATCGCTTCATTCCCCTTTCGGGAACAAAACGTCCGCCCGTTTTATCGTTGTCATGTATATGCGCCGCAATCGGCGATTATCAGTTTTTGCTTTGATTGAACAGAACCTGATTGCCCTCGTCCAGCTCCAGAAAGCTTTCGTTGCCGCTGGCCACCTTCACAAGGCCGAGCCGCTGGGTGGCGATTCTGTCGATGTTGTCGGCGCTGATCAGCTTGGACAGCTTGTTTTCCAGCACGACGTTGGCGTCGCTGTAATCCTGCAGCGTCTTGCGGGCGCTTTCCAGATTCTGGCGGCTGCCCTGCCGCACCACAAAGGAATTGCAGAACACGCCGAACAGCGCGATTGCCAGCGCCATCACCACGAAGAGCTTTGCAATCTTCAGATTGCTTTTGCGCTCCTGGGCCCTGCGGTTCACCGGCGCGCGGCGCGGCTTCGGCGGCTTGGGCACCACGTAGGGACGCGGCATCGTTTCCGGTTGGCGGGCCGGCGCCGGCCGGGTTGCCGGAACTGCCGACTGATACAGTTGATACGCGTATTCTGCCATTTCTCTTTCTCTCCCCGATGATACGATACGAAACGTTACGTTTCGTCTTTCAGTTTCTCAATCACGCGCAGCCTCGCCGAACGGGCGCGCGGGTTTTCTTTCAGCTCGTCTTCGCCCGGCTCCGCCGCCTTTTGGGGCAGGAAGCCGCACGGTGTTTTGCCGCAGACGCAGACCGGAAAGTCCGGCGGGCAGGTGCACCCCTTGCACAGGGACGCAAACTTTTGCTTTACCATCCTGTCTTCCAGTGAGTGGAACGTGATAACAGCGAGCCGCCCGCCGACTGAAAGGCAGCCGAACATGTCGTCGAGTGCCGTTTTCAGGTGATCCAATTCCCCGTTGACCGCAATGCGCAGCGCCTGAAACGCGCGTCTTGCGGGGTGGCCGCCCGTGCGGCGCATTCTGGCGGGGATGGAGCTTTTGACCAGCTCGGCCAGCTCCAGGGTCGTTTCTATGGGCTTGTCCTCGCGGGCGAGGACGATGTTTCTTGCAATGGCCTTGGCGCATTTTTCTTCGCCGTACTGCCAGAAGATCCGCGAGAGTTCCTGCTCGGTGCAGGTGTTCACAAGATCGGCGGCCGAAACGCCGCTTTGCGACATGCGCATATCCAGCGGCGCGTCCGTATGAAACGAAAAGCCGCGTTCGGCGGTGTCCAGCTGATGGGAGCTGACGCCGAGGTCAGCCAGAACGCCGTCGGCCCGGTCGATCTCCAGCCGTTGCAGCACGTCGCGCAGGGCGGAAAAGTTTGTCTGCACCACGCTGACGCGGGGATCCTCTCCGAAGCGGTCACGCAGCGTTTCGATCGCGTCGGGATCCTGATCCAGAAGGACCAGTCTTCCCGCTTTGCCGAGCCGGCTGAGGATCTCGGCGCTGTGGCCGCCGCCGCCCGCCGTGCAGTCGAGATACACGCCGTCGGGCCTTATGTTGAGCGCGTCCACCGCTTCGCGCAGCAGCACGCTTTTATGGCTGAATTCCATTGGGGCGCCTCAATAGCCGATCTCTTCGCCCTGCGCCTTGCGCTGCAGCGCGAGCTTTGCGGCGTCCTCGGAGGCCTTTTCGTTTTCTTCGCCCCAGGCGTCCACCGTTTCGTTATAGGCGGCGAACAGCGCCGGGTTCCAGATTTCCACGTGGTCGCCCATGCCGACGACCAGCGCTTCTTTTTCAATTTTTGCTTTTTCCAGCAGAGGCTGCGGAATATTGATTCTGCCCTGGGAATCCGCCGTGACGTCGGCCGCAAACGCGAGGTACCACATGGAAAGCTTGCGGCGGATGTTGGCGTCGGGCCCGCGGGCGATCTGCGCTTCCACATAGGGACGGAAGACGTCTTCGCGGAAGCACTGGATGCACGGGTAGGCTTCGGACCGGTAGACGCAGATGTTGAACGCGCTCGTGAGCCCGTCGCGAAACTTGGACGGAACAAACAAACGGTTCTTCGGGTCGACGTTGTGTTCATAGCTGCCGACGAAGAATTCCATACCGCACATCCTCCTTTTTTCTCAGATTGAAATATGGAGCCAAAAACCGCTCCACAATTCCCCACGGCGATTGTATTTCGCTCCACCTGGGCTTTTATTATAATATATTCACCCCCAAATGTCAACGGTTTTCGAAAGAAAAAATCTTGTTTTTTCAAGAAAAAAGGCGGCGAAAGCCGCCGCATCGGAGAAAGAAAAAAGCCCCCGCAAAAGCGGGGGCCAAAGAGGCCAAACCGACGGCGAAAACAAGTATAAAACCGCCGGTTTGTTTTTGATCAATACTTCGCGCCGAAGAGTTTGGCGAAGATGCGGTGGAAGAAGCCGATGATGCCCTGGAAGAAGCCCTCGTGCTGGCCGCCGCACCACGGGCAGACGTTTTCGGGCTCAGAAGGCGTCGGGTCGTCCGTGCCGGTGCCGGGGTCTGTGGGGTCGGCCTCTTTTTCAAACTTCGCCGTGAGCGTCACGTCCTTCGTTACGGTGAAGCTATAGCTTGCGCTGTCGTTGACCAAGGTTTCACCCTCGAACCAGCCGACGAAGCGGTAGCCCTCGTTCGGGGTGGCGGTCAGAACTGCGGTCATGCCTTCGTCATAGGTGTTGCCGCCGGCAGTTGTGCCGCCGTCGGAGGCGTTGGCAGTGACGGTGTAGCTGGTCGCGGCGTTCTGTTCAAAGATTGCGGTCAGGGTCACATTGCCGGCAGCGGGGAAGCTGTAGATCGCGTCTGTCGATACGTCGCCACTTCCGTCATTCCAGCAAACGAAGTGGTAGCCGCTGTTGGGCGTTGCGGTCAAAACCACGTTGGAGCCATGGCCATAGGTGCCGCTGCCGCTCGCGGTGCCGCCCGCGCCTGCGTTTGCTGTCACAGTGTATGTGATCCATTCAAAGTTCGCAGTCAGGGTCACATTTTCAGTCACGGTGAAGGAATAGGTTGCGCTGGTTGAAACTCTGGTATTCCCCTTGTACCAGCCGGCGAAGCGGTAGCCGGGGTCAGGCGTTGCCTCCACCGTCACCCCGGTGCTGTAGGCAAAGCGGCCGCTGCCGGAGGAGGCGCCGTTCAGGTTCACTGTGCCGCCGGTGCCTGCGTTTGCCGTCACAGTGTAATAGTGCGGAAGGAAGGAAGCATAATACTCTCTGTCTTCGGCCACAGTTATCGTATAAGTGGAATTCTCTGATACGGTCCATTTTCGATTATTGTAGTAATAATACCAGGAGTCAAAATCATAACCGTATTTGGCGGTTGCGGTCAAGGTGATTTTCTCTCCCAGACCGTAGATACCGCCGCCGCTGACTGAGCCGCCCGCCGCCGGATTGGCGGAAACCGTGATTGTGTGAAGGTCCGGCTGTGAAGTGTCGGAGGTCAAGTCCGTCAGTTTGCAGGCAGGGCGAATGCCGGATTCCGTATAGTCTACAGACCGATCGGTGAACGAGTAGGAACCATACTGATCGGCGTAAACTGCGCCGGTGGAGGCAATTTGACAGCTTAGGTAGGACTCGCTGCCCGCGGTTCTCAGATGCCAGAAAACAGCTCCATCAGTAGTTGAAGCATAGAGGCCCTGACATCTTGCATAATCAGTACCATACGCTTTTCTGGAAGAATCGGAGGAGAAACCATAGCTGCTGTTTCGTACTTCACTATAGGAAAGCAGAAAGATTTTATCGCTGGTCGACGCCGAATTATACTGGGAATAGCTGGAAGAATACGCGGCGTTGTTGATCGTTGTGGATTTGATCTTCGCTTTTTGCGCATCATTGAACGCAGTATAATAGAACGCATTCTTACTGTTATTACCATTCAACCATTTGCGGATCGACGACGATGAATAGTTGTTCGCATAGGTTGTTGAGTTGATGTTATTATAGGAACCGTTGCCGTTTTCCCAAACCACATTCTGATAGGCTTGGGCATCAATGATTTTTTCACATAAAATGAGACCGGAGGACGGATCAAGCACACGCCAGGTCAGCGGTTCATATTTGAAATAGTATACCTTGTTCAACGAATAGCGATTATCATCTTGCCAGGAGTTGTCACTGCTGGAGGTATCGCTCGTTCTCCTTGCTCGATATTGTGTAAACTTCACGGCGCGGTATTTGACGCCGTTTGAATAAAAATCGGCGTATTTCATATAGGTGTCCTGTTCCATTTCACCGTCAAAGCTGCCGGTGCCGATATAATAGTTATAACTCTCCCACGTCGCAGCATCCGCGGCGTTTTTCAGCGCCGTGGTCTCGTTGACCTTCGTCTGCGGATAGGAACCGAACTGAATGGTGTCGCCGACGTTCAGCGCGCTCACCGGCGTTGCCGCCAGCGCAAAGCAGCCCGCTGCCAGCAGCACGGCCAACAGAACCGATAACACTCTTTTACTTGTTTTCATGGAATGATACCTTCTTTCTTTGAAATAAAAAGCGCAGACCACCCAAACGGGCGCACTGCGCTTTCAGTTACGTAACGTTGCGGAAAAGGACAGAGTGGTGCTGCCCGACAGAATTGCCGCACGGTTCGCCACGCCTGCCAACCCCTTTCCGTAAAGCTTACAGAAACAGTATAGCACGCTGAAAAATCGTCTGTATATCACCCAAAAGTATGATTTTGCAGGTTTCGGTGTAGAAAAACCGGCGTCGTTTTTGTGCAGGGTGACGAGAGGCGCCTCTTCCGTCATCGCACTCGCTGGCTTTTGATATGGCAGAATGGCCGGGGCGCGACGCCGCTGTTCCCTGTGCCCTGTCGACTTACCCTTTCGCGTCGTACCACGTTTTGCCGCAGTGCACGTCGCACAGCAGCCGCACGGAAAGCGTGACCGCGCCTTCCATCTCTTCGCGCAGCAGCGCGGCGGCCCTGTCGGCCTGCGCTTCGGGGCATTCCACGATCAGTTCGTCGTGGACCTGCATGAGCAGCCGCGCGTCGGGCAGCTCCCGCTTCAGGCGGGCGTTCACGCGCACCATGGCCAGCTTGATGATGTCGGCGGCGGTGCCCTGCACGGGCATGTTGCGCGCCACGCGCTCGCCGAACGCCTGCAGCATCTTGTTGCTGGCGGTCAGCTCCGGCAGATAGCGCCGGCGGCGGAAGATCGTTTCGGCATAGCCGCTTTCGCGCGCCTTCTGCACCACGTCGTGCATATAGCGGTCGATGCCGCTGTAATGGCTGAGGTAGCCTTTGATATAGGCGTCCGCCTCCTTGCGCGTAACGCCGATGTCCTTGGCCAGCGAGAACGCGCCGATGCCGTAGACGATGCCGAAATTGACCGCCTTGGCGCGGGAACGCAGCAGCGGGGTCACCATCTGGAGCGGGAGACCGAATACCTGTGAGGCCGTGATGGCGTGGATATCGTCGCCGTTGTTGAACGCGGCCTTCATCGTCTCGTCGTCGGCGATGGCGGCAAGCACGCGCAGCTCGATCTGGGAATAGTCGGCGTCAACCAGCACGTTTCCCTCCCCCGCCGTGAAGAAGCGGCGCAGCTCGCGGCCCTCGGGCCGGCGCACGGGGATGTTCTGCAGGTTCGGCTCCAGCGAGGAGATGCGGCCCGTTCTCGTTTCGGTCTGGTTCAATCGCGAGCGGATGCGGCCGTCGGGCTCAATCTCCTTGAGCAGCCCGTCGCAGTAGGTCGATTTCAGCTTTGCCAGCATCCGGTACTGCAGAATATCCGCCACAATCGGGAAGTCATACGACAGCTCCTCCAGCACCTCGGCGTTGGTGGACCAGCCGCTTTTGGTCTTTTTCTTTGCCGGCAGGCCGAGCCGTTCAAACAGCGCCGCGCCGAGCTGCTTGGGCGAATTCAGGTTGAATTCGAACCCCGCCGCGTCAAAGATCTTTTGCGTGATCTCGTCAATCCGTTCGCCGAGCACCCTGCCGTAGGCTTCGATCTGCCCGCGGTCCACAAGGAAGCCGGTGTGTTCCATCCCGGCCAGCACTCTGCACAGCGGCTGCTCCATCTCGAACAGCAAAAAGTCCTGATCGTTTTCGTGAATCTGTTCCAGCTGCAGCGCGCTCACCCTGCGCAGCACCGCCGCGCTTTGCGCCGCCGGCAGCAGCACCTCGCTGCACGCCAGCGCCGGCACGGGCACCGCCAGCTCGCCCGCCAGCCGCAGCAGATCGTAGGCGTTGGACGAGGGGTTCAGGATATAGCCCGCCAGGGTCGTGTCGAGCGCAAGGTGTTCCATCGTGTAGCCCTTGCGCAGGCAGTAGCGGTAAAGCTCCTTCGCGTCGCAGGTGTATTTCTTCCACGGGCCGGCGAAGAACGCTTCGCAGAACGTGTCGAAATCAAAGCAGTCCGACGGCACGTAAGCCACGGTTTCGCCGTCGGCGTCAAGCAGCGAGAAGCAGAACGCGGCCGGGCTTTCTCCCCGGAAGACGGCGGTGAAATAGGCTTCGCCCTCGTTTTTCAGCCTGCCGAGCAGGCCGGGCAGGTCGCGCTCCTCGCGGAACACCACGGCCTGCTTTTCGGCTTGAGCCGCTTGCTGCGGCACGGGGATCTGCGAAAGACCGAGCTTTTCGATGGTGGAAAACATCTCGAGCTTTGCCAAAAGGCGGATCGCCGCGGGGGCGTCGCCGGGCCCGGGCACGTAGGACGCGGGGTCGGTATCGATCGGCGCGTTCAGGCAGATCGTGCCGAGGGTGCGGCTCAGAAAGGCGCTGTCTTTGCCCGCGCGCAGCTTTTCGCGCACGCCGTCCTTGATATCCAGTTCGTCGAGGTGGTCATAGATATAGTCGATCGTGCCGTACTGCTGAATCAGCGCGCCGGCGGTCTTCTGGCCGACGCCCGCCACGCCGGGGATGTTGTCGGAGCTGTCGCCCATGAGCGCCTTGATCTCGATCATGCCGGCGGGATCGACGCCATATTCCGCGCGCAGGGTCTCTTTGTCATAGGCCGTGGTCACGGCGCGTCCCATCTTGGTGGCGGCGAGCAGCACGGTGGTGTTGTCGCTGACCAGTTGCAGCGCGTCGCGGTCGCCCGTGGCAACGAAGCATTTGTCGTCGCCTTTGCACTGCGCCGAAAGCGTGCCGAGGATATCGTCGGCCTCAAAGCCCTCCTGCTCCACGATGGCGTAGCCGAGGTCGCGCAGCAGCTCCTTGAGCAGCGGCATCTGGCTGCGCAGCTCGGGCGGCATGCCCTTGCGGCCGGCCTTGTAGCCGTCGTACATCTTGTGGCGGAACGTGGGCGCGTGCAGGTCGAACGCCACGGCCACGTGGTCGGGCGCGCAGTCCTCCCTGAGGCGCAGCAGGATATTCATGAAGCCGTAGATGCCGTTGGTGAACTGCCCGTCCTTGGTGGTGAGCAGCTTGATGCCGTAAAACGCGCGGTTGACGATGCTGTTGCCGTCGATGACCAGAAAACGCATCCCGATCCCTCCCGTGAAAACACTTTTTTATAGTATAACATATTTTTCGCAAAAGAGGTGCATTTTTTGAAACTTTGTGGTAAAATGTTTTGCAGCAAAACGAAAGGGAGGCGATCGCATGAAGCTCGGCAAGCTGGAGCTTGACGGCCGCACGGCGGGTCTCGCGCCGATGGCGGGCGTGGCGGATATGGCGTTCCGCGAGCTGTGCGTCGCCTACGGCGCCACCTACGTGGTCAGCGAGATGGTCAGCAGCAAGGGGCTGACCATGCACGACCGCAAGAGCAGGCAGCTGCTCGTCCTTTCCGACAAGGAGCGCCCCGCGGCGGCGCAGCTGTTCGGCAGCGACCCCGCAACGATGGCGGAATCGGCCAGACGCGCGCTGCAGTTCGCGCCCGACGCGATCGACATCAACATGGGCTGCCCCGCCCCGAAAATCGCCGGCAACGGCGGGGGCAGCGCCCTGCTGAAGGATCCGCCGCTGGCCGAAGCGATCATCCGCGCGGTGGTGCAGGCGGTCGATCTGCCCGTGACGGTGAAGATCCGCCTCGGCTGGGACGACGAAAGCATCAACGCGGTGGAAATGGCAAAGCGCGCCGAACAAGCCGGCGCGGCGGCCATCGCCGTTCACGGCCGCACGCGGCAGCAGATGTATGCCCCGCCGGTGCGCACCGATCTGATTGCCCTGGTGAAGCGCAGCGTTTCGATTCCGGTCATGGCCAACGGCGACGTTGTCGACGGCCCTTCGGCAGCAAAGATGCTGGAAGAGACCAACGCCGACTATCTTTTGGTCGGACGCGGCGCGTTAGGCCGCCCGTGGGTCTTCCACCAGATTGAAGCGTATCTCAGGCACGGCGTGCTGCTGCCCGAACCGCCCGTGGCGGAGCGCATGCGCGTGATGGTGCAGCACATCAAAACGATCTGCGACTATAAAGGCGAACGTATCGGCATCCGCGAAGCGAGAAAGCACGCCGCGTGGTACATCCGCGGCATCCGCGGCGCGGCGGCCTACCGCCAGCGCGTGGGCGCGCTGGCCTCCATTGAAGAGTTGGAGAGGTTGGCATATGAGATCGCCTGCGGCGATCAGCAGTGAGCGCAGCGCCGCCGAATCGGCTGCTCAGCGGCCAGCGGTCAGTCGTGAGCCCTCGGTCTTTTTCAATAGTAAAACCGCCCCAAGGGGCGGTTTTGTTTGTCGTGTTTTATCCTCTGAAGATGCTGATTGACTTTTTCTACGGCATTTGATATAGTACTCATAAATCCTGCTGAAATACAATCTGAATGATTCGTAATGGAGTTACCGATTTATAGAAAGGCGTATTTGATATGGAAAAATCAAAAGCGAAAGCGCTTGCCGAATACATAACAGAACAGCTTGCGGAATTGGAGGATATCCGTAAAATACCTATGATGAGCGGCTATATTTTTTACTATCGGGAACGCATTTTCGGTGGGATATACGAAGCGGGGTTTATGGTAAAAATAACCAAGGCAAGTCGAAAATATATGCCAGACAGCATTGCCTGCCCGCCGTATGACGGGGCAAAGGAAATGCTGCCCGTAACGATCATCGATGATAGAGAATTGCTGCAAAAAATGGTATCGGAAATGTACAGCGAGCTGCCGGAACGGAAACCGAAAACCAGAAAGCCTGACAAAAAATGAAACGTCAACCCTACGCGACACAGGCTAAACCACAGCGCGGCGGTATCGTCCGTTGCGGTTCGGCGCTGCGCTGAACGCCACTATGCACTGTGCACGACGCACTGCCACTAAAAAACCGCCCGATGGGGCGGTTTTGTAATGTTTCGGTTTGGTTCTGGGTTCCTGCTGTTTTGGACCAGCTTTTGGTAGCAGATCTTTTTCAACGCAGAAAAGCGGGGATGCTTCAGCGTCGCGTCCGGCGCATTCAGCTCTTGGCGCGCACAACCATCTTCGCATACAACCTGCGCAGCCCGCCGCGGAAGCAGAGCACCAGCGCAAGCACGGCGCCGAGCGCGGCCTGCAGAATCTCATACGGCAGCTTCAGCCAGGCATATTCCGGCGTGGCATAGAGGAACGCGCGGCCGAGGGAATAGCCGACGACCATCAGGGCGCCGCCGATCAGGGTGCCGAGGGACGCGGAAGCCAGCGGGTGCTTTTTCATCACGTAATGTGCAAACAGCGAAATGATTACCGCCTGCACGCCGTGGCTCGCAAGGGAAACGAACATCGGCAGCGGATAAAACAGCAGATCGCCGAGGAACGAGCCGACACCGCCCACGAGGAAGGCGCCCAAAGGGTCCAAAAGAATCGCCGCCATGCAGATTGCAACGTCGCACAGATACAGGTGGCCGCCCGGCACGGGGATGCTGAATGAGCAGAGCGCAACCGTGGCCGCCATGAACATGGCCGTGGTCGTCAGCCAGAGCGTGGTATGCTTCGCCGATAAAGATCGCCGCGCAGCGGCCGCTTCTTGTGGCTCCCCCTTTGGGGGAGCTGTCACCGCAGGTGACGGAAGGGGCTTTTTCATACACCCACCCCCTTGCTTTTTTGATGTGTTTAGTATATACTATGTCTGACCATATAGAAAGTACCAGTAAAGGAGATTTTTATAAGACCAGATGAAGTATTCCATTGACAAAAAAGGCGGGCCCGCCTATCTGCAGCTCTATCGCCTGCTGCGCAGCGACATCGCCCGCGGCGTCTTTCCGCCGGGGAGCCGCCTGCCCTCCAAACGCCTGTTGGCCGAAGAACTGGGCCTCAGCCACATCACCGTGGAGCACGCGCTCGCCCTGCTGTGCGACGAGGGCTACGCCACCGCGCGCGAACGCAGCGGCTGCTTTGTGTCGTTTCGCGCCGAAGACCCCTTCCTGCGCGGCGACCTGCCCACCCCGCAGCCGCACCGCCCCGCGCCGCCGGGCGAAAGCGGGGCACAGACGTTTCCGTTCTCCGTGCTGGCAAAGGCCATGCGCGGCGTGCTTTCAAACGAGGGAGAAGCGATTCTTGCCGCTTCTCCGCCGCAGGGGCTTCTTTCTCTGCGCGAAGCGGTCTGCGCCTATCTGCGGCGCGCCCGCGGCGTGGAAGCAAAACCGGAACAGGTTGTCATCGGCGCAGGCACGGAATATCTCTATCACCTGATCGTGCTGCTGCTCGGACGGGAGAAGACGATTGCGCTGGAGGACCCCTGCTACGAAAGGATCGCGCAGATTTATGCGGCGGAGGACGTCCGCGTGGAACGGCTCCCGCTGGGCCGCGACGGCATCCGGGCCGAAGCGCTGCGGCAATCAGCGGCGGACGCGCTGCACATTTCGCCCTACCGCAGCTTTCCCAGCGGCGTCACGGCCTCGGCAAGCAAACGCGCCGCCTATCTGCAATGGGCGGCACGGGGCGATCGCTATATCATTGAGGACGACTTTGAATCGGAGTTTTCGGTGTCGCGCAAATATGAGGAGACCCTCTTTGCCCACACGCACCAAAGCCGCGTGATCTATCTCAACACGTTCTCGGGCACGGTCTCCCCTGCGCTGCGCGTGGGCTATATGGTGCTGCCGCCGCAGCTGGTGCAGCCCTTTCGGGAAAAGACAAGCATGCTCAGCTGCCCCGTGCCGACCTATGTGCAGCTGGTGCTGACCCAACTGCTGGACGCCGGCGATCTGGAGCGCCAGATCAACCGGGTGCGGCGGCGAAAGCGGAAGGAACAGGAGGAAATTCGGAATTAATCATAACCGCCGGTTCAACCGGCGGTTTGCTCTGCCCCTAAAAGGGGCTATTACTGGCTTAACCCCTGGAAGGGGCACTGAATTATTTTATCGCATTACACGCACTGCAACCCGTAAACGGGTCAGAATCCTTATTCTCCAGTGTTTCTACTATTTCATAAACAGCTTTTTGCCTCGAATTCGGCTTGCATAAAGCTCGCCGGTTTTATTGTGGCACTACCATTTATTGCCCCCAGTAGAACTGGGGGTTGTCTTCCACGTCTGAAGACACCAAAACAAAAAATGCTGCTGCCCGTTCGGGCAGCAGCTGTTTTTTGTTTTCTTTTACGCCTTCTTTTTCTTCAGGCAGACGAACGCTGCGCAGGAAGCCGCACACAGCACGCCGAACGCCGCGAACACAGCGCCGTTGTCGCCGGTTGCCGGGGTCACGGGCGCGGAGTAGTCGCCGCCGCTGCCGCCGGAGGAATCGTCGCCGCCGAACAGGCCGCCGACCACGGAACCGATGTCGCCGTTGCCGTTGACCAGATCGCCGAGGCCGATAAACAGATTCGCGAAGAAGTTGACGATTTCGTTGTCAAGCAGTTTGTCGGCGATGGAGGGATCCAGACCCATGGATTCGAGGCCGCCCTTGAGCATGTCGCTGATGCCGGCCACCTTGTCGCTGATACCGCCCGCAACGTCGCCGCTGCCGCTGCCGCCGCCCATCAGGCCGCCGAGAACGCTGCTGATGTCGAACGAGCCGAGATCGATGCCGCTGGTCAGGGCGCTGATGTCAAGGCCGTTGCCGCTGAACGCGCCGGAGATCATGTCCATGATGGAGCTGAAATCAAAGCCGCCCGCAGAACCGCCGGAGCCGCCCGTGAACATGGACAGCAGGCTGCTGGGATCGGAGACCACGCCGGACAGCCAGGACATATCCATGCCGCCGAAGAGGTTGGACAGGCCGGAGATCGCGGTATCCTTGATCGCGTCTTCGGTGCTGTTGCCGCCGGTCAGCGAGCCGATCGCGTCGCTGAGGCCGGAAACGATGGAATCGGTGGAAGCGGAGCCCGTGGCGCCGTCGGTCAGGGAACCGAGAGAATCGGTGATGCCGGAAAGCGCGCTCGTGTCGCCGGAGCCGATGGAATCGGCGATGCCGGAGATCGGGCTGGAGTCACCGCTCGAGAAGGACTCGCGGATGGAATTCAGGTCAACGCCTTCCAGATTCAGGCCGTCAAGAATGGAGGACAGCTCGGAGTCGGACAGAGAGCTGACGTCGACGCCTTCCAGCAGGGAGGCCAGGGAATCCGTGTCGGCCGCAAACGCGGGCAGGCACAGGCACAGGCACATGGCAACTGCAACAAAAACGCTGAAGAACTTTCTCATATTGGTATCATCCTTTCGTCTGATTGGTGGATCAATCGTAGCCGAAAATTCAACGACTATTTCAAATCGATTTATTATACAATGTTTTTTTTAAAATTTCAATAGGTTATCGAAGAAAATTTAAAATTTTTGTGAATCAATTTCCGCCCGTTCACCATATACGGCCTTGCGGGCGGGAAAAGCGTCGGTATCTTGTGGCCGGATCAGCCCCAGGAGAAATAGACGTCCTTGCCGCTGACGGAAAAGTCCTTGTCTTTTTTGAAGCCGTTCTTTTCCAGCGAAGCGCAGAACAGGTCGCGCATTTCCGCCGTCTTGAGCGTGATGCGGCTCTTCATGGAAAGCTCGGAGCGGTCGCGGAACGAATCGAGCGTACCGGGCACGAAGGCGGTGCACCACCAGTATTTGTCGTAATCGCGGCTGGCGCGCTCCACGCCCTTGCGGTAGAAGCTCATGGACATGTAGAGCATATCTTCATCGGCGGCGGCGTCGTAATGCGCCTGATCCCGGTCAAGCGGCTTGGTGTAGACGCCGATCTCGGCGCCGAGGAAGACCAGCCCGTACTGGCCCTTCCAGAACTGGATCAGCCAGTCCTTGTTTTGATAGCGGAACTTGCAGCGAACCGTGTCGTAATAGAAGTTGACGAACGGCGCGCCCAAGTCATAGAGCACGTTGAACCCGAAGTTGCGCTGCCAGGGGTCGGAGGTGGTGAAATAGTAGTTGCCTTCCTTGTTGAACTGATAGCCGAGGAAGCCGTCGGAAAAAACGGCCGCGCGCTTGATGGTCTCCTGCGCCTGGCTCTCGTCCGCAGTGGTGTCCGGCGCGGCGGGCGGCACATACGCCGTTGTGTCTTCCGTGGGCAGCGTGAACGACGTTGTGGACTCGGTCGTGGAGATCGGGAAGGTGGTGAAGCGGTCGCTTTCGGCGTCGTCGGGCGCCTGGGAAAGCGGCACGGTATCGAGCGGCTCGGCTGTCTCAAACGTGGGCAGCGTGGCGTCGGTCGGCGCTTCGGTCGGGTCGCTGACCTCAATGGGCGCCATGGAGGTGACGGTGACCGCCGCCTTGGGCTTGACGCGGCTGTTGAAAGAGCGCACGGCGAAGAACGACCCTGCGCAGACGATTACCAGCGCAAACACCGCGATGAGCGCGGCTTTCGACTTGTCCAGTCTCATGGTTGGAAGTCCCCCTTTGTTTTCCTGAACATTCAACAAAAAATACGGTTTGTTATCACTGTATAGAATAACAGAAAATGATGCAATCGTCAAGGGAAAGACAAAAACTTTCAGAATGTTTACATTTTTGCAACAGCACTGAAAAACAGACGGAAAAAAGCGGAAAACGGGGCGCGCCCCGCAACAAAAAAACAAAGCAGACGCACCAAGGGGCGCGTCTGTCGGAAGAGAGGGTTTATCTGTCGCACTGGTGGGCCCAGTAGACCGAGGTGAACAGAATATGCCTGAGACTCGGTGCGGCGGCAAAGCACAGCTTGCTGCGCACACCGGGAACCGGGAGCTTCAAAAACGCCTTTTGCGGCGTCAGCCGATCGATCCATTCGGCGTAGTCGCGCATGAACGAGATCTTGTGCGTCAGCGGCATATGGGCGCCGCGGTAGCGCGTATAGCCCAGCGCTTTGACCTCCTTGTAATACCTGCGGCCCTCCTCGGCGTAATCGTGCAGGCTGCATTCGGGGTTTGTGAACATCCAGATGTCGATATCGCTGGCGTCTCCGGCATAGATGAACTTCATGGCCGGATCGAGCAGCGTGATGGAGCCCGGCGTGTGACCCGGGAAATCCTTGACGATCAGCGTTTTGCCGCCGAGGTCGATCTCGTCGCCGTCCTTCAGCGGGATGTATTCCGTGTTCCCTTTTTTCGTCATCAGCAGCTTATCGACCCACGGCATGATCTTTTGGGCGCGCGGATGCTTTTTGAGCGTGGCGGTCACGATGTCGTCCACCAGCTTGAAATAGACGTCCTGCGTCGTGAACGTGGGCAGGTCCTTTTCGCCGATATGAACCTTGTCGAAATGATGGTTGCCGTTGGCGTGGTCGGGGTGAAAATGGGAGTTGACCACGATCAGCTCCTTGTCCGTCAGTTTGGAAACGTAGTCCCTGATGTTGAACAGATCGAGACCCGTGTCGAACAGAACCGCGCGGTCGCGGCCTTCGATCAGGAACTCGTTGACGATCCCGTCCTTGATTCTGGTTACGCCCTCGATGAGCTTTGCTTTGCCGTAGCGGAACATCCTTTTTTCCTCCTATTCCCGTCTGCTTCAGGCGGCAAACGCCCGCATCACGTCAGCTCGATGCTTTTGATGTACATGACGTCTCCCGGTGCGGATGCGTTGAAATAATCGAAGCGGAGCCTGTGGATCTCGCCCTGCCAGTACGGCGGACGCGGAAAAGACAGCGCGGGCGAGTCGTTTTGCAATACGCATGGAATAACTTCAGAAGCAGAAATCATATCTTATGATTTCTGTTCACGCAGATATGCTTCATAGAGATCCGGCCGCTTTTCTTCGGTGCGCCGCAGCGACTGTTCCTTGCGCCAGGCGTCGATGTTCGCGTGGTGGCCGCTCAGCAGCACCTCGGGCACCGCCCTGCCCCGCCATTCGGGCGGACGGGTGTACTGGGGATACTCCAGCAGGCCGGAGAAGTGGCTCTCGTCGGTGAAGCAGACGTCGCCCGACAGGACGCCCGGCTGCATGCGCGCGAGCGCGTCGGCCAGCACCAGCGCCGGCAGCTCGCCCCCGGTCAGCACATAGTCGCCGATCGAAAGCTCTTCGTCCGCGATCTCTTCGAGCACGCGCTCGTCCACGCCCTCATAGTGGCCGCACAACAGCGCGAGGTGCGGCTCTTTTGCCCGCGCCTCCACAATCTCCTGGGTCAAAGGTCTGCCCTGCGGCGAGAGATAAATCAGCTTCGGACGGTCGCCGGTCTCTGCGCAAAGCGCCTGAAAGCAGTCATAGATCGGCTGGGGCTGCATAATCATGCCCATGCCGCCGCCGTAGGGCGCGTCGTCCACCCGGCCGTGCTTGTCTTCGGTATAATCCCGGATCTGGTGGGTGCGGATGTCCACAAGGCCGGCCCTGCGCGCGCGGCCGACGATACTCTCGGAGAGCACCGCCTCGCACATTTCGGGAAACAAGGTCAAAATATCAATCCGCATCGTCAAAGATTCCTTTCAGCGGGCGGATTGCAATCCGTTCCGCGTCAATATCGGTGTCGATCACGACCGGCGGAATCGCGGGCAGCAGATATTCCCTGCCGCCTTCGTCCGTCACATGCCAGACATCGTTGGCGCCCGTGCGGCTCACCTCGGTCAGAACGCCGTATTGCTTCTCCGGCTCGTCCGCGTCGACCACGCGGCAGCCGATCAGATCCTGAATAAAGAAGCGGTTATCGGGCAGGTGCGCGTCGGCGCGCGCCATAAAGAGCACCCGGCTGCGCAGC
>JAEEGI010011307.1_pt1 | contig 19267 bp, 6 predicted proteins | sample 8958751 | NCBI WGS metagenome assembly JAEEGI01 (sample SAMN16246545, study PRJNA631951) | gut metagenome | biome: gut microbiome; feature: rumen; material: KS-attached | host: Bos | place: Iran: Karaj | collected 2018-10 | reverse complement strand
GATACCGCAAATCTCCACATAACGCGGGTCCATCGAGATGTCGGTGAAGTTGTTCAAGTCGCTGAAAATGCTCACCTTGCTGAAACGAGTCACACCCGTGATGAAGCCAAGTTTGATGTACTTGTCCTGGGTCTTCATCACTGAGTAAAAGGCCTTCATCTGGCTGCGGTAATGGTCCTGCAGTTCGGGATTGCCGATGGAGTTAAGCAGGGGCTTGTCGTACTCGTCGATGAGGATGACCACTTTTTGCCCAGTTTTCTCGTAAGCACGTTGTACGATTCCAGCGAATTTCAGTGAAGGATTGGTCTCGGTCGGAGAACTGCCGTAGAGCCTTTCCCATTCTGACAATTTGTTATATAAAATTTCATGGAAACCATCTTTATCCTTGTATTCGCCCGTGTTCAGGTCGAGGTGCAATACGGGATAGACAGTCCAGTCCTGCTCCAACTTCTCCATTGCCAGTCCTTTGAACATTTCTTTTTTACCGAGGAAATATGCCTCCATGGTGCTAATGAGCAGACTCTTGCCAAAACGGCGGGGACGGCTGAGGAAATAGTATCCTATGCCTTTTGCCAATTTATAAACCAACCCTGTCTTGTCGATGTACAGACATCCTTGCTGGCGTATCTTCTCGAAATCCTGTATGCCAATTGGATAAATCATAATTGCTCCATGATTTTGTTTTCTGGGTGCAAGTTACAACTTTTCCCTTAAACTCATAGCATTGATGTCCCGTTTTTTGCCTAATCTGATGTATCCTTTTTTCTTTCTTCCTCTGATAACCAAAAACCATACTGTAGTTCCTAAGAATGGAAATGTAGATTTTTCGACTTATGGTCAAGGATTCTCTTTTATTTGTTTGGTTTTGAGGAAAGAAGGTGGTATTTTTGCCTTGTCAGGAATAGTGATAATCAACACTGACACATACGAATGAATAACTATAAAACAAAGAATAAAATGAGAAGATATCTATTGTTGTTGGCATTGTTGGCTGTATGCTGCTTTGGATGGGCACAGCAGAAGCAGGTGCAGTACAATGCATATTGCGAGGTGACGGTGGGGAATAGTGGCATGGACCAGTTCGTACAGATTACCTTTGACTTCGGTTACTCTCGCTATCCTAATGCCTTGCTCTATGACGAGAAAGGACAGCCCATCAAGTTCCGTTCACCTATGGATGCGGTCAACTATCTGGGCGAACGGGGTTGGCGTGTGGTGAGTTCTTATTACCTCAGCGATGCGAAAGGCTCTTCCCGACATTATATCCTGGAGAAGAAAGTATCGGACAGAAAACAGGTGGAAGCGGGGTTGAGGCTCTCTCCGAAGTTGACCATTGGCCGTTGACCATCAGCTTTTCACATATTCACTGGGGAGCCTACCGAAGTCTTTCTTGAAACAGGACGAGAAGTACTTGGGGTCGTTGTAGCCCACGCTGTAGGCCAAGTCAGAGATGCGTATAGTTGGGTTCTTCTCCAATACTTCGCAGGCGGTTTTCATTCGGATGCTGCGGATAAAAGCCGAAGTGTTCATGCCTGTGAGCGTCTTGAGTTTCTTGTAGAGTGTCGATTTCGAGGTGCCAGTTTGTTCGGCGAACTGCTGTTGGTCGAAGTCAAAGTTGCCGATGTTCTTCTGTACGCAAGCGATACATCGCTTGAGGAACTCCTCATCAGATGATGTAAGGTCGATGTCGGTCATGCCCACCAAGTCCTTCTTTTTCAGTTCTTTCTTCGTCGCCTGGCTACGTTCCATCAGGTTTTCCACACGCGACATCAGCACATTGGAGTTGAAAGGCTTTGTGATGTAGGCGTCGGCTCCGGCGCTGTAACTCTCAGCACGGTCTTGGTCGTCGCGCTTGGCTGTGAGCATGATGACGGGAAGGTGGGCGTTGTCAGCGTTTTCTCGAATATGGCACAGTAGTTCCATGCCGTCCATCACGGGCATCATGATGTCGGTTATCACCAAGTCCACGTATTCGTTCTCCAGTATTTCCAATGCTTCTTTGCCGTTGTAGGCGGTCAGCACTTGGTATTTGGTAGAGAGTAGATGGCGAAGGATGGCGAGGATGTCGTCGTTGTCCTCCACCACGAGTACTTTGCCCATAGTTTGGACTGAGGTGTCGTTGGCCACAGTATCGTTCAGTTCTGTAAGTTCAGGGCTTTCGTTTTCCGAGGGTGTCACGGTGTATTGGTCATCGATTTCCTCGTCGGAGAACGATGCTTTGTCTATTGGCAAGGTGATGGTGAAGGTTGTGCCCACGCCCTCTTCGCTTTCGAAAGAAATCTCACCATGGTGTAGGTGTACAAGGTCGCGGGTGAGTGATAATCCAATGCCTGTGCCGTAAGTGTTGAATTTGCGGTGTTCCCCTTCATAGAAACGGTCGAAGAGCGTGGCTTGTTTCTCCTTTTTGATGCCCTCTCCATTGTCTTTTACTTGGATGACGACCTCGCCTGGGTTGTCTTCTGTCTGCACCATGCTCACTTGTACAAAACCCATCGGACGGTTGTATTTTGCGGCGTTGGAAAGGAGGTTGTAGAGAATCTTGTCGAGAGCGTCGGGGTCGAAATATCCCCTCACCGTTTCAGGGGAGGTCACAATTGACAGGTGCAGTTGTTTCTTCTGCATGAGAGGTTGTATGCTCTCTATCTCCCTTCGGCAAAAGTCAGCGATGTCGCCTTTCGATACCGTGAGCCTTAGATTGCCCGTTTCTGCTTTCCTGAACTGCAGGATTTGTTCCAAAAGGCGCATCAGTCGGTTCACATTGTTTTGTATCACGTTTTTGCCTTCCCCCTGCATGGTATCCACCGATGCCGAGATGATGGTGAGTGGTGTCATCAGGTCGTGGGTGATGTTGGTGTAGAACTGCAGTTTCTTGTGGTTGAGTTCTTCCACTTTTTCAGCCTCCATCTGCGCGATTTGGAGTTGTTGACGCTGAATCAGTCGGGAACGGTAGTACCTGATGGCGCCGTAAATGATTCCCAATGCCACCAATGCGTAGAACAGTAATGCCCACCAGCGGAGCCAAAGAGGTGGCAGTACGACGATGGTCAGCATCTTGTCTTTCTGCGACCACAGGGATTGGGGGTCGGCACCACGCAGGCGGAAGGTGTAGGTGCCTGATGGCAGGTTGCTGTAATTTACGGAGTTGACGCCCTGTTCTGCATACATCCATTCCTTGTCGTAGCCTTCCAGCATATAAGCGTAAGCCGTGTATGGAGTGGAGGCGAAATTGAATGTCGAGAACTCCAAAGAGAAGTTGTTTTGGTTCGACTTGAGTACTATTTTTTCGGTGTAAGGCGGCAGAAGGTTCAGAATGTCTTCGCGTTCTTTTAGAGGAATGTCGCCAACACTTTTTCCGCCAATCCTGATGTTGGTGATGTTCACCTTGTTGGTGCCTGTCGCTCGTGGCAGGCTATCGGGATGGAAGGTCGTGAAAGCCGCCACTCCAGCAAAGGCCAAGCTGCCATTGCTACTGCGGGCCGACAGGTAGTTGCTGAATCCCCTGAAGTGTGGCAGGCCTGCAATAGTATAGTAATTGAGCGTGTTGAGGGTGTTGTTATTGTTGACACTGAGGCTCAGTAGGCTTTGGTGGGTTGCCATCCACAATGCTCCACCATCGGCTACCTCCAAGGCATAGAGGCTTTCGGTTGGAATGTTGAACCGGTTGTTCATGGAGACGAGTTCGTCGGTGGTTTTGTCGTAAAGCATAAGTCCGATGTTGTGCGAGCAAGCCCAGATGCGTTGCTGGTTGTCTTCCACAATGCCTATCGCATCGTTGACCCCATAACTGGAACCGTGTGGCGACACATAATGACGTGTGCGCAAAGACTTGGGATTGTGGATGTTGCCAGTCAAGTGAATGAAACCTGTGTTGCGTGTAGTGAGCCAGATGGAACCATCGCTGGCCAGGGTGATGCGTTGCACACGGGCATTGTCGAGGCTATCGATATTTGCTAGGCTGATGCCCTTTCCGTTGCTGTAGATTACACTCAGCCCATGCCAGCCGCCAACGTAGATGTTGCCTTCCTTGTCTTCTGTGAAAGTATAGACGCAATTGTCTGTCAGCCAGTCAGTGTTGTCCTTATCAAGGGTCTGAAGAGTGTTTGCTGTTTTGTCGTAGACAAGGATTCCGTTTTCCTGCGTGCCTATGTATATCATTCCCTTGCTGTTGCGGAATACGGTGTTCACCTTGTCGGGTAGGGATGCCACTATAGATGCGGGTAGGTGTTCCGCTGTCTTGTCGGTATGTCCGTCAGCGCTGATGCATCTTGTGCCTCCATGCTCCAAGGCCAACCAGAGGTTGTTATCGCTGTCGAAAGTCAGTCCTCGCACCACGTCGGTGGATTGTTCGTCTGGCTCGACGTTGTGACCGTAGATGTTGTGGGGACTGACAAGAGTATAAGCTACGCCCGTGCGGTGGCCTGTCATGAAGATGTTGCCGTGATGGTCGAAGATAAGGTTGTCGATACCTCTTCTGAAGAACTTCGGGAAGGGTTCTTTTTCTTCGGGAAGCAGATAGAAGGTTTGAGTTTTTTTGTTGTAGTCGCAAAAGCCCACCCCTTGGCTGGTGGCAACCCATAGCCGGTCGGTGTCGGGACTTTTAGTGACGGAGTAGATGTAATTGAGTGCCAGTTCTTTGCCGTTGATGGAATGGAGTTTGAAGTTCTGGAACTTCAGAGGAGCGTCTGTATCGTATGGATTGTCAATGCGGTAAACGCCTTTCCCCCATGTTCCTACCCACAGATGGTGGTGCTCGTCCATCAACAAGCAGTGTGCTGAATTGCCGTCGTTAAACTTGGGCAGCTCGTACCATGTGTCATCAGTGGTGTTGTAGCGGTACAGTCCCTGATTCCACGTGCCAACCCATAGGTAGCCCTTATCGTCCTCGTAGATGGCTTTGATGGCACTGTGAGGTACTTTTGCGTTGCCCCGTTGATCGCACATCAACACAAATTCGTCTGTTTCCTTGTTGTACTTGTAGAGTCCACCTTCAGTGCCTACCCACACATCGCCATTGCGTGTGGCATAAAGGCAACCTACGATATCACTGTTGTCAAAGTCTTTCAGGTGGTATTGGCGAGTGATACCAGTGAACATGTCAATGTTGTTAATGCCGTTATTCGTGCCTACCCACAACTTGTTGTCTTGAGTGGAGAGGATGCTCAGTACATTGTTGGATGTGAGCACCGATGGTGTCTGAATGTCGTTGCGGTAGGAGATGAAACGGTAGCCATCGTAGCGGAAGAGTCCTTCTACCGTGCCGAACCAGAGGAAACCGTCAGCACTTTGGTGGATGGTGTTCACACCGTCGTGGGGAAATGATGATGGAGTTGAAAACTGCTGGATTTCAATATTGTTGAGCCAATAATGACTGGGGTCTGTCTGTTGTGATAGGACAGACTGGCACACGAATGCGGTTAACAGGAAGATGATGATACGCCTCATGATAAATATGCTGGATGATAGTTAGATGACGTAATAAAAAAACGTTCTAATTGCAAATATGGTGGATTTATGGGTATTATTACGTATTCAGGTGGTGGAAAAATACGTCATGGTGGAATTTTCCACCTCTTTTACGTCTTTTTTTAGTTGGTTGCCCTATTTACATGCTATTTTTGCAAAAAAGAATAAACAGCAATTAATATGAGCAAAACAATAGCCATTCTTATCTTTTTCTTGTTTTCTGTGGAATCATTTTCCATGGAAGCATTCAATTATGTTGACCGACATCTCAGCGGGTCTTCTCCCCTGAAATCATCAGAGGTTATCGAGTTGGAGGACATTGTTTGGTTGTTCTTCGATGACGTGAAGCCCAATGATGTGATAGCCCGTTTCGCCGACAACGTGCGCATTAAGGGCGAACGCATGAGGCCTGATGTGAACTGCCGTGTGCTTGTCTACCGCCATGGGGCAGTGGTTGTGCCTCAGTCCAGCGATGATGTCGCGTTTGTTTTGTATGCAGAAAATGGACTGTCGGGAATTAGCGAAGAAATGAGAAGTGGCTTTTATTATAGTAACAATCCACCTACCGCTGCTCCTGATAGTTTGAGAAAGAGTTTTACGCTCGACAATAAGGCTTGTTCATTCATCCTTCGCCGCGGTTACATGGCCACACTCGCCACCCAAAGCAACGGCATGGGCTATAGCCGTGTTTTCGTGGCCGACACAGCCGACCTTGTGGTTGATGATTTGCCCGACCTGCTTTCCCGCAAGGTGTCGTTTGTCAGGGTTTTGCCTTGGCAGTATGTCAGCAAGAAGGGATGGGCAGGCAGTAAGTGGGATACCATGCCCGAGGGTTTGAAATACGTGGAGGAACAGGCCGACTTCACCAATTCCACATGGTTCTACAACTGGGGTACTTCTGCAACCTCTACCACCAATCCCAGGCGACAGGGCAAGAGCTACAACCAGGAGTTTGTTCCTGAGGTGTGGGGAGCGTCGAGTGGTACGACAAAGTTGTACGGTTTGACAGATGTGTGCCAACTCATGGGCTTCAACGAACCCGACCATTCGGAGCAGTCGAATGTGAGTGTGGAGAAAGCCATTGAACTTTGGCCTAAACTGATGCAGACGGGTATGAGGTTGGGTTCGCCTGCCACAACCGACTTTAATTGGCTCTACAACTTTATGAACGAGTGTCGCAAACGCAACTACAGGGTTGATTATGTGGTGGTTCACGCTTATTGGGGTGGATTGAGTGGACAGGAATGGTACAACAAGCTCAAGGATGTCTATGACCATACCCACCGACCTATTTGGATTAAGGAGTGGAACAATGGAGCCAACTGGACCAAGGAAACATGGCCCAGTGGTACGGCTGAGCAACAGGCCAAGCAACTGCGCGACCTCAAGGAGATACTCACCGTGATGGACACTTGCTCTTTTGTGGAGCGTTACAGCATCTACAACTGGGTGGAGGACAAACGGGCAATCATCCTTGGCAGCACCGCCAAACTGACACCTGCGGGCGAATATTACGCCAATGACCAGCCCGACTATTTCTACCGCCCCGACATGCAATATACCCCACAATATGCCACACGTACTGCTCCAATCCTTTCCTATTCAGGCATAAAGGATGGCAAGGTCACTTTGAGGTGGACCGATACAGAAGGTGAATTCATCAGGAAATACATTGTGGAAACCAGTGCCGACGGCATCAATTACCATCCACAGATGGAGTTGGAAAACCCCGATGAAACCGACGTTTTTTCATGCGAGATGCCCTTACCAGAGGAGGAAGGCAGATTGCATTTCCGCATCGTCTCCACTCCTATGTATGGCTCAGAGCAGATGTCAAACACAGTGAACCTCTATGTGTTCAACAATGGTCACGACCCGTCACCTTTTCTCTCTCAGATGTTGATTACGGAGAATTGGTCAGCTGCAGTTATGAAGGAAAAGTACAGTGCTGTTCCTTGTGTGGTTTTAGGTGTGCCAACCTACCGCAACAAGATGCCTTTGGGATACCGTGCCGACAACATCCAGGCTGATGCCTTCGATTTCCGACTCACCAGCTGGGACTATCAGGAGTCACCATCTCTGGCTTATCCTGACACCATCGCAGTGATGATGGCTCTTGAAGGCAATGATGAATGGAATGGACTGCAAGTGGAGGTACGCCAAATTGACGGTGTGGACGATAAATGGCAACGTATCGACTTCAAACGTCCCTTTCGTGAGATTCCAGTGGTGATTCCCACACAAATCAGTTCTAACTATGCCTCTGCAGCTTCCGTCCGTGTCAGGAATGTAAGTACGACAGGTTTTGACCTTAAATTACAGTTTGAAGGCCGCAATCATCTACCCGATGGTATGACAGAAAGGGTTAGCGTTCTTGCTATGAGTCAAGGTCATGCCATCTATGGTGGCAAGGAGATTCATGTGGGGTTGAGTGAAGATGGTTTGGTACAGGACAATCTGCTTGGAGGAACCCGTTTGGATTATGGCACCAGTTTCAGCAGCCTTCCGTTTTATTTTGCTGCCATGCAGACCGAGAACGATACCATCACATCGGTCTTGCGCGTCAAGAGCCGTGACCTCAATGGGGCTACCCTGATTAAAGACCGTGAGAAGGCTGTAGCACATGAGCGCGTGAAAGGTGAACAGGTAGGTTGGATTGCGATTGGCGATACAGAGGCCACCACCGTGAAAAGTCTTTTGAACACAAAGCGCAAGTCTCGGCTTCGTGTTTCTTCCAACAAATTGGTTGTTGATGGCGTATTCAACCATTGCGTTATCTGCGACTTGAACGGGCGTGTTCTCGGTGAGAAGTCGGACAGCGACTTTGTGCAAATTGATAGGTTGCCTAAAGGAATCTATATCGCCAGAATTGATGGTGAAAGAATGAAATTCGAGAAAACTAAATGATTTTTTACTTTTTTTCGAGCATTATTCATTCTATATCAGTTGTTTTTTGTATTTTTGTCTTTATTATTTAGAAATGGCTATAAACTATCAAAAGAAATGAAAAAACACATCAAACTCATCATCTTGTTGTATTGCCTCCCTTTGTGTATGGTTGCCCAAAATCCTTACAGCAGGTACACCAACTTGCCGACGGTCTATATCAACACATACGACGGGTACGGCATCACCAGCAAGACCACATATAAATACTGCACCTTGACCTATGTCGATGAGAACGACAGCGTCATCGTGCGCGATTCGGTGGAGATACGTGGACGAGGCAATTCCACCTGGAACATGAGCAAGAAACCCTATCGTTTCAAGTTGGCCGCTAAGGAGAAGTTCTTGGGAAAGGGAAAAGCCAGCGCCAAGAAATGGACTTTGTTGGCCAACGCTGGCGACAAGACCCTCATCCGCAATGCTGTCACCAGTGCCATGGGCGAGTTCCTCGGCATGTATTTCAACCCCTCCTACAAGTTTGTCGATCTCAACATCAACGGCACCTATTACGGTAATTACCAACTCAGCGATCATGTGGATGTCAGGAAGCACCGCGTCAACGTGAAGGAACAGGACCTCCCAATCACCGACCAAAGCGACATCACAGGAGGCTACCTCTTGGAAGTCGATGGTTTCAAGGACGGCAACTGTTTCACCACCTCAGCCTACAGTGTGCCTATTCGTATTCACTATCCCGACTAGGAGGATATCGCTCCTGAGCAGAACGATTACATCCGCCATTACATGCGCGATTTCGAGGCAGTGCTCAGAAGTTCTGATTTTGCCGACCCAGACAGAGGCTACCGCCGTTGGGTCGATTCCATCTCGCTCGCAAATTGGTATATCGCCACTGAGGTGAGTGCCAACATCGATGGTTTTTTCAGCACTTATTTCTACAAGGACCAAGGCGACTCACTTCTCTACTGGGGACCGCTTTGGGATTACGATATTGCATACGGCAACGACACCCGTTTGGGCGACACCACCAGAAAGCTCATGGTGGATATAGGCTATGGGCAGACCAAACTTTGGATGAACCGTATGTGGGACGACCCTTGGTTCTCGCATCTTATCAACCGCCGGTTCAAGGAGGCGCTCGACGAGGGAATGGGTCTACATTTGATGAACACTATCGACAGTCTCGCCTTGTTGCTCCAACGATCGCAGGAACGCAACTACGAGAAATGGGGCATCGACAGAAAAATGTACCATGAAAGGGTGCTTTATTCATCTTTTGACCAATACATTATCGACCTTAAGAATTTCATTTTCAATCATGTAGAATACCTCCAGAAAGCTTTTGCTGATAAACAACCCGCTGAACCCACGCCGAAATTCTATCCTAAGAATTTCTACTATCGTATCATCAATGCCGCCAACGCCAAGGCCATTGACATCTATGGTCAATACACTGATCCTGGAAGCCGTATCTGTTTGTGGGACAATGAGGCGGACCGTGATAGTGAACAATGGGAAATCATAGATGTTGGTGATGATTATTTCATGTTGGTCAACAAACTGACAAAGATGGCGCTCAATGACCCTACTGAAGGGGAGGCTACCGCCACCACCAATACCGGGACACGCTTAGATGTGGCAGAACCCGATGAGAACGACCCCCGCCAGCAATGGTTCTTCACTCCGCAAGGCACAGAGGGATACTATAATATCACCAACCGCCATACTCAACATACAGCCAACCTTCAAGGCGGAAGTTCATCGAACGGCACCAGCATCATCAGTTACAACACCGATGAACGCAACGCCACAAGTACCAACCGCTTGTGGTATCTCATGCCAGATGATGAAATCGAGGATATCGACAATCCTGATGACCCCGATGACCCGGACAATCCTGATGACCCGGATAATCCCGATGACCCGGATAATCCCGATGACCCGGACAATCCTGACAATCCTGATGACCCCGATAATCCTGACAATCCCGATGACCCGGATAATCCCGATGACCCGGACGATCCTGACAATCCTGATGACCCCGATAATCCTGACAATCCCGATGACCCGGATAATCCTGACAATCCCGATAACCCGGACAATCCCGACAATCCTGACGACCCGGACAATCCCGATAATCCTGACGACCCGGACAATCCCGATAACCCAGACGACACCGACGGCATTGGCGATATGCCTGAAGAGCCAGAGGAATACGCTTTGGCCTACAACTCGCAGACTGAAACTCTACACTTTGGTAGCGAGACACCCGAGAAACTGACGTTTACAGTGAACCTCTACACCACTGCTGGCGTCAAGGTTGCTCATTTCCGTGCCAACGAGCGTTTCTCCATCTCGCATCTGCCTGCAGGCACTTACATCATCTCGTGGAATGTTGGTGGCAAGAAACGTTCCACCAAAGTCCGCAAATAAGAATGGGAGTTGGATGAGCATCCTTTTGAGTGGAAAAATCGTCATATCGATATGACAGAATGATAATTCGACCTAATTCAATGATATTTTGAGTTGACACTTTTTTTAATAGGTTAATTTTGCAATTGAACACTGTCATGTCGATGATAGACTATTAGAAAACAAGATAAACTATTAACTTAATAAACCACTTCGATGAAACAAAAACTCATTTTCTTGTTGGTATGCTTGGCAGGCTTCCTTACAGCGGGAGCCCAGAAGTACGTCTATGAGATTGGTGACGAAATCACCACCAACACAGGCAAGTACATCGTCAAGGGAGCCAACATCATCTCGAACCCGTCGTTCGATGATGGTACCACAGGATGGATCGCTGGTGACGGGTCAGACCTCAGCGACAGTTATTTCGATGTGCCGACCTCTGGCGGCGCCGATGGTGGGGCTTATCTCAAGGCTTTGGGCGGTGCTGGTTCCAGCGGTGCTCAGTCTATCAGGACTAGTTTCCCCATCACCGCTGGCAAGACTTACCTTTTCAGTTGCTGGGCACACCGCACTAACAATGCAGGTAACGTTCAGTACAGCACTTTGCATCTTGCAAACAGCGACCGTGGCACTGACAGTCAGATTGCCACTATCAATTATGTGCAGAATCAATGGACACAAACCGAGACCATTTTCGAGGCAGGTGAGTACACTTTTCTCACTGTCAATTTCAGATGGCTCGACTCTGCCTCTTCTTTCGACTGTTTCTCTCTGATGGAGGTAGAACTCAGCGGTGAAATCGTGCTCGACAGACTCACGGAAGCCATTGCCACCGCAGAGGCTCGTCTTGAGGCCACCGAAGAAGGCAACGACCCAGGGCAGTTCACCACTGCTACACGTCAGGCACTTCAGGCCGCCATTGACGCAGCCAAAGCCGTTCTGGCCGCCGCTGCCTCGCAGGAGGCGGTGAACCAAGCCGTGACGGACCTCAATGCAGCTGTCTCTACCTACAATAAGAATGTCAACCCGCCATTCCAAGTGGGGAAACAGTATATGTTTCTGCTCTATCCCAATCAAGAGGTGGCACTCTCTTCTGGTGGCGATGGCGGAACAGTGAAAGTTCAGCCCTTGGATGAAGACGACATGACACAGGTGTTTACTTTTGTTCCTGTACCCGATGGGGCAGAGGCCGCTGGTTACAACATGAAAGACGGCAACGGCAACTACGTCTATCGTTCTGGTTCATGGGACACCAAGGCCCGCGCCGAGCAGGACCTGACCAAATCTGTGGCCATCTTCACCATCATCGACCGTGGCACCTACGTGCAGATTCACAGCGAGCAATACGACAATGTGATGGGTGTGGACAACACTTCTCCCGGTAGCGCGGTTTATTCCAACAAGGGTGGTACGGGCAACAACAATCGCTGGATTCTCAAGGAGTATGTTCCTGCCGACCAGCGTGATGCCGAATACAACTTCAACAATCTGCTGAATAAGGCGCAGAATGAAATCAACAGCATTTCTTCTTCAGCTATTGGCAATGGCCTATTCCAGTATTCTAAGTCAGCTTACGAAGCATACGCTGCTGCTATTGAAGCCAGTCAGCAGATGACGGACTTCGTGGCAGCCAAAGAGTATCTTCAGTCTGCCATGGATGAGTTTGCCGCCAATGCTGTCAACAAACCCAATCCCGAGGCTGAATATGTCATCACACAGGCTTCGGGTGCCCACATTGGTTATCTGGAAGACAACACACATGGTGTGCTCAGCGATGCAAGTGAGACTTTCAAAATTGTAGCCGCCGAGACCACAGGCGCTTATTACCTGCAGCATATCGCATCAGGCAAATACCTGGCCAAGTCGGGTTCCAGCGCTTGGGACACCACCTGGGAAGAAGAAATGGGCAACAATACTGCTCAGTGGACCATCGCTCAGTACAGCGAAGGTATTTATACCATTCAGAACGTCAGCAACAAGGGACATCTGGGTAGCGATGCCACAACAGCAGGCTCATCGCTCTATTGCGACAAGTCAGCCAGTGCTGAAAACTCACACTGGAGTATTACAGAGAATTCTGTCTCGGGTATCGTGGACGGAGTCATCGCCAAAGCGCAAGAGCTCCTTGAAAGCGCTGAGGTGGGTACTGAATACTACCAAGTGCCTCAGTCAGCAGTGGATGCTCTGCAGGCTGCCATCAACAAGGCGAACAATGACAAGAAAACCGCCACCATTGCGACTGCTGGCGAGATTGTCGCCGCCCTTAATGAGGCTATGAGTGTCTTCCGCAACTCCTATAACCCCATGGGTGATTTCGACACCGAGCTGACCTATTATATCCAGCACTACGGCGGTGCAGTGCTCACAGCTGTGGAGGAAGGCAACGCTACCATCACCACACTTGTGGAGGAAGGAAAACCTGCTGACGCTCAGAAGATATATTTGGAGAAGGTGGGTAGCAGTTACTATGTGAAGAGCGTGACCAATGAGACTTATCTCTCCGTCAGTGGCACCTACGACACCCGTTGGCTCAGCGAGCCCGACGAGACTAGTCTCTTCAATATCGTTCAGCTCTCTGGCAAGTATCTTGGTCTTTACAACATCAGCAAAGGCACTTATTTCGGTACCGATGCCACTGCCAATGGTAGCAAGGTCTATTCCGATAAGTCGGGCGTGCAGAATTCCTACTGGTTGATCATCACTTACCAAGACCTTGACCGCACACTCTTCAACGAGGCTGTAGAGGCTGCTCAGGCATACGCCGAGAGCATGGTGGAAGGCTATAAAGTTGGAGAGTATATGCCCGACGTGATCAGTGAGTATGCAGAGGTCATCACCAATGCACAGACAGCCAGCAAAAAGGCCGCTGACCAAGAGGCTCTTAATCAGATGGCTGCCGATCTCAAAGCCACCATTGATACCTATAAGGCAAAGGCCAACAGCGAGAACATGGCATCTGAATACCTGGCAATTGTGATTGCCCAGGCAGAGGCAGAGGCAGCCGCGGTGACCGTGGGTATGGATAAGGGACAGTATCAGCAGACAGTGCTCGACGCTTTCAAAAAGGCTATTGGCAGTGCCAAGATTGCTTCTGATGCCGAAAAGGCTATCACGAACCTCAACGAGGCACGCGAGACTTTCCGTGACAGCGCCAACACCATTGACCGAAGCGCACTGAAGGGCGCCATTGCTGCAGCCGAGTCAGCCATTGGTAGTGCTGTGGTGGGCGATTGCAACGGCAACTACTCTCAAGAAGCGCTCGATGCCTATTCTACTGCACTCGCTGATGCCAAGGTTGTGTATAATGACATCAACAAGACCCAGGACGAGGTAACGCAGGCTGCAGAGGCACTCAAGTCAGCTGCATCTGATTTCGCCACTGAGAAAGTGGTCATCGACTTCTCCCTCTTGAGAGACAACATTACCGCCGCACAGAAGACACTGACCGACAATGCCCAGTTCAAGGGTGAAGGACCTGGTACATTCCCTGAGTCGTCGTTCACAGCCTTGCAGCAGGCCATCGAAGAGGCACAGACTTTCGTGAATTCCACCACTGCCAACCAGCAGGCTGTGGATGATGCGGCTGACAAACTCGTGGAGGCTATCGATGCATTCGATGAATCATTCGTACCTGTCGACTACTCTGAACTCGAAGCTCTTCTCGATGCCGCAAAGAGCGCCCTTGAGTCTTACCGCTCCTTTATGGCCGCAGACGACATCGAGGAACTGGAATACGCCATCGGCGTAGGCGAGGAGGCCATGAAGTCGCGCCTTCAGTCTGATGTCAACCGTGCGGTGAAGATTCTCAACCGCGACTACCAACTCTTCAACTCCATCGCCACCGCCATCGACAGCATCATGGCAGGCAACAAGGTTGAGGGCACCAGGATTTACAACCTCAATGGTGCCATCGTCAGCGGAGTTCCTGCAAAGGGTGTCTATATTATCCAGATGAATGTGGAAGGCCGTGTCATCACCAAGAAGTTCATGGTAAAATAAACTGACAAGAAAAAACAAGATTATATGAATAAGTCAATCAGTAAAACTTTGTTCTGTATCCTCTTGGGATGGTTCGCTTTCCAGACCAATGTCTTTGCCGCCGACTTCGTGGGCGACGATGAGGATATCACAGTGCATGTGGCAGCGGTGGCAATGCCCAGCTCTGGCTACACCACACCCAACGTGCTGCTCGAAGGCACTGGTGCCAGCCGCACCTTCACCGTTTCGGCTGCCGACCTTCAGAACGACGTCACCATCACAGCCACATCTGGCTTCTCCGTGGATGTCACCACTGTCAAAGCTGGTGAGGAGGCTCAGGTGACCGTTACTAATACCACTTACCGCCGTAAGAACGTGGGTAAAGTGATTATGCGTTCGGGCGATTACCGCGCTTACATCAATCTTACCAGCCGTGGTTCCGACTTGGAACAGAAGGACATCACTGCAGGAAAGGTCTATAATGGAGGCACCGATGAAACAATGTCCTTCGAGGGTTTCGCTCCTGGTAAGAACGGCTACACTGTGGAGGCCCGCGTGAAAGTCGATGACGCTTCCAAGAACTTCTATCCTTTTGCCACCACCGACAAGGGTGTTGGCTTCAAGGGTTATGTCAGTTCCACAGGGCTCGGCCTTTACAACGGTGCCGATACTTACGTGTCTACAGAAAGCATGAGCAATCCGTCGAATGGCGGTACCTTCTACAACACCGACGGAGAATACCACACATACCGTTACGCCGTGACGCCCGATGAACGTGTCATCGTCTATCGCGACGGTATCAGCATCGACACCATCCGTGTGGCTGACCTTGCGTTGCAGTCCGAATGGTGCGTAGGCAATGGCGAGGTAGTGGAGAACCTGTTGAAGAACCCAGGCTTCGAGGGTGAGTACGACTTCCGCAGCAGTGTGGTGGCCCGCATCGAGGGATGGGATGTCTATCCTTGGGACCAGTGGAACAACACCCAGGGTATCAGCAGTTCGGAACGTAGTTACGAAATCGACCAGAACAACCACGCTGTATGGATTGACCGCTATATGTGGGAAGACGGCTGGGCAGCAGGTGAAATCAGTCAGATTGTGAATGTGGCTCCCAATGAGACCTACTCATTCTCGTGTTTGGCCAAGGGTGGTATTTATGGTTCCGACCCGTTGGGCAGCATCCGCATCACCGACCTTCAGAACGACGACAACAAGCAGACCATCAAGGTGACTAGCGACAGTTGGCAGACCTACGCCACCGACTTCGAGACCAAGGCCAACACGCAGCAGATTCGTGTGAGCTTCTATCTCGAGCGCGCCAAATGGGGTGCCAGTGTGAGCAGCTTGATGGCCGACGACACCAAACTCACCGGTGTGAGCCGCGAAATCAAGCAGCAGATAGGCTTCCAGAACAGCGGAGCGGAAATCGAATATTTCGCCTTCGACAACACAGGTGCCTACGCACCGCTCATGGCCACCCTTGATGCCAGTGTTGATACGCTCCGTTTCACCGCCACTGGTGAGGAACAGGAAGTGACCGTGAACTATGCCAACGTTGTGGGCGACATCAGTGTCACCACCACACATGGTTTCACCGCTACACCCGCTGTCATCCCGGCAGGAACAGGCAGCGTCAGCATCAAGGTCACCAACGACACCTACCGTCGAAAGAACGCTGGACAACTGATTCTTCGTTCAGGAGATAAACGCACATACGTTCAATTGCGAAGCCGTGGTTCTGACTTGGAACAGAAGGACATCGCCGCCAACAAGATTTATACTGGAGGCACTGACGAGGTCAAGACTTTCGAAGGTTTCACTCCCGGAAAGAACGGCTATACTGTGGAGGCTCGTGTGAAGGTAGATGATGCTTCGAAGAACTTCTATCCTTTTGCCACCACTGCTGATGGTATTGGTTTCAAGGGATATGTCAACGCAACAAGCATAGGTCTTTACAACGGCACGGACTGCTTCACCAGCGACGAGGGTCTGAGCAATCCCTCCAACGGTGGTACCTTCTACAACACTGACGGCGAGTACCACACTTACCGCTATGCTGTGACTCCCGACGAGCGTGTCATCGTCTATCGTGATGGCATCTGCATCGACTCGCTTCGTGTGGCCGACTTGGCTCCGCAGAGCGACTGGCAGGAGGAGAACGGCGAGGTGGCAGACAACCTGTTGAAGAATCCCGACTTCGAGGGCGAGTACGACTACTCAGGTTCTCGTTCCATCGTTGACCGCATCGAGGGATGGGATGTCTATCCATTTGACCAGTACAACTCATACCAAGATATCGTGGGAGACGAGCGTAGTAACACCGTTGACCAGAACAATCACGCCATGAAGTTGAACCGCTATATGTGGAGCGACGGCTGGGCAGCAGGTGAGGTAAGCCAGATTGTGAATGTGGCTCCCAACGAGACCTATTCATTCTCTTGCTTGGCCAAGGGTGGTATCTACGGTTCCGACCCGATAGGCAGCATCCGCATCTATGACCTGCAGAACGATGACAACAAGCAGACCATCAAGGTGACCAGCAACAGTTATCAGACCTATGCTACCGACTTTGAGACCAAGGCCAACACCAAGCAGATTCGAGTGAGTTTCTATCTCGAACGCGCGAAATGGGGTGCCAGTGTCAGTGGCCTTCAGGTGGACGATGCCAAACTCTCGGGTGTGGCCCGTACCATCAAGCAGCAGGTCGGTTTCGAGAATAACGGTGCCGATATTGAATACTTCACCTTCGACAACACAGGCGCCTACGCACCGCTCATGGCCTCCATCGAGACCAGCGTGGATACCCTCCGTTTCAATGCCACTGGCGATGAGCAGGAGGTGACCGTGAACTTCAGCAACCTTGTGGGCGACATCAGCGTCAGCACCACGCATGGTTTCACCGCCACTCCTTCGGTGATAGCCGCAGGAACGGGCAGTGCCACAATAAAGGTCACCAACGACACCTATCGACGCAAGAACGCCGGCCAGCTCATTTTCCGTTCGGGCGACAAGCGCACCTACGTTCAACTGCGTAGCCGCGGTTCTGACCTTGAGCAGAAGGACATCACTACAGGTAAGGTCTATAACGGTGGTACTGATGCCTCGAAGACTTTTGAGGGCTTCACCCCGGGCAAGAACGGCTACACCGTTGAGGCCCGCGTGAAAGTGGATAACGCCTCCAAGAACTTCTATCCATTTGCCACCACCGACAAGGGCGTGGGTTTCAAGGGATATGTCAGTTCCACAGACCTCGGTCTCTACAATGGAGAGAACACATACGTCTCGAACGAGAGTTTGGGCTCCTTCTACAACACTGATGGTGAGTACCATACTTACCGTTACGCAGTGACACCCGATGAACGTGTCATCGTCTATCGCGACGGAATCACCGTTGATACCATCCGTGTGGCCGACCTCGCGCTCCAGTCTGAATGGTGCGTGGGCAATGGCGAGGTGGTGGAGAACCTGTTGAAGAACCCAGGCTTCGAGGGTGAATACGACTTCCGCAGCAGTGTGGTGGCCCGTATTGAGGGTTGGGATGTCTATCCTTGGGACCAGTGGAACACCACCCAAGGCATCAGCAGTTCGGAGCGTAGTTACGAAATCGACCAGAACAACCATGCCGTTTGGATGGACCGCTACATGTGGGAAGGCGGATGGGCTGATGGAGAGATTTCCCAGATTGTGAATGTTGCTCCTAATGAAACCTACTCCTTCTCCTGCTTGGCCAAGGGTGGCATCTATGGTTCCGACCCATTGGGCAGCATCCGCATCACCGACCTTCAGAACGACGATAACAAACAGACCATCAAGGTGACCAGCGACAGCTGGCAGACCTACGCCACCGATTTCGAGACCAAGGCCAACACCAAGCAGATTCGTGTGAGCTTCTATCTCGAGCGCGCCAAGTGGGGCGCCAGTGTGAGCAGCCTGATGGCCGATGACACCAAACTCACAGGAGTGAGTCGCGAGATTAAGCAACAGATTGGATTCCAGAACAACGGTGCCGACATCGAGTACTTCGCCTTCGACAACACTGGAGCCTATGCACCGCTTATGGCTACACTTGAACCCTCCGTGGATGAGATGATCATTGCTGGAACAGGTGAGTCAAAGACCTTCACAGTCAATGCGGCCAATCTCGTAGGTGACGTAAGTGTGAGCACCACTGCCGGTTTCTCGGTTTATCCCACCAAGATTGAGGCAGGCAAGTCAAAAGCCACTATCACAGTGACCAACAACACCTATCGCAAGAAGAATGTGGGCAAGGTGGTTCTTCGTTCCGGCGACAAACGGGCAACCGTCAACATCATTGGCTATTGTTCTGACCTTGAGCCGAAGGACATCTCGGGTAGTCCTGTCTATGCTGGTGGAACCGACGAGACAAAGACCTTCGATGGATTCGACCCAGGAGAGAAAGGCTATACTGTGGAAGCCCGTGTGAAAGTGGATGATGCCAGCAAGAACTTCTATCCCTTCGCTACTACAGACAAGGGTGTGGGCTTCA
>JAEEGI010011304.1_pt1 | contig 19268 bp, 9 predicted proteins | sample 8958751 | NCBI WGS metagenome assembly JAEEGI01 (sample SAMN16246545, study PRJNA631951) | gut metagenome | biome: gut microbiome; feature: rumen; material: KS-attached | host: Bos | place: Iran: Karaj | collected 2018-10 | reverse complement strand
AAAATAAAATACTAAAATAAATATAAATAAAAAAAAATAAAAGCCAATAATGAAAATATATAACCAAGATTGCCAAAATTAAAAAATATATAAAAAAAAATGAGCGAAGAAGGTAAAAAATGGGTTTATTCCTATGGAAATGGATATTCCGAGGGTGACAACACAATGAAAAACTTGTTAGGAGGAAAAGGAGTTGGTCTTGCAGAAATGACTTCAATTGGAGTCCCAGTACCACCTGGTTTCACAATCACAACTGAAGTTTGCACATACTATTATGATCATAATCACAATTACCCAAAAGATCTTTGGGATCAAGTTGACAAAGCCATTGAAAAAGTTGAAAAAGATGTTGGAATGAAATTCGGAGATGTTGACAATCCACTTTTAGTCTCTATTAGATCTGGTGCTAGAGTTTCTATGCCTGGTATGATGGACACTATTCTTAATCTTGGATTAAATGATAAAACTCTTCAAGGTCTTATTAAAAAATCCAACAATGAAAGATTTGCTTATGATTCTTATAGAAGATTCATGCAAATGTATGCTGATATTTGCATGGGTGTTCCACATTCTGAATTTGAAAAAATCCTTGCTGCTCAAAAAGAAAAAAAAGGTGTTAAATTAGATTATGATCTTACTGCTGAAGATTTAAAAGAAGTTGTTAACAATTATAAAGCAATGGTTAAACAAAGAGTTGGAAAAGAATTTGAACAAGATGTAAAAGAACAATTGAAAGCTGCTGTTCATGCTGTATTTGGTTCATGGAATAATGAAAGAGCAATAACATACAGAAACTTAAATGATATTCCACACACTTGGGGTACAGCTGTCAATGTTGTTTCTATGGTCTTCGGTAATATGGGACCTAAATCTGCAACTGGTGTTGCTTTCACTAGAAATCCTGCTACTGGAGATAAGATTTTCTATGGTGAATATTTAATGAATGCTCAAGGAGAAGATGTCGTTGCTGGTATTAGAACTCCACAACAAATTTCTAAAGAAGGAAAAGCTGCTCAACATTCTGATTTACCTTGTATGGAAGAAGCAATGCCTGAATTATATAAAGAATTAGATGGAATTAGAGACAAATTAGAAAAACATTATAAAGATATGCAAGATATTGAATTCACTATTCAAGAAGGTAAATTATATCTTCTTCAACAAAGAAGTGGTAAAAGAACTGCTAAAGCTGCTGTTAAAATTGCTGCTGATTTAGTCAGTGAAGGTATTGTTGATAAAGAAAAAGCTCTTACTTTAGTAGATGCTAAAGCCATCAATCAATTACTTCATCCTCAAATTGATCCCAAAGCTCCAAAAGAAACTATGATTAGAGGTCTTCCTGCTTCTCCAGGTGCAGCTTGTGGTACAATTGTCTTCAACGCTCATGATGCTGCTGTTAAATGCAAAGATGGTCCTGTTATTCTTTTAAGAGAAGAAACCTCTCCTGATGATATTACAGGTATGCATGTTGCTAAAGGTGTTGTCACTGCCAGAGGAGGTATGACTAGTCATGCTGCTGTTGTTGCAAGAGGTATGGGTGCACCTTGTATTACTGGTGCTGGAGATATGGTTATTGACTTCGATAAAAAAACTGTTAAATTCGGAGATAAATATAATTTAAAAGAAGGAGATTGGATTTCTATTTCAGGAGATACTGGAGAAGTTTATCATGGTAAAGTACCAACTATTGAACCAAGTATTTCTGGAGATTTTGAAACTGTAATGAAATGGGCTGATGAAATCAGACATCTTAAAGTAGAAGCCAATGCTGAAACACCAAAAGATGCTCAACAAGCAAGAGATTTCGGAGCTGAAGGTATTGGTCTTGTAAGAACTGAACATATGTTCTTCGATCCAAAGAAAATTATTTCAATTAGAAAAATGATTGTTGCTGAAACTGATGAAGAAAAGAAAAAAGCTTTAGCTGAACTTCTCCCATATCAAACTCAAGATTTTGAAGCTCTTTTCAAAATAATGGATGGATTACCAGTTACAATAAGACTTCTCGATCCACCACTTCATGAATTTTTACCAAAAACAGATGATGATATTAATACTCTTGCAAAAGAAATTGGAGTATCACCAGAAGTAATAAAGAACAGAGCAACAACTTTACATGAATTAAATCCAATGCTTGGAAACAGAGGATGTAGACTTGGAATTTCAAGACCAGAAATAACTGAAATGCAAGGAAGAGCAATATTCACTGCAGCATTAAATCAAACAAAAGCAGGTGTAAAAGTATTTCCACATATTATGATTCCATTAGCAATGAGCAAGAAAGAATTACAAATAATGAAAGATATCTTAGATAAAGAACAAAAGAAACTTGAAGAAGAACATAAAGTAAAAATTCCATATACTTTCGGAACAATGATTGAATTACCAAGAGCAGCAATAGTTGCTGATGAATTAGCTGAATTAGCTCATTTCTTCTCATTTGGTACTAATGATTTAACTCAAACAACATTCGGTATTTCAAGAGATGATTTCACTTATCATGATACTTATAAAAAATTAGGTATTTTAGATTCTGATCCATTCTCTGTTTTAGATACTGAAGGTGTAGGTCAATTCATCCAAATGGCTACTCAAAAAGGAAAAGCTGTTCAAAAAGATTTGAAATGTGGTATTTGTGGTGAACATGGAGGAGATCCAAAATCTATTCAATTTGCTGATAAAATTGGACTCGATTATGTTTCTTGCTCTCCTTTCAGAATACCTATTGCTAGATTAGCCGCTGCACAAGCTGTTGTTTTAAATAAAAAAGCATAAATAATTTAGGAGTAAAATATAATATAAAAAATTAAGTGTTATTTATTTAAAGGTGAATAAGGTTTGATTTAAATATTTTTTTTTTTAAGTTTTTTAGGGTTTCATTCATTTTTTTACTTTCATTTAAATGAATTATTTTTAGAAAGAATTGTGAATAATATAGGTAATTAAAATCACCATTTTACTTTCTTTAATCATAGATAATTATATAATTTACTTATTTATTTGCATATAATAAAGAAAATATAAATTTCCTACTAAAAAATAAGAAACAATAAAGAAAACAAACATATTCTAATGATATTTCCATATTAATCTTATTAAAAAGAGTGAATTATAATAATTGTTTGTAATAAAAATAAAATGTTTACAGATGAATCTTTGATTTTGCAAAATGAAAAAGAAAAAAAATATATAAAAAAAATAAAAAAAAATTCAAAAAAAATAATTATAAATTTCAATCAATTATATTATTAATACATTTATTAATCATTCCAATAGAATAATTATCATTTGATTTAATAAAATTAGCTTTATGTAAATATTCCAAAGCTAAATTATTATTTCCAAGAAGGGCTAAAGTAGTTCCAATAGCATTTAAAACATCAATATTTCTAGAATCAATACAATATAATTTAATATATAATTGAAGAGCATCTTTAAATCTTTTCATTTTTTTATAACAATGGCCTAAATTTAAAAGAAGGGTTTGTGTAGTAATAGCTCTATCTTCATTATTACAAATAGAAACACCTTTTAAAAAATATTTTTCAGCATCTTCAAATTGTTTTTGTTTATAATAAACAACACCAATTTCATTATAAATTAAAGGATCATTAATTGATAATAAAAGAGCATTTTGAAAAGTAATAAAAGCAGTTTTAAAATTATTAGTTCTAATAAATTCCATTCCAATATATAAATTACTATAATGACAACCAGGGAATAATCTTAAACAAGTTCTATAAGCATTTAAAGCTTGATCAGATTCATCTTGTCCTGCATAAGAATTTCCTAAAGCAATCCAACCTTCAGGAAAATTTTTATTTAATTGATTACATTTTAAAAAATATTTCCTACTTAAATCATATTTCTTTATACTATAATAATAACATCCTACTGCATACCATGATATATATTTATCTCCACAATTATTTGCTAATTTATATGCTAATGAATATAATTCTCCAACTTTATTTAATTCTATCATACAACTACATAACATTGGAATTATTTCTAAATTATAAAAATCTTCTTCGTTTATTTTTCTTAGTTTATTAAATGTATTTGTATAATCTCTTGCTATAAAATATTTTTCTGCTTCCATTTTCATTAAATCTTGATCTTCGTTTTTATATAATATATCCATTACATTTGCTTTTTCTTCATTTTCATTTTCTTTTATTTCAATATCACTTTTTTCTGTCATATATATATTATCATCTATTTTACTTTTGAAATAATCATATAACCAATAATTATCATTTGAAAATGAAAGTGTTGGAAGTAAATTATTTTTACTTTCTAAATTTAATAATTGATGATTTAATAGAATATCAAAAGCTTCAATGTTATTAGGATCATATTGTAAAGATAAAAGATAATTTCTTATAGCAGGTTGTTTATTTTCTTGCATTTCATATGCTTTTCCAATTAAAAGATATCTTATTGAATGTAAAATTTGTGTATCTGATTTATTCTTTAAAGGTGATTCAAAAGTTATTGGTTCTTTTTCAAGAAATGATATTAATGATTCATAATCTTCACAATTATATAATGCTTGTCCTATTAAAATTAAAAAATTTAAATTGAAATAGACCATATTATATTTTTGAATTAAATTTACACATCTTGAATATTCTTTATTTAAATATAAACATTTTGCTAATGTAAATATATTTTCACTTATACTTTTCATTTCATGGTTTAATGAAAAATTTAAACTTTTTTCTGCATAAAATAAAGCATTTTTATATAAATTTAGTGATAAATATTTATCAATTAATAATTTCATTTTTGAAAGTATTTCCTCATATGTTACAAATTGTTCTTTACTATTTAAATTATTATTATTTGGTGTAAATGAATTTTTTTCTTCTGACATTTTTTTTTAATTTAAATTTTAAAATTATATTTATTTTCAAAACATAAAATTTATATTAATATTATATACATTAAATGAATTTTGTAAAAAATTTTATTTCACATAATTAAAATGCATATTTGTATGATAATTACTGAAATTATTCTTATTATAAAAAGAAACATTATTTGATTTATTGAAAATCAAATCAGTAGAAGAACGACTAAGCATTTTAGAAGCACTATTAACTCTATTTAATTTTTTATTACCATAAATATTATTAGTAATATTTTTAGAATTATTTTTTCTTTGATAATTCATATTTATTTTATTAGGATTATTATATTTTCCTCCATTTTTTTTATCAATTACACTTGATGATCTTATATGTTGACCATGAATTAATCCATTTAATAAATTTTTATTGTTATTTTTTTGAGGAAAATTTTGAATTAATCTATTTTTCTGATTTACATAATTAAATATATTAACACTACTATTATTTTTATTATGATTATTTAAATAATTATTATTTAATTTTACAAAATGATTACCTTGATTTTCATTTATTATTTTTGGTTTATCAATTACATTTATATCTATTAAAGCTTGTTGATTTTGATTTTGATTATTATTATTATTATTTTTATTTGATAATATACCAATAGAAGAATTTGAATGTGAAAGTTGTCTTTTTTTTGATGAAGTCATTGGCCTATTTATTCCTTGCTGATTTTGATTTACTTCATTTTTATTTTTATTTAAATTTGATATCTTATTTGAATTTATATTTATTTGATTATTTGATAATTTATTATTATTTATTATATTTATAGTATTATCATTATTTGGATTATTGTCTCTCTTTTCAATAGTAATTTTATTATTATCATTTTTATTTTCATTTTTCTCTTCCTTTTTTTTATTTTCCATTTCTAATTTTTTTTTCTTTACTTCAACTTCATCTTTATTATAATAAAAATTCATAAAGCATTTCTTATAACTTTCAGTTCCTAAAATTTCTTCATATCTCAATTTAGTTTCCTCACTAATTTTATCAATACTTTCACAATATCTTTTATCAAAATTATCTTTTTTATCGGGTATATAAGGGGCAGGTAAAGTTTTACTTTCCAATTCTTTCCAAGGATAATATTTAAGCCAAGGATGTTCTTTCATTTCAGTAGTTCCTCCTTTATATCCTAATCGATGTTCAGTTTTCCTGATAAGCAACTTATTAATAAAATCAGCACTTTCAGGACTCCATCCTTGTCTTAAATCTTCTTTTTTAATGGAAGCTTGAATAGAAAGCATTTGCTCTTTAATTTCTTTTCTATTTTTCCCATAATAAGGTCTTTTCCCAATCATAAATTCATACCCAATGACACCAATAGCAAAATAATCAACAGGGAAAGAGTGATTTTTTCCTCTCATAACTTCAGGAGACATGTAACCGGGAGTACCAGAAGTTTCACTTGAATTATCAGGTAAATTTTCTTTAGCAATTCCAAAATCAGTAATTCTTACATAACCTTTATTGTCAAGAACTAAATTTTCTGGTTTAATATCTCGATGAATGACATTATTACCATGAATGTATTCTAAAGTGTAAACCATACACGCAATGAAAAATCTTGTTTGTTCTTCTGAAAATCGACGATAACGAGAAATATGATATCTTAAATCTCCTCCTGATAACATATCCATTACTAAATATAAATTATCTCTGTCTTGAAATGCGTAATGCATATTTACTATAAATGGATGGTTTAAAATTGAGAGAAATTCACGCTCACTATTTATTGATTTTTCACTTTTTTTGTCTATTATTTTTAATTTTGACATTTCTTTTAAGGCATATGTCTCTTTTGTCTTTTTATATTGTACTTTCCATACTTTGCCAAAACCACCTTTTCCTATCACGTACATAAAATTAAAATTGATTTTGCTTATTGATGTTTTGTGATAATGGTTTTCGTTTAAGGAGTTGTCAATAACAATTTTATCCATATTTTTTTTTTACTATTAATTTTTAAAAGTTTATTTAAAATAATAATTTCTTTTTCATAATTAACATTTTTATTTAGATTATATTTGTTTATGAAATTATCTTTTATTTTTTTTCATTTATAAATATTCAATTTATATTATATATATATAAATTTTTTTTATTTGTAACTTAATAAATAATATTCAATAGTTCTTTATATTTATAAATTATTATTTTAGTTTAGTTCAATTTTGAAGATTTCATATTATATTCTTAAATAAGTTAAGCAAAAGCAATAGTTTTTTTTGATTGTTTTTTGAAATTCAATTCTTGTAATTTTAAAATACTACAAGAAATAATGCGTTTAACAATTACTTATTTTTAATCAAAATCTTATAAAGTTATTACTAAATAATTAATGAGATTATTAAGAAGAAGTTAAAGATATACTCAATTTTCTTCAGAAAACAGGGATAAGGATATTTATTAAACATTAAATTTTTCAATTTTTTATTATCTAACTCTTCAATCACATTATATTTAATAAAATATTGTTTAATTAGAATTTTAAACTATTTGAAATATATTTTTCTAATTTATAAATTTAAATTATAATTTAATACTCTTTAACTATTTTTATTTTTAAAAAATATAATATAGATAATTTTTTTATTGAAAACTTTTCTTATTATTCTTTATCAATTATATATTTTGAAGATTGTTTTATAAATGTAATATAAATAATTGAATTATTAAATTTATAATGATATTTGGAGTTTTCAAATATTTTTTTATTTAAAAAAAATAAATAAAAATGATTTAATAATTTTACAAAAAAGAAATTATACATTATTTTCCTTTGAACAGGCAAAATTATTTTAGAAATTCATCAAATTTACATTGAGATTAATTAATATTATCAACAAATATTTCCTTAATTGCGAAAATATAGTTTATAAACATTTTGAATATAAAAGTTATATTAATTATATTTTAGAAGAACTAAAGAAATTGGAAAAGAATTTCTTTTTATTCAAATTTGACCAATAATTATTTTATAAAAAAAAATCTCTTATTTAATAATCATTCTTCGAAATGTTAAAATATAAATCTAATGATTTTAGAATTGAATTTATTCTAATCAAATTAAAGAAAATAATTTTTAACATTTATCTTTTCTATTATTATATATATATCTGAAAAATAACAACAGAATCAATTAATTGAAAAGAAATTATAGATTTTAATAATGATTAATTCAAAATATATATAATTCATTTATGATAAATTATAATTAAATAATTTTTTAAAAATTACTTTTTTGAATTGAATTATTTAAATTAAACAAAAAATCAGAATAACTTTTTTCACTTCCAATTTTATCCTCGATTAATAAATATAATAAATTATTATCATATATATTTTTTTCATTATATAAAAAAATTCTAACAGGTTGATTATAACCGTTATTTTCAATTCTTAATTGATAAATAATATTTAATAATCTTAAATTTAAATAATTTTGATTTTCTTCATCCAAAGATAAAATATTATTTTCTTTAATTTCTTCAAAAGTTTTCATATTAAATAAATTATAATAAAACTCACTATTTAACTTATCAAAAATAAATAAATTTATATAATCTCCATCATCAATTAAATAACTTTTATCCATATCAATAATATCTTTAGATAATCTAAGTAAATTAGGTTTTAAATAAATATTATAATCATTTATAAAAGTTCCAATATCATAAAAAGAAAATAAAGTATTATCATCTAATTTAACTTTTTGAATATTATCAATTCTATACATTTTAGGATATAATAATTTTAAAGTTTTATATAATGGCTCTCTCATAATTTTATTTAATAAATATACATTTTTAACATAATTACTTCCTTTTGGAGGATAATTTAAACATCGTCTTTTTAAAAAAGAATGAATATATAAAGGGAAAAATTTTAATGAATGAGGATAAATAAAATCTTCATTAGCTCTATCTTCTATAACATTTTGTTTATAAAATTTAAATATTTCATATAATTTATTTTCTAAAAATTCTCTTGATTTTTCTAATGAACTTCTATAACTTAAAGAAATACTTTTCATTAAAAAAGCTTTGACTAAAGAATCATTATCAATATTATTAAAAATTTCATAAAAAGAATTAGAAGCTTGATAAGTAACATTAAAAATTCGAATATATTTTTTATTATAATTATCAATAAATAAGCAAGCAATTTGAAAATGAATTTTAGTTTTATCTTTAATTCCATCGTTTAATTTAAAAGAATAATAAAAATTAAAATCAGGATCACAACTTCCTAATTGAAAAGCTTCTCCTAATTTTCTATTAAAATTACTTAAAATTTCAACACAATCAACATAAGAAGAATATCTTATCATAAATTTAACATCATAATAATTTTTTCTTGAAATTACTCTATTTATATCATAATGTAATTTTTCAAAAGAATAATTTATTAAATTTGAATTTGAAGTATATTCATAATAAAATATTTGTCCACCTGTTAAATTACTTATTAATCCCATTGTAGATAAATCATATTGAGTTGACATGAAAATAAATTGATCAATAGTAATTTTATTATTATTACAAATTTCAATTAAATTATTAAATTTATTATGTTTAGGAAGAAAGCAATTTTCTTCTTTTTTTTCATTATTATTTTCAATTATACAATTATTAAAACCATGATTACAAGGATTTGGAGTAAAAATTAATATTCTTCCTCCATTAAATAATAATGAATCTATTCCTGATTTTATTGCTGCACCTGTTGGAACACTTTTTTGAAGAAAATTTTTAGTTTTTAATATATTTCCAGATATTAAATTGCTATTTTTTTCATTTATAAAATTTATTACCTTTTCTATTAATTTATATATTTCATTTTTATTTTTTTCTATATTTAAATACATTTTCTTTGATTCAATTGGACAAAAAGGATTATTTAAATCTGACATTATTGATATTTTAATTTCATTTTTTTCTAAATAAAAAAAATATATATTTTTCACATCATAAAGTGAAATAGATATATAAGTATAATTAATATTATCAAAAGAATCTAAATTACTTTGAATAGAATTTAAAATATAATTTGGTAAACCGAATTCAAAAGAATCTTCAGAAATATCAATCATAAAAATATAATGAGGATAAAAATTTTTATTATCAGCATTATTTTTTTCATTTAAATAAAAATCAATTGTTGGTTTAGTCAATTCAATACAATTATCTCTTTCAGAAATATTTAAATATTCTTCTTTAACTGAATTTTCAAATGAAGAAATAATATTTTCATTATTGCATAAATTACAAATAAAAATTAATTGATTTAATTGATTATAACTTAGAGTATAATTATTATTAATATAACTTTTACATTTTTTACATCTAAATATATTCTCTTTAATTTCAACAATTGGAATTTCTTCTTCTAAATTATCTCGAAAAGGTTGAATATTTAAACCAAATAATAAATTACTTTGATTTAAATAATATTGATTAATTGGAGGATTAATTAAAGTTGCTCTTATATATTTAGGAGAAGAATTATCTCTTTCAATTACTTTATAAATTGAATTTGAATATGGAGGATTTTTTCCTATATATGTCGTAAATTCTGTTGTTTTATTATTATTTATATATATTTCATCTATTGAATTTGGTCTTGGACACATATTTGGACTTAATTTATAATTTGATATTAATGTTTTATACGATGATATTTTTTCCTTTTTAAATTCATTTTTTATGAAATTATTATTATTTGGCTATTTTTTTATATTTTTAAATTTACTTCGAATTGGTTTTTCGGGAATATTGGAGAAGAGAAATTTTTCATTTAATTTTTTAAAGGAATTATATATTATTTTTTTTAATTTTTTTTTCAATAAATGAATTTATTAAGATTAAGAAGGAAAAATAAGAAAAATAATCTTAATAAACAAAAGAATAATATTGAAAAAATAATAAGTAAAAATCAAATATTATATTATATGGTTATAAACAAGTAAATCAAAAAAATAAACCAATGTAAATTTACAAATAAATTTCATTGAATAAAATAATACAAATAATAATCTCAAATTAAAATAAGTGAAAACAATAATATAACGACAATAATAATTTATTAAAAAAAGATGTTTTATTCTAATATTGATATTCAAGATTAAATTATTTTTTTAATTTTTATTTATTATATTTATTTTAAAAATTGATTTTATTTTGTCATATTAAATTTATTTTTAAATTTATATTAAAAAAAATGATAAATGAATCTAATAATAATATATATTATAGTGATAAGTTATTAAATAATTATAATGAAAATCCTGATTTTTTAAAAAATCAAAATTTTAATTATTTCAATAAAATAAATAATTATTCAGAAAGAGGAAATAATTTTCAAGGGAAAATAAAATTAATGAAAAATTTGAAAAATAAAAATATAAAAAATTATAATCCAATAGAAAATAAAAGAAGTGGAAGTTTAAATTTAAATAATTATCAAGAAAAAAATTATAAAACAGAAATAATAACAGAAAAAAATAATATAAAACACCAAAGAAAAAATAATTATTCTATTTCAAATTATTCAAATACAAATATAAATAATACAAATAATAATAAAAGAAATAATTCAAATACTTCAATTTATTCATCAAATAAATCATATTGGGAAAAAAGAGAAATTAAAACAAAAAATAAATTAAATATAATAAAAAGAGAAGAATTAAATAAAAAAAAATTAGAATATAGAATAAAACCAAAAATATGTAAAAAAAGCATTGAAATAGCAAAAAAATTATTAAATAATGAAAATGTATTTGAAAGATTAGGAAATGGAAATTCTCAAAGGAAACACATTGAAACTATAAAAAAAATTTCTGAAAAACTTAATAAAAATAAAAATCCTAATATAAATTTAAGTAGTCAAAGAATAAAAAGAAGTATTCAAGATTTATATAAATGGAAAAATAAAATAGAAAATAAAAAAAAAGAAAAAATAGAATATTATAATAATCAAAATATTAATCAAAGTTTTAAAATAAATCAATTAAGTCAAGAAATTTTATTTGAAAATAAACCTGATTATTTAAATATGAGAGTTGAAGAAAGATTATTTGAACAAGGAAAAATTCTTCAAAAAAAAAAAGAAGAAGATAAAGAAATTTATTATAAAAAAATGCATAATCCTATTTATAAAATTAATAAAAATTATTCTTTTATTAAAAGCAGATATTTAAATTCTTCAAATACTGAAAATAATAATAAAAAAGTTAAAAAAAGAATTAATTCTACTTTAAATAAAAATAAAGATTTAAATAATAAAAATGTTGATTCTAAAAGTACAAGAAATAATAAAAATTTAAATAATATATATTATTCAAATCTCAATATTAATGAATATAATTCGACTCAAGATTTTCATTATTTAAATAATGATGAAAAAAATGAAAGTAAATTAAAAGATATAAGAAAACACTTAAATGATTTTTATATTATAAAAAAAAAGAATGAAAATAATAAATTTCAAAATGAAGAAAAATTAAATAATATACATTATGAATATGAAGAAAAATCAGACAATAATATATTAAATATTAATGAAGAAAATTTATCAAAAAATATACATAATAATGATAATGAGAATCTTAATATTATTTATCAATCAAATAATATTTTAAATAATATAAATTATCAAATTAAATTTCCATCAGATAATAATTTTATTAATAATTCTTTTCCTATTCAATTTAACAATAAATCTGATTCTAAATTAAATGATAATAGTCCTGAAGTAAAACATAATAATTTTTTGGGTGATAATTACTCTAATAATATATTAAAAGAAGATAATAAATATTATTTAAATTTTAATTCAAAACAAAATAATTTAAATATAAATAAAGATAGAAATATTATAGAAGAAATATTCCAAAAACATAGTGATCATTTAGATTATTTAGATGAAAGATTAAGGAAAAATGAAGAAAGTAGGAAAAATATACTTTCTAATTTATAAACAATAATTTAATTTTATAATTATTAAAATAGCATAATTATAAAAATAAATATTTTGATATATTAATCAAAAAAATTATTTTAAGATATTTGTAAAAATGCTAAATTTTTTATTTTTATATTTTCAAATGCATTTTTCTCTATCTTCAACAGTATTTGACTGGAAAAAAGTAAATAGTTATTTATATACACCATTAACATTAAACAAAGATGGTTATTTTATATATGATAAAGAAAGTAAAATTGAAGTAGAAATAATAATGCCAGATAATTTAGATTTAGAAATAAATAAAGGATTTAGACTTTATCAATTCAAACTAAAAACTGACGTAAAATATAATCCTGTTACTGATGTTTATACTGGTGAATACATTTCATATGCATTTTCCAAATCAGAAAAAATAACAATTAAAAATGCATATAGTTATTTTGTTTTATATTCACCTTTGAAAAATTTAAATAATTTAAATTCTACTATTAAAACTATATATATTACTTTTATGCCACAAATAAATAAGAATATTAAACAAAATGTAATCACAAATTTAGACATTTCATATTCATATATAAATCATTATTTTAATATTGATCTGTCAAAGTTAGATGTAGAAAATTCAAATATTCCAAGTCTACTCGAAATAAGTAAAAAAAATGATGGTGACCTTAAAATTACAATTAATGGAAAAAGTTGTTCTAAAAGAAAATGTAATTTTGATCTTAGTAATTTAAAATCATTAGAAGGAACAAATTATCAATTAAATATTAGAAATGTTAACCTTAATGAAAAAGTTTCATCACAAACAATTTATTTTTTATTAACTGAAAAACCAGATCAAACAATATCAATAGCAGAGGGTAATTTTATAAGTAGAAATTATATTAATGATTTTTCAAAACATTTTATTTATCAAGGTTCTTATTTAAAAAAGTATTATGTTCTTGAAGAAGGAGCATATGTTATTAAAGGGAGTCCAAAAATATCATATTATATATCTTCTCTGAATTCTTTAAAATATGAAATAAAAGAATGGAAATCATTTACGTCATATAATTTAAATATTATTTATTTTTTGCCAAAAAGTTCAAGTCAAAATGATATTACAATAAAAAATAAAGATACAATAAACCACGGTACTAAAGGAACAATATCTATAATACCTGTTCCTCCAACAGTAGAATTACAATTCCCATCTACATTTACGTATAAAGAAAAAAAAAACGAGAATTATCCTCATTTATTGAGAATTATTGTTAATAGTGATTATAATGATGATCTTTTTATAAAATTCCCAAGTAATACTGAATGTTGTGAAGGAAAATTATTTGAAAATAATCAATTTTCAAAAATTACAAAATGTTCTAAAATTAATATTAAACCTTTTAATAGTAAAATTAATAATATTTATACTATTATTTTCAAAGGAGATATTGAAATGAAAACTGAAAAAAATATAAATTATATTTCAATAAATCAATATGAAATGAGATCTTTTTCTTTAAAAAATGAATTATTTTTTGAATTCAATAAAAAAACAGACAACAATTTATATATCAAATTTAATAATCCCTCATTTCAATATAAGATACAAATTAATATTTTTGAAAAGGAGGTGAATTATGATCCGAATTTAAAAAAATATAATAATATAAAATATAGGGAAAATTTAAATTATAATCTTCAATTTTCTGCATTATCTAAAGGTAGAATAATAATATTAATTAAATGTGAAGGCATTGCAAATTCATTAAATGCAACAATATGTTCATATAATGATATAATTTCAATAAGAGAAGGAAATATTATTCTTCAAACAAATCAACCTCAAATTTTTAAAGACTTTTTTGAAAAAACTTATATTGTTTTTGAATTGATTTTAAATGATAATAAATATTATAAATTAGAAATTAATAGTAATGTTGATGGTTATAGTAAATCAATGTTAGAAAATATTAATAATGATAATTTAAAAGATAATAGTGAAGATAATGGAAGTATATGTAATGAAAGAAAATGTTCATTCCCTATTCAAGGACCTTTAAAAAAATATATTGAAGTAAAACCAAATTATATTAATAATGATGATGATAATAAAACTGTGAAAACATTAACTATTTTATTAAGATTAGATAAAAATGAATATAAAATGAGTAATTCTTTTAATGAGAAAATTTATTTTATTTCTTCTTTTCAATATATTTTAAATATTGAAGATAAAGGAATTCTTGATAAATATAGTATTGCAAAAGAAGGTGGTTATGTAATTAAAACTGAAAAAGGAGCACTTAAAAAATATGGAATTTCAGTTAAAACAAATTCAAATGATCAAAATATTGATATTAATACTTTTACTTATTATTATGATAATGATGAATATAATGAATTTTATTTTTATAATCCTTCAAATTATAAAATTTCAATAACTTTAAATTCAAATTTTATTTTTGATGATCCATCATATTTCAGTTTTGCATATATTCCACCAACTAAAATAATTAATTTTGGAGAAAAAATAAAAATAGAAGAATCAATAAAAGGAATTCCAATTTTTATAAGATTAAATAAATATCAATCAAATTCAAAAATTGTTAATGATTATATTATAGGAATTACAGAAGGATATTTTACAAAAGGGAAAATATTTGATTCAAATAATAAATTAAATTCATTTTCAAAAATAAAGAAACAATATTCTCTAGTTAGTGATGATTATCCTTATGAAACATATACATTTAAATTTAATCAAAAAGTTGAAATTGGATTTATTCCAATTGATGGAGAAATCAAATATTATAAAGAAAGAAAATATAATTCTTCTTTAACATTAAAATTTAAAAAAGCAGAAAGTATATATTATATAGGATTATATGATAAGAATTATAATCCTGCAAAAGCAAATATAAATAAAAAAGATAATAAAACTGAAGTTCAAATAACACAATATTTATATAATGAAAAAGAGATTTATAATATGAATGCTGGAAATACCATTAACAAAAATGAAATATTTCTTAATTCACAAAATGATGTTTATAAATTTACTAGTAATGGTCCAACTGAAATTACTTTTTCTATTTTTAATGAAATTATTCCCACTTCTTCTTCATTTATTGTTTTAATTGTTATTATTATTATTGTTATTGTTGCCATTATTGTTTTTGGAATTATTAAATATGGTAAAGAGTCACAATCTGATTATTTAAATGTTGGAAGTATTGGAGTTTGATTAATAAAATTTTTATTTTATTAAAAAATTATTTTTTTGGTTTTATTCATATTTTTTTTCTATTTTTAATTTTATACTTAAATTTTTTGATAAATAATGAAATTATATACTGTATTTAAAACTTGAATTAATGATTTTAAATATTATTTATAAAATATAAGAAATATAATTTAGAAAATTAAAAAGTAAATTAAGTAAAAAACAATATTAACATGTAAAAAGTATTCTTTAGATTTTAATAAAAAATAATTTCCTTGATCAACATAATAATGTTGAATACTTATATCACCTTCTTCATAAGGAGTACTTCCTAAAATATTAGGAAAATAATTTTTATTATTTTGAATATTATCACAAGTATCATTAAAAAATTTTTCAACATCGTTATCTACTTTATCTTGAATAAAATTATCATTATTACAAGCTCCATAAAAGAAAGAAACAGGAATATGATTTTCTTTATTTAAACTATATCCGTTAACATTAGCTTGTTGAAGCAAGCTAAAACTTAATAAAGAACTAGGTTTAATAGCAATAGAACCTAATAAAAAGTGTTTATCAATAAAATCAAAACATTCACTTTCATTATAAGTAATATTAGAACATTCATGAGGTAAATAATTAGAAACAGGATTTGAATTAATATAATCATATAAACCACTTTTTTTACATTTATAATCAATTTCTGTTCCACATTTTTCTTTTATTATATCTCTACAAGCTTCTTTATCATTATATCCTCCTGATGAAAATACACCAAAGCAACTTTGAATTGTTTCATAAAATTTACTTTCTAATTCTTCACCATTATACACAAATGAAAATAATCTTTTTTTATCTTCAATGGCTGTTGAATATATATAATATTTTGATTTATATTTTATTGCTTCAATTGATTCTAATGAAAAATTATGAATTGTTTTATTTTTTTTAGTTAAATTTAAAGTTTCTCCTGCGTTGTCACTTGTTAAATTTGAATAATCTAAACATGTAAAATTAGGATTATTTGTTTCTGTGTCATTAGTATAGTAACATGATATAGAATAATTATTATTTTCTTCAATAAGTTTTTTTAAATTATTTAATGTTTTATTTTTATTTTCATCATCTTCAAAATCCTCTAATATTGAATTATATAAATCTTTAAATGGTCTTTTTTCTTCATTATTTAATAAGTAATTTAAACTAGATTTTATTGAAGGTTTTTTTTCATTATTTTGAAAATCTTCATTAAAAAGATTTAAAGTAGAATTTATTTTTTCATAAAAACCAAAAGGAAAAGGAAAAGTTTTATTATCTCTACTCGAATTTCCAAAACCAAAACCAAAATTTAATAAATAACCATTTGAAGTTCTTTGATCACTTCTAATTAAATTAATATTATTAATACCAATTTGTTTTTTACCATTTTTATAAACAATAGTAGGTTCATTAATAAATGTAGAAGAATTTCCTGCATTTTCATTTATTTTTTGAAAATTTATACAATCATCCATTTGACTAATTGAAATTTCAGAATCCATTAAATAACTTGATAATATTTGATTAAAATTTTCTTTACATTTTGAATATTCGATGAAAGCATTAACAATAGTTTTTTTATCATTTTCTGAAAACCTTATAGAAATAATTTCATCTTCATCATTATAACAAAAATGTGTAGTATTGGGTTTATATATCAAATCAGAATCATTTAATTTAATATTTTTAGATTCTAAAGTAAATAAATATTTCCTTCTTTTAACTAAAATAATTTGTAAAGTATGAATAAATTTAGAAGTACATTTATTTAACTTTTCTTGTGCTTTTAAAATAATATTTATATTTTCATAAACTCTATTTGTCATTTTAATATTATAATCAGTTTTATATCCAAATTTTTGAGTAACAGCTTTTAAACAACCTAAACCATAACTAAGACTTTTTTCATAATTTTCAACATATTTAGAAATAGATTCAATTTCTTTTTGATATATATCAATTTTTTCTTTTGAATTGTTTAATCTTTCATAATAAACTTTAAATGTAGAAAAATCAAATAATTTTGTACTATTCATTTCATTTTCTATAAATAAAAGTCTTTGTTCTGGAAAAGGAAGATAACCTATTAATTTTCTTAATTTTTCTATTCTTTGTCTTTTTTCTTTTGAAAATTGTGATAATATTGATATTAATTCTGGAAATTCATTTGGAAGAGAATAATAATCATCTACTGATTCATCGTCTATTGTTAATCTTGTATTTTTGAATATATTAAATTTTATGATTAATATTGTTAATATATAAAATATCTTTTTCATTTTTTTTTGAAAAATATTTAAAATTTATTTTTATATTTTTTTATTGTTTTTATCAGATTTTTTTGCATTTAAATAAATAAAAAATGACAGAATGTTTATTCGATTGATTTTTAAATAATTAAAAAGGTAATTTATTTTTTGATTATAAATCAAATAAAATGGACAATTATAATTTATTAAATCTAATAATAAAATTTCTTCCCTTAAAGGATATAATAAATTTATCATTAGTGAATAAAAATTTACAAATTTCACTTAATAATAAAAGAAATCATTTTGTAAATTTTTTATGGAAAGAACAATGCGATAATGATTTTTATAATAATGAAACTCGAGAAAAAATAATTGATGTAAATTTTATTAGTTTAAATGATATTAATTTTTTCGATTGGAAAAATTTATACAAAAAATTAGAAGAAAATAAAAAAAAATATCCAGATGAAAAAATTGTAAAAACACTTTATGAAATTATGAAATTACATTCTTATTTACCAAAAATAAGAAAAAGCATTCCTTATATAGAAAATAATTTTTTTTCAAAACATCAAATTTTTTTTCTTGATAAGAAAAATATAAATTTACAAAAAATAAATGGAACACAATATTTAAATGAAAAAGAAAATAATGAAGAATATAAAGAAATATTAATAAAGATATTTACATATCAAAATTTAAAAAATTATAAAATAAAAAAAATAAATAATCCAGAAATTCAATTTATAATTTATTTATATCAAACAATTTATTTATATAGTATTTTAAACTATGAATATATAATATCAATAAATCAAAATGAAAAAATTTTTTTAAATGAATATATTGAAAGATATAATGACT
>JAEEGI010011303.1_pt1 | contig 19268 bp, 7 predicted proteins | sample 8958751 | NCBI WGS metagenome assembly JAEEGI01 (sample SAMN16246545, study PRJNA631951) | gut metagenome | biome: gut microbiome; feature: rumen; material: KS-attached | host: Bos | place: Iran: Karaj | collected 2018-10 | reverse complement strand
ATTGTTATATTCTATCCAAGCATTTCCTTTGGACGGTTCTAACTACCATTTAGGTGAGGTTTATCAAGACGGGGAATTAATATATAGAGATCCGTATTTCATTGATGAACCTTCTTCTCCCGAATGGTACTACGAAATCCAGAACGAGAACGGCAGCATCACTTATCAATATCTCTATCAGGCTGGCGACACCATCATCCAAGACGAGCCGACGCATATCCTCGTGAGAATCAATACACTTTATGACAAGGATGTACATACTGATGTGACGCATGAATACGTTTATGAGCGCGACGGCAAACTGTATTGGTGGAACAAGACCATGGAAGTTTTCACTGTATTGTATGACTTCGAAGCAGAGGTGGGCGACTATTGGGAAATCAAGGTGGGGACGGAAAGCCTCATGATGCATGTGGACGCAGTTGAAGAAATTGAATACGAAGGCAGAATCTGGCGGATGCTGCGTGTCAGCGACCCAGATGACCTCTTCAGCGGCAACATCGTTTGTGGTATTGGGCATCTCACCAGTTTCTTCCCAGAAAGATTGATGAATAATGGCGATGGCATCCGTGTTGAGGGTCTGCGTTGCTATTGGGTTGAGAATGAATTGGTATTCAAGATCGGCGACGAGGATTGCGATGCGGTGTATTCGGAGGTGCATGGGGTGGAGGACCCTTCGACAGGCTCAGGGGCCTTGGTGGTTTATCCCAATCCTACCAATGGCGTTTTGTTTGTTCGGACGCACGCGGTGCGTCCTTACGAGGAATACCGTATTACCAACATCGTGGGGCAGACGTTGCTGCAGGGCAGCATCACCGATGAGACGCAGCAGATTGATGTTTCAGGTTTGTCGGAGGGGATGTATTTTATGACCATTGGCAGTGAAACGAGGAAATTTGTGGTGCGGTAAATAGGGACTTTTTTATACTTTTGCCAATATCAAATCACACAGCAATGAAAAAGACATTATTATTTCTGCTTCTTGCCGCAATGAATATCATGGCGCACGCGCAAACCTGGACGATTCCAGCCGTGTCGGTCGGCGACATTCTTTGCGAAGACGGCTCAGTGGCCAAACTCGACGATTATCTCCTCTCGCACGAGAGTCCGGCCCTCGGCGTGGTGTTCTATGCCGACTATGAGACGGGACAAGGCTGGGCCGTCAACCTCCAGTTCTCGGGCTGGGGACTGATGTGGGGCAACCGTGGCTACGATATCCCCGAACTGCCCAACTACACCGACGGGCGCACCGCCATCACCGACTTTGACGGCTACACCAACACCCAAATCATCCGCAACACAGGTGATGCCGAGATGTATCCCGCTGCTTGGAGTGTTGATTTCGACAACGGGTGGTATATGCCCGCCATGGGTCAACTCCGCATCCTCTGTACCAACCTGCTCGAAGTGAATGCCTCGCTCTGGGCCATTGGCGGCGAGCCTTTCTCAAGCGAAAACAAATGGTTTGCCCAAGCCTCCACCGAGGCCGATGAGGATTGGGGACTGCTCATCAATTCGCGCTTCACCGTGACCCGCTGCGTGAAAGATGTTATCGATGAGTTTTACTGCGTCCGCAGCATCCGCACCTTCGAGTTTGAACCCATCGAGAGACCTTTCCATTTAGGTGATTTGATTACCAACGACGACGGGAGCCAAGGCATTGTCTATCAGATGGACAAGGACGGTGGCGGCGGCTGGATGGTCGCCCTTGAGGACAAGCCCGAATGCGCTTGGGGGGAATACAACGTCAATGTGCCTGAGTTGCACGACTTCCCCTACCGCTCGCAATATCTTGGTATGAAACTCCTAATCGACGGAGACGGTACGGAGAACACGAGGAAACTGCGCGAGTTTCAAGACCCTGATGCTGGCTTTGCCGCCTCCCAAGTTGACTTCGAGCATGGCTGGATTCTGCCCACGGCGACACAACTCTGTCAACTCTACACGGCGCTTCCGTTCATCGAGGAGCCATTGGCAAACGCTGGCGGTGACTCCTTGGGACGTTGTTATTATTGGTCGAGCAACGAATTAAATGACGAAGCTGCTTGGGCGGTCATCTTCGGCCACGGCTCCTATTATTATCATGGTGATCCTGATGACTTTCCTAAAACCTATACATGGACAAAGGTTAGGGAGGTGCGACATTTCTCGGTGGAGGGGGCGCTCAATGTGGGCTTCCTCTCATTCCCGCCACCAATTTGCGACGAAGGCAGCCTGGAGCTCACGCCGCCCGAGGTGCATAACGCTATCGAGCAGGGCTGGCAAATCTCGTCCTCATACGATTTCAGCAACGCCATCGCCTACACCGACCAGGTATTGGACGATAGCTACGACAGCTGGTTGATACGCTTCTGGGCCAGTGACGGCACACAGATCTCCTACAGCAATGTGTCCATCATAAGGGTGGGGCATCCCGAAGAAAGCGAACGCTACGAGACCGCCTGCGGATCGTACCTGTGGAATGGCACGGTCTATACCGAATCAGGCGACTACACTATGGTCATTCCCTCCACCTATTATGACTGCGACCATACCATAACGCTACATCTCACCATTTATCCATACCCTGTGCTGAGTGGCATCCAAGGCATGACCGAGGTTGTACTGGACCCCGATGACCCCAACTTGACCTTACACTATTCAGTGGAGGTCTCCGACCCTGAAGACTCGATACGATGGGAGTTGAGCAATCCCGACTGGGAGCTGAACGTTGGCGACGACCCAACAGTTTGCGAAATCACCTTCCATACCGCTGGCTCAGGCACCTTGACCGTCTATGCCGAAAACGACTGCGGCGTGGTGGATAGGCGTCTCGACATCTCTTCAGAGGTCGAGGCCGTTGTCGAACATGGTTCTTCCGATTGGATTATTTATCCTAATCCGACCCATGGTGTTTTGTTTGTTCGGACGCACGCGGTGCGTCCCTACGAGGAATATCGTATCAGCAACATCGTGGGGCAGACCTTGCTGCAGGGCAGGATTACGGATGAGACGCAGCAGATTGATGTCTCGGGATTGCCAACGGGTATGTATTTTGTGACCGTAGACGGCGAAACGCGGAAATTTGTGGTGAATAAATAATCAAAACACAAATAATATGAAAAAACTAGTTTTATTCTTAACCATTTTGTTCGCCCTGGTGTTCGGAGGCAAGGCGCAGCAAGGTAATTTGGTCATCAATCCCGATACGCTGTGGTTCTACCATTATGGGGATATTCGGTACTTCACCATCACGAACGATTACAGTTTCCCCGTCGAAATCGATTCCATGGGTGACTATGGCAATTATTTGTTGCCCGGCTACGACCTTCCTGACCTTCCCTACACCATCGAACCTGGAGAAAGCCTATCGTTCAACTTTCTTTTCATCTATCCTGTAAAAGATAACCAGGACTTGAGGGAATACGTCACGACATCGGTATCCATCTTCACTTCGGTCGGACAGAGGGAACTGCCAGTAATGATTGACCAAGCAGGCATGGTGAATCTCTTGTTCGCGCGTGAGATGTACTTCGATAATCCGTCCGGTGTCGTTCAAACAATGATTATGAACAAATCATGGTACATCCCGACGATACATGTCTATTCCATTGCAGAGAAGAACACTGACTATTTGAATATTGAGATTGAACCAATGGCACCACCATTCGACTTGACCCTAAACGGTTATGATGCAGATATGACCGTAACCTTGAAGGACTTGGTCAGAGGTTATGTGGAGACCGCCATCGAAATCGAAACGGACTATGGAACCTTCGAGATTGCGGTTTACATCAACGAGGAAATCATCACTATCAACGGCATCTTGACCCAGGTTGAAGCCCCGTATTTCGAGCAAAACGCCAGCGACAACCGTCTGGCCATCGTCACGGGCGAAGAGACTTACTATACGACTGTAGATGGCTACTGGCCCAATCCCGATGGCGATGCGCTCATCGTCGGATTCGACACCATCCCGATGGGTTCACAAATCGAGGTTGGCGGCACCTATTCCCTGATGGAAGACGATAACGGCGACAATTTCAAGGTATTTGATATCAAGCGTCTTGCCCATCCAATTTACACCTCAGCCCTCGGATATTTGAGCCAATTTGCCATATTTACGGGTCCTCAGTACATTTATGCCTGGTCAATTTACGACCAAAAAACGCTACACGGCAATTATTTTCTGACCGTCAATGGGGCGCTTCACACCGAGCTTCCTGTTCTCCCTGATGGAACAATGCTGACCGATTCCATCCGATATATTGTCGTCGGCATCGCTGACACCATTCACGACTACTACGGCAACCCAATCAATGTGCTTGAACTGACCAGCGTCATCCCTTACGAACCCAACTTCACCGCCAACGGCCTCCTGAGCCTGCAAGGCGACCTTTGTCTCTCCTCTCCATGCGGTGAGACAGCCTATTTGTCGTTGGACGAGGGCACTGACCGTCATTACCTCACCCTTGTGGGCGAAATGCGGCACAACTATATCAACGACTCCATCTTCAGCGAAGGCGTTCAGGCACAAATCAACGGCCTTGAGGCCACGCATTATGACCTTTTCGGAGCACCTTTCCAAACCCTTGACATCCTTGAGATGGAGGCCACCGTTGAGCAAACGTTAGTGGGTCCTGTAGTTTCCACAGGTAATCCGAACATTGGCCCCTTCCCTCCGTTGGGTATGGAACTCGCTTTTTATCATAACGGCATCGAGTACTACTTCTCGCCTTACATTGAAGAAATCTATTATCCCTTGGGCGGGACTAATTATCAGTATATTTTGATGTATGAACTCGACAACGACACCCTGATTGTCGGCAAGGAGGTGACCGCCCAATTCACCACCTCCACCATGCGTATTGACAATTACTTGAAGCCCAATTATCGTGTCACGCTTAACCATGCGGAGTATTACGAACATTTGGAAACGTTGCACGGCAGGCTGGCCATCGTAGAGGAGCCATACAACACAATGTACGCCATCATCACAGACGATGACGAGCGTTATCTGATTGAGCCTTATTTCGTTAATTATGCGGAATACGATGAACTCGTCTTTGGCGAAGACACGATTGCTGTGGGCGATTCATTCACCGCCACCGGAGAGGTGTTCAGGTATTACGACGATTATTATGAATACTTCTATTTCAACGGCATTAATATTCTGGAGATCAATGAAATCGATGCTCCATTCCTCATCGGTAACGAATGGTACTACGAAATCCAGAACGAGAACGGCAGCATCACCTATCAATATATGTATCAGGCCGGCGACACCATTGTTCAGGATGAGCCGACGCATATCCTTGTGAAAATCAATACGCTTTACGACAAGGGATTTCATGAAGAGATAACGCATGAGTATGTCTATGAACGTAACGGTAAGGTGTATTGGTGGAACAAGACCTTGGAAGAATTTACCGTGCTGTATGACTTTGGTGCCCAAGAAGGCGACGAGTGGGAAATCAAGGTAGGCAACGAAAGCCTTGTGATGCACGTGGATGCTGTTGAGACTATTGAATACGAAAGCCATACCTATCGTATGCTGCATGTGAGCGATGCGGACAACTACTTCAGCGGCGACATCGTGTGCGGTATCGGCCACCTCACCAGTTTCTTCCCCGAAAGACTGATGGACAACGGCGACGGCATACGCGTAGAAGGTTTGCGTTGCTACTGGGTTGAAGATGAATTAGTATTCAAATATGGCGACGAGGACTGCGACGCGATTTATGATGAATTGCATGGCATTGAGGAGGATGGCCCTTCGACTCCTTCGACAGGCTCAGGGACCTCAGGGGCCTTAGTGGTTTATCCTAACCCGACCGATGGCGTATTGTTTGTACAGACGTTGCGCGCAACGTCTCTACCAGCGGAAACCTACTGCATCACTAACCTCACGGGTCAGACGGTTCTTTCAGGCAGCATCACCGATGAAACGCTGCAGATTGACGTGACGGGATTGGCAGAGGGGATGTATTTTATTAGCGTGGGGGAAGAGACTCGGAAATTTGTGGTGAGGTGACGGACTCCCCCGCCGCTGCGCGGCATCTCCTCATAAAGGGACGTAGATTATTTAAGGCCTTGGGGTTTTTAGGCACCGTACCTGGGAAGGTGACGTCATAATAAACGACCAAGCCACGCTGTTTGGGCGTGGCTTGGGTTTTTACTCAATTGATGGTTTCAATACACGGCATGTTCCAAAACAAGTTGCCTTTCAATCTTTTCGCCCGAGTTGATAGTAATAGGATTGATGCCACCATAGCCATCGAGTCCACCTCCATCCGTCAGTTTCCCGTTATACAATAAAAATATCGAGTAAGTGCCAGGAGCAAGATTGATTTCGTAGAAGCCTTTGGCGTTTGATGTGGTCTTGGCCACAAACGGTTTTGGCATTGCGTCAATAGGATAATTAACGCAAATACCGCCATTGAAGTCAGAGAGCATGGTATATTCGTACACATACACATCGCAAGCGATGGGTCTCTCGCCATGGTCGGCGTTTGCACCAGGCATCCAATCGCCGTAACGTTCTATTACAGTGCCATACACACCTTGTGTGATGGATGGTTCTTTTTTACAGGAGGTCATCAAAGTGATGACGCACAGTAACGCGATGATAAAAACTGTTTTTTTCATGTTATACAAAATTTGTTTACATCATCCATAACGATGCAAGGTCGTTATTATTGCCGTTTATTATTTTCGTGGCCTGATTTCTTTCCGATAAAATTGCAAATAACCCCTGGTTTGGGGTGGATCACCCCTATGGAATTGGGATTTTCATAGGGACAAAATTTTGTCCATGTCAAAATTACATCATTGATTTCCAATGAAATAACATTGGACAATTGAAAAAAAACATGGACAAAATCCTGAGGCACCCTGAAAACCTCTTGACAAGCTTTTTTTCTGTATATTTTTGCATCGACGGACATGGGGCTGGGGTTCACTACCCTTACTCTTTACCGTCATGGCGGACAAGGATCCGCCATCTCCCGAGTGCGAAGACGTATTCCTTTCGTTCAGGAGATTGCGGGTCCGTCATTCCGTGAAAACGGAACCGCAACGACGGCAGGGGTGAAAGTCCCGAAATTCCGTGTCAAAAAGTAGAATCCTATGAAAGCAACACTAAAATCACTCATCTTAACGACAGTCGCCCTCGGCGTGATGCTGACCGCCTGCGATTCACAGACAAAACGGATCGAGCGTGCGCGTACCTTATATAATGAAGGTACCGAACTGCGGCAGCAACGCCTCTCGGAAGAGGCCGCCGAGTGTTTCATGCAAGCCCTGACACTGATGCAAGGCTGTGAGCAAACGACAGAAAACATCCGCCTCGAAGGCCAACTCAAGGACAACCTCGGCGCCATGTACAACAAACACGGCCTCTTCGACGATGCCCTCAAAATGCACACCGAAGCCATCGCGTGTTTCCGCCAAATCGACGACTCTGCGGCAGTGATGACCACCATGCGCAACTGCGGTCGTGTGGAGAAGTCGTTGGAGCAGTTTGCGCAGGCCAAACGCTACTACGACACAGCATTTAGCATCGCCACCTTAATGAATGACAGGGCGATGCATAGCGACATCTATCTGGAGATGGGCCGTGACTATTACCTGCCCGTGGGCAACATCCCTGAGGCCATGACATGCGTCAGGCGCGCTTTGGAGGGCGAACTCGACGATAACAACACTGACATCGCCAACATGACGATGGGCGTACTTTATTATTATACAGACAACTACGCTGAGGCTAAGCCTTACCTCAACGCCGCCCTCCGTAGCGAGCGCCCTGGACTGAAAATGTCGGTGTATCAAACGCTCTATGCCATCGCCTATAACGAAGGCGACTTGGAGAAAGCCATGGAATACCAAGACCTCTTCACGGAAAACATGATGCAGAGCGACAAGGAACATGCCTCCGAGAACTTGCAACGCCTCAAGGCGGAATACGAACTGAAGGCTCAAAAGAGCGAAATGGAGATCGTGATGCGCAACCGCAGCCTCAAACTCTGGCTCATCATCGCTGCAGCGGTGATTGCGCTGCTGGTCATCGTGCTGATTGTGAGGAAGAAAGTGAGTGACCACAAATTGGCCATGGAGCAATTCCGTGGACAGATGGAGCGCGACCAAAACCGCATCCACGAGCTGGTGAGCGACATGGAGAACCTCATCCGCACCAACGACGACCTGCGCCGCGACCGACAGACGCTGTCGCAGAAGGAGCTGCTGATGACCAACAAGATCATGGGACGCAACAAGGTCTACACCACGGCGCAGACACTCAGCGAGCAGGTGACCTCCGACACGATGAGCTTCGACCTCAGCGATGACGACTGGGCCGACTTCATCAGCCTCACCGACTTGGTGTACGACGGCTTCTCGCAGCGCCTCTTGGAGCTCTATCCCAAACTCAGCAAATGGGACGTGCGCATCTGCTGCCTCTCAAAGAACGGCTTCTCTAACCAAGTGATTTCCATCCTGCTGGATACGCAGACCGAATCCTATTACAAACGCAAGAACCGCATCAAACAAATGAAGATGGACCTTAGTGACGACAACCGCACATTTGAGGAGATCGTCAATGCTGTATGAGCTATTAGCCGTTAGCTGTTAGCCAGCCACGGTTCCAAAGGCCTGTCGAAGGGCTGGCGGCTAACAGCTAAAAGCTAACAGCCAAAAAAAATGAAATTAAATAAATAACAATCAAATAATTAGACCTATGAAAAAATTAGTTTTATCCTTAGCAATTTTGCTCGCTTTCGCCCTGAGTGGTGTGGCGCAGGAAATGGGTAGTGGCCATAGAGGTTCAACCCCTTATTATCCTTTAGTTCAAGAGGGCAACGACCGCCAGCAATGGAATGTGGTTTACATTGGTTCCATGAACTATCCGAATGATTACCATACTGAAATCCAAAGTATTAGTGATAATATCAACCTGGATGGAGTGGACTACAAACTTGTTTGGACGGAAAGTGTGTATCAATCCAAGAGAATTGCCGGTGCAGTTCGCGAAGAAGACCAAAGGGTGTATTATCGCATGTATTGGGAACAATCCTATCAAGATGAAATGTTGCTCTATGATTTCAACCTGACGGTGGGCGATACTGTTACTGTAGGTTCGGGTGATTATCAGTTGATTGTGCTTGAAGAGTCTGAAATAGAGGTAAACGGTACCATGAGGAGGCAATTGGGTCTTGCTGAGTATTTTGCTGGTTCAACTAATTATGAGGTCGAAGAATATTGGATTGAAGGCGTGGGCAGCACCTACGGCTTCTTGAACAGCGGCTATGAAGGCTGGGTCGGTGCGTTTGTCCATCTGTTGTGCTATCATGAGGACGATGACCTGTTATGGATGAACGAGAATTTCTCTTCCTGCGTGATGAACAGCGATGAAGAGCATCTGCCTTTCGCCCCCCAAGGTGCGGAGTGGTATTTCAATGTTTGGGGCTTTATGGGCGATCCAGATACCTATTATCACATGGAAGTGTTGGGCGACACCATCATTCAAGGTCATCAATGCCGTATCATCACGAGACAATTCTTGGGCGGTAACGGCGATGAGCAGTATGTCTATGAGGACAACCGAGTGGTTTACTGGTACAACCAGACTATGCAGGCATTCACCGTGTTATATGACTTCAACGCCGACGAAGGTGACAGTTGGATTTGCGATGTTGACTCCTGCTCGTTTCAGATTGTGGTGCAAAGCGTTAATGAAACCGTTTGGGAAGGTCACACGTATCGGGTGCAGCAGGTTATTTCTGAAGGCGAGGAGTATAACGACCCGGCTTTCGATGGCTTAATCATTGAAGGTATAGGCTACGAGGGAGGGTTGTTCCCTTACCCTTGGGCTTGTTCCAGTAGTATTTATTGTGGCGGATATCCCGATTATTTGCGTTGTTATTTCGTTAATGATGAGATGCTGTACCATGAAGGCGAGTATGATTGCGAAGAATACGGCTTTTGTTGGGACGGCACCGTGGCAGAGGCCTACGCTGGCGGGGACGGAACGGCTGAGAATCCATATCAGATAGCCACTTCGAAGCAATTGGCTCTGTTGGCACAGCAGACCAACAACGGCACAGGCGGTGATGCATATTATGAACTGACTACCAATATCAGCCTGAAAGATTGTACTACAGGTTGGGGACACCCTTGGATTTCCATCGGCACCGCAACTCACCCATTTTCGGGACATTTCAACGGTAAAGGCCGTTACATCGCATATTTGTATCAAAACATCACAGATGGTGAGTTAGAGCCTGTGGGCGGCCTGTTCGGCTTCACCGATGGGGCTGAAATCAGTGATGTCCGTTTGGATAGAGTCATAGTCGGCGGCAGTGCCCAATATGTAGGTGCGCTTATTGGTTATGCTGGACTAACTAATATTTCTAACTGTAGTGTTTCAGAGAGTTATTTGGCGACAGACAATGGCATCGCTGGCGGTTTGGTGGGCTATGCTGATGTTCCTTTTGGCATGGTCGGCTATCCAATGGAAATAGAACCTTACTACATCACGAATTGCCTTGTCAATTATACCAGTTCGATTGAAGGCTCCGAATGTGCTGGCGGCATTGTGGGCAAAGTCAATAAGGATGATGGTCGGAATCCCTGCGTGATTACTGGTTGCACGGTATGGAACGACGGTTATTCGGCAGGAGGTTCGGTAACAAGCGGCGGCGATGCTGGCGGCATCGTCGGGTGGTTCCGCAACGGTACGATTTCGGGCTGCCAGAATCAGCTTGTGGTGACGGGCGAAACATCTGGTGTAGGCGGCATTGTAGGAACAGCAGATTTGGCCTCGATTGAGAACTGCACCAACCAAGGCGAGATTTCGGGCGGGTTTGCCATTGGTGGTATTGTCGGATATGGTTATGGTAATATGAACGTGACTTCATTAGATGTTTTCGATTGTGTCAACGAAGGCTCGGTTACGGGTCACGATACAGGAATAAACACTTTGGTAGGTGGCATCGTTGGTTTCTGGGGTTCCAACATCATCCGTTGTGTCAACAAGGGCGATGTCATGGGAATCGTTAAGTCTTCGGGCTTTGTGGGTGGCATAGTTGGAGATTCTGATGGTATTGTGGCCAATTGTTATAATCGTGGCGATGTGACGGCGGCTGTGGATGAGTCTGTCGTGAATCCGGAATTGTTGTTTATTGGCGGCATCACTGCTACGTCAGACCCAAAGATTTATAATGTCTATAATACTGGTGTGGTCACTGGACCCGAATTGCCTGCTTCCGTCATTCACGATTATGGTAACATCATTGGTCGTGGTCTCGAAGACAGTCACTATCTCAACGCCTATTGGCTTGATGATGACGACTTGCCGGCTTGCGGCAATGTCGACGAACCTGAATTGCATGGCTCTTCGGCTTTCGTACCAGGTGCAACCTCTACTTCTTGGACGCTCAATGAGGCCCAATACAACACCACCGACCTTGTGGAAGCCTTGAATCTTGGCGCAGCTGTCGTGCTTGATTCCGTGCCAGACTATCCTAACCTCTGCACATGGTTGGAAGATGTGGAAGGCACCAATGACGGTTATCCTGTTTTTGGCCCCAACAGCGCTGGGGATGACCTGCTTGAAGCCTATTGCGAAGCACCATTTAACTTTGGCGGCAGCCCAATCTCCGACCAAGGTAACTATGGCGCGCAGCTTTGGTGGAACAAACCTTACAGCAGCCATTGGTTCCATTATGATGAAACACCATACGAAGGCTCGGTGTATTGTAACAATTGGGGTATCAAGATTCCGGCAGAGGAAATCCAAGCGGGTGATGTGCTGACGCATGTGGCTTTCTATAAGGCTGGAGGACAAGACCAAACGATGGGATATAGCTTCGCATTCAGTTTTGAAGGCGAGACGGAACCCGACTCTTGGGATTATCTCCCTGGAAACTGGGTACAAGTGGAACCCGGTCCTGACGGATGGCTGATGGTGAAGTTGGGCAGTCCTATTGTTTGCGAAGAAGGCAAGTGCCTCTGGATTGTCCTTACTGCCCCCAATGTCGAAGGCAACAACGCGTCCTATTGCCGAGCTTCAGGTAATCCCAATGCCTGCTGGTCAAGCGAGGGGAATGCGGCAGGCGACTGGATGATTCGCGGTTATTTCACCAACGATGTCGGATACAATGAGGCTGGTTACAATGAAGAATTGGACCATTACAACATCTATCGTGGCAGGAGTTTGGATGAATTGGAGAAGATAGCAGAGGTCGGCAGAGACGAGGAGGAGTATTTCGACAGCTTGCAGGATCCTTTTGGTGACTATTACTACCAACTTACCGCTGCCTATACCGATGGCCGCGAATCAGTGCCTGCCAAGAGGGGCGAGAATCCACATGATCCCAACTATGTGTATTTCCATGTCGGCAATATATCTTCGCTTGGCTCCGAATGGTACTACGAAATCCAAAACGAGAATGGTAGCATCACTTACCAGCATTTGGAATATGCCGCCGACACGACTGTCAGCCACAAAGATGTGAAAATCATCATCCGCACCAACACGCTTTACGACAAAGGCGAACACAATGAGGTGACCAAAGAATACATTTACGAAGATTTCGGCAAGGTGTATTGGTGGAACAATGAATTGCAGGATTTCACCTTATTGTATGACCTTGGTGCTCAAATCGGTGATGAATGGGAAATCAAGGTGGGTACGGAAAGCATTATTATGCATGTCGACACTGTGGAACAATATGAATATGAAGGCACGACCTACAGGATGCTGCACGTGAGCGATGCCAACGATTTGTTCGGCGGTAAGATTATGAGTGGTGTTGGCCATCTTACCAGTTTCTTCCCTGAAAGGCTGATGACGCGCGGCAAGGGCTATCGCGTGAACGGACTGCGCTGCTATTGGATTTATGGCGACTTGGTTTTCACCGTCAACCGTAGCGATTGCGATGCCATATACGCTGAGATACACATCGGCATCGAGGAAGACGGCCCTTCGACGGGCTCAGGGACCTTTGCGGTTTATCCTAATCCGACCCACAATATCCTGTTTGTACAGACGTTGCACGCAACGTCTCTACAGGCGGAAACCGTGTACCGCATCACCAACCTGACAGGTCAAACCGTCCTAACAGGCCAAATCACAGCTGAAATCCAACAGATTGATGTATCAAATTTGCCGCAGGGCATATATTTCATCGGTGTGGGCAATGTGACACTGAAATTTGTGGTGCGTTAATCGTGATTCTGTATGGCTGTCACACTGTGGCAGCCGCCAGTGCTGCCATGACCATAGGCGGCTGCCGTGGTTCCTGAGTTTGTCGAAGGATGGTACGACAGCCCTACAGACCGAAACGGAAAACAGATGAATAAACAATTAAAAAACACCAATAATATGAAAAGACTGATAACATTTTTAGCGATTTGTCTCGGTTGCTGCTTTGCACTTCCGGCACAAGATGTTTGGAAGCCTGTCAACGCGCCAGGTTATATCTTGGCGGTAGACAACAATGGCTATCTGTATTCGACTTCCTTTGAGTTGGGCGAGTGTCTCTGCCGCTCGACTGATGAAGGCTTAACTTGGGACCCTATTCTCACCGGGTCTTTTTATGATGGCCCCCAGATGACGGTCAGTAAGCAAGGTAGAATCTTTGCCATTCCCAATTTAGGCACCAAGGTTTATTATTCCGATAATAATGGTGATACTTGGCAGACCACCTCGAATTTCCCGGCATGTCTGGTGGAGGGCATATTCGCTGTTTCCAATGACACCTTGCTGATTTGGGGTATTAGCACGTTCGGCTACGAAAACCTGCATTTCACCCTTGACGGCGGTGCGACTTGGAGCACTGCTGACCTCACTCCAATGGGTCAAACGCATCATATAGGCGATGTGATTGCCAACGAGGTGGGCGACGTGTTTGTCAGCTTCTGGTCGAACAACACCCAAGACGACGGCATTTATAGTTCCAGCTATACTGATATGGAGCATTGGAACTGGCAACTTGTCGCTTTCCCGAACATCAGCATCAAGGACATGGAATTTGACCCTGACGGCAATGTGGTGGCGGTCGCATCCGCAGGCGAATTTACTGGATTCCAGCAGATTCCTGGCTTCTATCTGGCTGGCAATGAGGCGGAGTCGCTCGGCATTGCCGACAATGGTACCGTCTATATTTGCAACAAACACGGTGACCATGCAGTGCTGGCTTCTTCCCAAGACCATGGTGCACACTTCCATGAGATGGGCGAGATGCTTCCCATTTCGCTTGAAGAGCCTGATGGCTCACTCTTCAGAGGCTACGACAACTATTTGTACTTCTATGGCAACAGCTATTATTGGAAGAGTTTCGACGAAGCTGGCTTTATCGGTGGTCAGCACACTTTTGCCCCTCAAGGCGCGGAGTGGTATTTCAATATCAATCCCGACATGTTTCAGGTTCCAGTCAGTTACTATCGAATGGAGGTGTTGGGTGATACGCTCATTCAAGGCCATCAATGTAGTGTGATTACACCGCCGTATATCAGCGATGGGGAAAACCAGTATGTCTATGAGGAAGATCGTAAGGTGTATTGGTATAACCCTACTTTGGATGCTTTTACGACACTTTACGATTTCGATGCCGAAGTAGGCGGGTCTTGGATTTGCGAGGTGGGTGAATGCTCTTGTGAAATCAGGGTGAATTCAATTGAAAATGTTGTCTATGGTGGGCGTACCTATCGTGTGCAAAACGTTGAATCTGTTGACGGCGACTATTATGCTTTCTTTAGTCGTATCATTGACGGTATTGGAAGCGTTGAAGGTCTGTTCCCTTATTCCGATGCTTGCACGGGAATTATTTATGATGGGCCTTATCCCGATTTCCTTCGCTGCTATCTCGTTGATGGAGAGATGCTTTACCATGAAGGCACTTATGCTTGCGATGCCGTTTATCCTTGGAATACCACTTGTTGGGATGGTACGGTTGCCGAGTCGTATGAAGGCGGCGACGGCACGGAGGAGAATCCATACCAAATTGCCACACCTCAACAATTGGCCTTGCTTGCTGAGCGGACCTACAATGGCACGGAAAGCAATGCGTATTATATCCTTGTGGACGACATCTGCCTCAACGATGAGGACGGCAGGCTTGAATGGCCGATGATTGGAAAACAAGATGAAATGAACCATCCAGTTCCATTCCAGGGTGTCTTTGACGGCAACGGACATAGTATTAAAGGAATGTATATAGGTGTATACCATATTAACAGCGGATTGTTTGGAGAGGTCAGCAATGCTGTCATAAAAAACCTCATCGTGGATGACTCAAAAATTTTGAATGGTAATGGCATGGGCATTATTATAGGGCATGCCCAAAACACGGACATTCTCAATTGTAGTGTGGCGAACTGCGAGTTGATCAACTCAGTTTCTTCGGGAGGTCAGGGGGGAATCGTAGGTGATGCCTTTGCTGCCAATGACGAGGCACACACATTTTTCATCAAGGATTGCACGAGTGACGTAAGGTTTAGTTCCAATGGCTCGTATTATTCATGTGGAGGTATAGTTGGTTATGCTTGTGCCCAAAAAAGCGTTTTGGTCATCGAGAATTGTGTGAATTATTCCAACATTATAGTCGGTGAACATTTAGGTGGCATTTTGGGCACTGGCGGTGTCATCGGCAATGATGAATCGTCGGCTTTTGTTATCAGGAAATGCAAAAACTATGGTGAAATCAGTTCGGGACAATTTTGTGGCGGCATCGTTGGATATTGTTGGGATATTAAGGCTTCCAGATGCTTCAACTGGGGTGATGTCACTGCGGAATATAATGCTGGAGGTATTATGGGTATTAATATGAATGGCATTGTCGCGGAATGTGCCAATATGGGCAATGTGAAAACCGTGTCGACTTCTGGTTCGATGGTTGGCGGCATTGTTGCTGACCATAGTGGAGGCGTGGTGGCCAACTCCTATAATCGTGGCGAGGTCTCGGCCATTTATGGCGACCCAGCTAGAGATGTCACAACAATTGGCGGCATCGTGGGCAGATCGACGGGAAGCATTTACAATGTCTACAACGCGGGTGCAATCACGATTCCAGAGATGCCTTTCAATTCTCGCTGTGGTGCCATCCTTGGTCAAGGTGATGTTTCGGACCATTACTTGAACTGCTACTGGCTTGAGCAGGACACTCTGCCCGCTTGCGGTAATATAGAGTTGCTTGGTTCGTCGTCGTTCATTCCGTCTAGCTATTTCTTCGAATGGGAGCTTAACGAACCGCAATATGGCCACTATGACCTTTTGAGCGTTTTGAATTTTGGTGCGGAAGTCGTGCTTGACTCGGTACCAGGTTACCCTTATCTTGTCACTTGGAGAGCTGACTTGGCAAACACCAACCAAGGTTTCCCCATATTGTCTTCGGAACCCGAACTTCCTGACACTATCCAATCGGGTGATTTGCTGTATTCGATCATCAGCATCAATCCGCCTTGTATGCGCGTGATTGGCCATGTGGACGGCGAAAACGCCCAAGGTGAAATTGTCATTCCTGAAACGGTGGACTACGAAGGGGATACTTACGTTGTGACGGAGGTTGGCGAGCGTGCCTTTAACTATTGCAGAAGCCTTGTCTCTATTGATGTAGCCAATACGGTGACACGAATAGGTTCTCGTGCTTTTTATGATTGCGATAATCTCCAATCCATACATTTGCCCGATTCTCTTGAGGCGGTTTCTTCCGAAATGCTTTTCGGTTGTTCCTCTTTGACTGAGGTCAGTCTACCTTCCACCATCACAGAAATCGGTGAAGGAGCCTTCTCCGGCTGTAGAGGATTAACTGAAATCGTGTTGCCTGATGGTGTGTCTGCCATTCGCAACGAAGCCTTCAGTTCATGTGTACAATTGCATTCCATAACATTCCCAGAAACTATGGTGTCTATTGGGCGGCTAGCGTTTTTCAATTGTGATAGTTTGACGTCGGTCACGCTTCCTCAGGGATTGACCACCATTTCAGAATTACTGTTTTTGAGCTGCGGTAGCTTGGAGAACGTTGTCATTCCTGAATCTGTGACTTCCATCGAGATGGGGGCTTTCGAAAGCTGTAGGAACTTGAATGCAATTGTGGTTCCTGACAGCGTGGAAACCATAGGAAGATCCGCCTTTGAGTCATGTAGTAGTTTGAGCCTTGTTGAGTTGGGATCCTCAGTCTCGTATCTTGCTGAAGAAGTGTTTTTGATTAATAGCCTGGATGTGAGGCTTAGCTTAATCTGTCATAATCCTGTTCCAGCGCAATGTTGTGCTAATACCTTCCCAGACGAAAGTCATCAGGGCGTTATTATGGTTCCTTGCGGAACTGAAGAGGTCTATCGTCAGACATGGGGCGACTATTGGACAAGCGGCAATTTTGAAGAGGACTGCGGCAACGGCTTGATAGAATTTCATGGCTCGGAATGGTATTACGAAATCGTAGACGAGTACGGCAACGTCACCTACCAACATCTGGAATATGTGGCCGACACGACCGTCAACCATAAGGATGTGCAGATTATCATCCGCACCAATACCTTGTATGATAAAGGCGAGCATCAAGAAGTGACGCGCGAGTACCTCTATGTAGAGGACGAAATAGTCTATTGGTGGAACAGTGAATTGGAAGAGTTTACCGTGCTGTATGACCTTGGTGCCCAGCAAGGCGACAGTTGGGTCATCAAGGTCGGCACGGAAACGCTTACCATGCATGTGGACGCGGTGGATCAATACTACTACGAAGGCCAATCTCTCAGGATGTTGCGGGTGAGCGACGAGAACGACCTCTTCGACGGCAATATCGTGTGCAGCATCGGCCACCTCAGCAGTTTCTTCCCTGAAAGGCTGATGACGCGCGGCAAAGATTACCGTGTGCACGGACTGCGCTGCTATTGGAACTATGGCAATCTGGCCTTCACCGTCAACCGTGACGATTGCGATGCCATTTACGCTGAGATACACAACGGTCTCGACGAACCCATGGCAACAACGTTTGACCTCTATCCTAACCCGACCCACAATATCCTGTTTGTACAGACGTTGCGCGCAACGTCTCTACAGGCGGAAACCGTGTACCGCATCACCAACATGATGGGTCAAACCCTAATGACAGGCCAAATCACCGCTGAAACCCAGCAGATTGATGTATCGATTTTGCCGCAGGGCATGTATTTCATCACTGTTGGCGACGGGACAGGAAAATTCGTAGTGGAGAAATAAGATAGCAATGGGAGATAATTGTTTTTGTATATTTGCTGTGTTTAGACCTACCCTATCACCAATTCATTGACAAAATGACAAACCAATTAAAACAAATAGCAATGAAAAAGACCTTATTATTCGCATTGGCCTTGATGCTTTTATTGGCAACTTTTGCAGGATGTCATAAGTCTGATGCCGACGTCTTGGGAATTATCGGTACCGAAGAGGTCGAGAACCATTTTGGCACTACCGTCAAGGTGTTCTATTCCGACAGCACAAAGATGTATTTCCACTTGCTTTCGGACACGACTGCCGAAGTGGTCAATCGAAACTGGTTTTATTCCGAGGAAGGCGAATCGTCACCTTGGATCTATCGTGGCGACGTCGTCATCCCCGACCGTTTTGTCCACAACGGCAAGACCTTTAAGGTGACATGCATCGGTGAGGGTGCTTTTAGTGCCTCAGTCCAAAATTACGAACTTGTCAGTTTGGTGTCCTCAGTCGAATTGCCCAATTCCATCGACACCATCCGCAGCAGGGCTTTCAGTGAGTGTGTGCATCTTACCTCCATTGACATTCCCAATTCGGTGAAATACATTGGTGACGCCGCTTTCGGTGGCTCTGGCTTGACTACTGTAGATATTCGTAATTCCACCTGTACTTTTGATAACAATGTCTTTTGTGCCACTTGCCTAACAAGCATTGAGATTCCCGAGTCGATGGAAAAGATTCCCTTTGGCATGTTTTCCATGTGCTTTTCTTTGGCATCCGTCACGTTGCATGACCACATCACCTGCATTGGCGACGGTGCGTTTGAAAGTACAGGTTTAACGAGTTTTGAAATTCCGGCTTCGGTGAAATATCTGGGCGTGAATCCACTTGACAATTGTAGCTCGTTGACCACATTGGTATGCCGCCCGATAACACCTCCTGAGAAAGACCCTGACGGTCATTATTACGAAGACTATTTCATGCTGAGCAATGCCATCGAGCGCATCCTTGTTCCGGCACAGAGTGTTGACCTATACAAAGAAAGCCATTTCTGGCGGTGGTATAAGGACATCATTGTTGGGATGTGATTTTATAGACTAAA
>JAEEGI010011302.1_pt1 | contig 19269 bp, 19 predicted proteins | sample 8958751 | NCBI WGS metagenome assembly JAEEGI01 (sample SAMN16246545, study PRJNA631951) | gut metagenome | biome: gut microbiome; feature: rumen; material: KS-attached | host: Bos | place: Iran: Karaj | collected 2018-10 | reverse complement strand
ATAATGAGGCGGAAGAGGGTGGTTTTGCCGGCACCGTTGTGCCCGATGACGCCCACGATGCCATTGGGCGGCAGGTTGAAGTTGAGGTCTTCGAAGAGCAGTTTGTCGCCGAAGGCCTTGCGCACGTGCTGGGCCTCGATGACGACATTGCCCAAACGCGGACCATTGGGTATAAAGATCTGCAGCGTCTCCTCTTTCTCCTTGACATCCTCGTTGAGGAGCTTGTCGTAGGCGTTCAGACGGGCTTTCGACTTGGCGTGGCGCGCTTTCGGGGCCATACGCACCCATTCCAGCTCTCGCTCGAGGGTCTTCATACGTTTGCTCTCCTGCTTCTGCTCCATCGCGAGGCGGTTGGATTTCTGATCCAGCCAGGAACTATAGTTGCCCTGCCAGGGGATGCCCTCGCCGCGGTCGAGTTCGAGGATCCAGCCGGCCACGTGGTCGAGGAAGTAGCGATCGTGGGTCACGGCGATGACGGTGCCCTTATATTGTTGCAGGTGGGCCTCCAGCCACTCCACCGACTCGGCGTCGAGGTGGTTGGTGGGCTCGTCCAGCAGGAGGATGTCGGGTTCAGTGAGCAGCAGGCGGCAGAGGGCCACGCGGCGCCGCTCGCCTCCGGAGAGGTGCTTCACCGGCGTGTCGCCGTCGGGACAGCGCAGCGCGTCCATAGCGCGTTCCAGTTTGGAGTCGAGTTCCCAGGCGTCGTATTGGTCGATGAGCTCGGTGAGCTCGCCCTGCCGCTCGATGAGCTTGTTCATCTCGTCGTCGCTCATTGGCTCTGCAAATTTCATATTCACCTCCTCGTATTCCTTCAGCACATCCACGATCTTCTGCACGCCCTGCTGCACCACCTCCTTGACAGTGAGCGTGTCGTCGAGCTGCGGTTCCTGCGGCAGATAGCCGATGGAATAGCCGGGCGCGAAGACCACCTCGCCCTGATAGGACTTGTCGAGGCCGGCGATGATCTTCAACAGCGTGGATTTGCCCGCGCCGTTGAGGCCCAGGACGCCGATTTTCGCTCCGTAGAAGAAGGAAAGGTAGATGTTCTTGAGGATTTGTCGTTGCGGCGGAATCGTCTTGCTGACGTTCACCATCGAGAATATGATTTTCTTGTCGTCTGCCATAAGGATGAAGTTTTAGAATGAGGGTGCAAAGTTACGATTTTTTTGTTTGTCAGTAAACAGTGATTAGTGATCAGTGAACAGTAGAGACGTGACATTGTCGCGTCTCCGAAACTAAGAAGTTAAGAAATTAATTGGGTGTGTCTGCTTGTGGCAGAGGTTGTGGCTTCACTCCGCGATTCAGCCCGTTAGGGCTGAAGGGCTTGGTAGAAAAAAATGCCCGCACACGAACGGTCGCACGCCGTAGGTGTGCGGGCAAAAAGAGGCATTGCGAAGGCCTGAAAATGAGCGTTAAATGTTGTATGTGAGGAAGCTGTGCGACTACGTGTTTTCCGGTTTCTCGCGCCTGACGGTGTGTTTGAGTTTCAGCATCGCCAGGTTGAGTTCCAGAGTGGTTTCGCTGCTTTGCACCGGCATCACGTCGTTGAGCAGGTCGTCCACCAATTGGCCGCCCCGTTTCAGCAGCGACTCCTGTTGAGGCTTGTCGCCCTCATGCTGTGGAATCTCGTTCATTACCCGCGTCAGTTCCCTGAGTTTGGCGTATGCTTCCACGATGGCGATGGTTGTTTCCACCGCTTTCGGACTCTTCAAGATAGTGGCCAGCATATAGAGGCCCTTACGCCATACAATTCCGCCACGTCGGCGTCGATGATTACTTGCTGTCCGCGCAGGGAGATCATTCTGTTTTCTACTTCGATAATGTTTGTCATACGGTCATTGGTTTTATATTGTTGTTGTTTTGTAACAAAACACGATTAACTCTCCTCATCCGGGCGGATGAAACCGATGGGTCTGGACGGGATAGACTCTGAGTCGTTTGATTCCTGCAATTCGGACAATGCCGTGCTGATGGCATCCAGTTGGGCTCGCGTGATCTCGTTGATGTCATTTTGCGCTGATAGAATCTCATCGACCTCTGTTCTAAGATCTTCAATCTGTTTCCTTAATTCGATATAGGTCGCGGCAAGCGGCATTTCCGCCAAATGACGGTAGCAGACAAATGCACGCATTATTTTTCGGTTTGCATAAATGGCTACTTCAGACCTTAATACGCTGCTAAGCATAGCCACGCCAATTTCTGTGAAAGCATAGGGTTGGAAACGTTGCTTTTGGACTTGTCTTGCGGTCACATTTTGTGACCGCAAAGTTGTAATATTCTGATTGTCAACAATGTTTATATTAGTAATCTTAACTTTTACCTCACGCCATTCTTCTTTCGTAAGTTGAAACATAAATTCTTCGCCTTCAAAACGTTTAGCATTTCTTTTAACCGCTTGATTTAATGTTTTTGTCTCCACGTGATACAGACGTGCGAGGTCGAAGTCAAGCATCACGCGCTGACCGCGGATGACGTGGATGAGATCTTGGATGTTGTCAAGTTGTTCCATAAATGTTTCTTTTTTAAATTTTGATAAAGGGCATTGCGAAGGCCTTAAAATGAGCGTTAAGTGTTGTCAGAGAGGAGTTCTCGCGGCTACGTGTTTTCCGGCTTCTCCCGTCTGACGGTATGTTTGAGTTTCAGCATCGCCAGGTTGAGTTCCAGGGTGGTTTCGCTGCTTTGCACCGGCATCACGTCGTTGAGCAGGTCGTCCACCAATTGGCCGCCCCGCTTCAGCAGCGACTCCTGTTGGGTCTTGTCGCCCTCGTGCTGCGGAATCTCGCTCATTACCCGCGTCAGTTCCCTGAGTTTGGCGTACGCCTCCACGATGGCGATGGTAGTATCCGTCGCCTTCTGACTCTTCAGGATGGTGGCCAGCATATAGAGGCCCTTCTCGGTGAAAGCTTTTAGTGGTGCAGGTGAATAGAGCAGATTGCCGAGGTTATCAAAAATTTTGATAACCTCATCTTTTTCTCTCTTGTCAAGTTCCAAAATATATCCATTGGGAAACTTGTTAGGGTTGTTCTTAATAGCCTGATTGACTTCTCTCGTTTCCACGCCATAGAGTTCTGCAACGTGGTTGGCTAATATTACTTGCTGTCCGCGCAGGGCGATCATTCTGTTTTCAACTTCGATAATGTTTGTCATATTATTGTTGTTTATATTGTTAATGAATTTGCAACAAAGATATAATTTTCACAGGTGCTTGTCAAGTGCTTCGCAAAAATTCTTTTCGACTAATAATTAGATTGTTGTAAAATTGTATTAACAATTACATATTTTAATTGTTAATTTTTGAATTTCATTTCGGAGAAAATGGGGCGTTGGGACGCGAAACCGCTCTGTTTTTAGCACAGAATGGCTGGAAGCAGTTGGCCTTATGGGGAGTTAAGAAACTAAGAAACTAAGAAACTAAGGAATTAAGAAATTATGGGGTATAATAGCATAAGGACGAGGTTCGAACAATCGCTTCGATATTCAACCCGTTAGGGCTGAAGGTGTTAAGAGAATAAGGAATTAAGTGGGCGTGTCTGCTTGTGACAGAGGTTGTGGCTTACCTCCCTGATTCAGCCCGTCAGGGCTGAAGGGCTCGGTAGAAAACGAATCCCCGCGCGCGAACGGTCGCACGCCGTAGGTGTGCGGGCATTTTTTTTGCGTAAGGGGACGATTAATTAAAAAAAATTATTATTTTTGCAGCGCAAACCAAAGAAGGATTTTAGCTGTTGGGATGGTTTGCAGACATAGTATAAAGGCGTTTATTGACGCTTTGTGGCGGTCATTTTGAAACTTCGCAACTTTCACATTTCCAAACCGCACAAAGTAACAATGAATGTTCTCGTGATGTGTATAATTACTGTATCCAATCCATACAGGCAATTTGCATACACAGCGTGGACTTCAAGTTGCTTGTTATGTTTTGGATAGGGCATTGCGAAGGCCTCAAAATGAGCGTGACGAGCCAATAAGGACTCCACGCTTTTTTTGTTGTGTCCTGTTCCGTCGGGAGTTGCGAGCAGGGATATAAACAATAATCGCAATGAATAGAGCGAAACCTTACAAAATCTTATTTGTGTTGGCCGTAATGGTGGCTGGCGGAATCTGTATGTTGTTGCCGGATAAGAATGCGATGCCAGTGGCAAGCATGAACGGAGTTGTGCAAGACAGTAACCCCCAATCAGATACTGTATCTTTTATCTCGTCAGATTCTAATATAGTAGAATAGGCCGGTATCAGTCTAATCCTATCCTATCCTTTTTCTCTGAAAACACAAAGAAGTCCTTTTGGTGAAAGGAATCTTATTTCAGAGATAACGGAACGTCCATTTAAAATATGGGCATCCTTAATGATATGGATGTGACGATACGACCAGATGAAGTGGAATTACTTAATAATAAGTATATGTAACAACTTAATTCTTTTACTATGGCTATCAATTTACAGAAAGGCCAACGCATTGAAATAGGCCTGCAGAAGGTCGGCGTTGGATTGGGATGGGACCCAAACGAAGGTACAGGTTTCGACTTTGACCTGGATGCATCGGCATTCATGCTGGGCGAAAACAAGAAACTCCCGCAGGACGAGTATTTCGTATTCTATAATAACAAAATATCACCCGATGGTGCAGTTGAAGCTGGTGATGATGACCTTACCGGGGGCAATAGCGATGGTGGAGATGATGAAACCCTGATGGTAGACCTCACAAAAGTGTCTCCCAAAATCAGTGAAATTGTCTTTACGGTGACCATCCACGAGTGGGATAAACGCAAACAGAACTTTGGTCAAGTTCGCAATTCCTATATCCGTATTTACAATGCTATTACCGACGAGGAAATAGCCAAATATGAACTTGATGAGGACTTCTCCATTGAGACCGCTGTCGAGTTTGGACGACTCTATCGTCGTAATGGCGAATGGAAGTTTGAAGCAATGGGAATTGGCTACAAAGGCGGTTTGCAGTATTTTGTTGACAAATACGTCGGATAAAAAGAACTTGTATTATGGCAATAAACTTGGTAAAAGGTCAACGAATAGACATCGGCTTATCAAAGTTGATTGTTGAATTAGGTTGGAAGGTGAATTCCCAAGCTGTTCCTCCATATGATTTGGACGCCTCAACGTTTCTGTTAACTGAATCAAATGAAATAGCACATGAGGTTGACTTTGTTTTCTATGGCTCCCCTAAGAAAATTAAAGTACAAACAGACGACGGAGAGGCAGAACGTCCCATCTCTAACGATAATAGCGTATTAGGATCCATTGATGATTTGGGTGATGACGATGATAATTCTGGCGAAGGTAAGGAGGAAATTGAAGTAGATTTGACCAAAACGGACTCGAAAATTCAATCAATCCTGTTTACAGCAAGCATTTATTGGAGTCCATCAGATGCAAATGCCCCCAAACTTGCTCCCCGTGTAAAATACAATTTTGGCCAAGTAAGGGATTCTTACATCCTTATAAAAAACTCAATTACAGGAGAAGAACTTTGCAAATATGAACTTGACGAAGATTTCTCTACTGTAAAAGGTGTTGAATTTGGACGCCTATATAGACGCAATGGTAGTTGGAAATTTGAAGCTGTGGGAATTGGATACGCAGATGGTCTAGAACCCATTTGCAAAAAATACGCTTCAAAATTTATGGAGGGAACTAAATAGCAAATCTATGTCAATACGATTAGAGAAATCAGGCGACCAACATCGCATCAATCTGGATAAGGGGAACTCCTCTTTCAATGGGGAGATCAAGATTAACCTCGACTGGTCAAAAGGTGGTGGAGGCTTCTTTAAACGACTCCTTGGTGGAGACATCGATCTCGACCTTGGATGTTTCTACGAACTTCGTAACGGCAAAAAACAATTGATTGACGGTCTGCAGTTTGCCCATGGACAAGGAGGTCCGCGTACAATGCAAACTCGACAAGGTTGCTACAATAAAGAGCCATACATCTGGCACAAGGGTGACGATCGTGGTGGTGGTGCTGAGTCAGGAGAAACCATTCTTGTGAATCCTACCCATATTAATGATCTCAAACGGATCATTGTTTACACATTCATCTATGAAGGTGCCGCCAAATGGGCAGAGACAAATGCTGTAGTGAAGGTTAGTGTGCCTGGTAATGAAGATGTGATTGTCGAGATGGGTGCACAAACTGACAACCGAAAGTTCTGTGCCATTGCAGAGTTGGATTTTGACGGGAACAATTCTATTATGGTAAAGAAACTCGTCACCTTCCACGACGGACACGAATCGTGCGACAAAACTTACAAATGGGGATTTAAGTATCACGCTGGAACTAAATAAACAAGTAACAATATGGCAATACGATTAGAAAAAGGTCAGCGAATCAACCTTGAAAAGACAAATGGTTCGAAACTCACCAACTTCTGTGTTGGTTGTAACTGGGGCGCCATCACTGAAAAGCGCTTCTTCGGTTTGGTTGACAAAGTTGTGGATGTGGATCTTGACTTAAGTTGTCTTTTGTTTGATTTAGAGGGCAATGTTGTTGATCATATTTGGTCGCCTCTTTACAACTTAAGCAAGGCAAAACTGCCCCAGGGCAAATTTGACTCTAATGACCGTGCTTTACATCATACAGGCGATGATTTGACCGGTGACCAAAATGGGGATGATGGTCTTGACAATGAAATAATTACAGTTGATTTGTCACGTGTCAATACTAATGTTAATTCTATTGTCTTTTTTCTGAATATTTATAATAACGACGAGTATCAAGGGGATTTTTCTGGCGTGCCTTACGCATCTATCCGTATGTATGAAGGAACTCCCACAAAGGTAAGAGAGGTCTTTGCCCAATATGATGTTGCAACAAGAACTGATTGTGTGGGCAAAAGAGCTTTGGTGATGGGTAAATTGTATCGTCGCAATGGAGAATGGAAGTTTGCCGCTATTGGTGACGCTTTTGAAGACCGTTCCATTGTTTTCACTATTGTTCGTGTAGCAAGAGATTATTCAAAATAAAACCTTAGTTATGAGAAGATTACCCGTTTATTTGCTTCTTGACACATCAGGTTCTATGTTTGGGGAACCGATTGAAGCCGTGAAAAATGGAGTGCAGGTGCTTGTGTCAACACTGCGCTCTGATCCGTATGCGCTTGAAACAGCATACTTGAGTGTTATAACCTTTAATTCCTCTGCACAGCAGGTTACGCCTCTTACAGAACTCTCCGCATTCCAACAGCCCAACTTTGAGGCAAGTGGTTGCACAGCCTTGGGAGAGGCATTGTCTCTTTTGGCAAACAAGGTTGATGCAGAAGTTGTAAAGACGACAACGGAAGTAAAAGGCGATTGGAAGCCTTTGGTTTTTATAATGACCGATGGGGAACCTACCGACGACCTAAATAAGGGACTTGCCGAGTTTAAAAAACGTAAGTTCGGTATGGTGGTTGCTTGTGCAGCTGGACAAGGTGCCAATACAGACACATTGAAGAAAATAACTGAATGTGTTGTGCAGCTTGATACTGCTGATAGTGCAACAATCAAGTCATTTTTCAAATGGGTCTCGGCATCTGTGAGCACCGGCAGCCAAAAGGTTGAAGATGCTGGTGTGGAAGTGACCGGTTTGAATGAATTGCCGCCGCCGCCACCAGAGGTGAACATCGTAGTCTAATTAAATTAAGCCCATTTATATTACCGTATGACTGACCTACAAGAACTGAAGAAAAAAATCTTTAGTGACGGTTTTCTTCATGAAGAGGAAATCCGTTTGCTCAAGAGTGTCATTTCTGAGGATGGAATGTCACGAGAAAAAGGTGATTTTCTTTTTGAATTAAAAGACACAATAAGTCTTTCAAAACAATCAGCAGCTTTCAAAGACCTGTTTGTTGAGTCGATAACAAATCTTCTGCTTGAGGATGAAATAAGCCCCGGAGAAATAGATGAAAGCGAAGCCAAGTGGCTGCGCGCTAAGATTCAAAGAAAAGGATATTTCGATAAAACAGATCATCGTCTGTTGGCAAATCTGAGAACAAAGTCCATTAACTTTCCTAATGAACTTAATTATAAGACAAAAGGGGTTAGATTATTCGAAACTGTGCTTTATTCATCACGGTTTCTTACGATTCTTTCTGTCGTAGGGTCTTTGCTTGCGGCTTTAGCCTTGTTTATTAAAGGCTCTGTACAGGTTGTCGATGGACTAGTATTATTCTTTTCTGAGATGAGAGGACATACATGGGAGCATGGCTTTGGACATACGGAGATGTTGGTTGAAGTGTTTGTTTCCACTGTGGACTTGTATTTGTTTGCAATGGTGCTGATAATATTCGGTGTAGGCATATATGAGTTATTTATCAGCAAGATAGATCCTATAGAAAGGAGGGTGGACAATCGTCCGTCATGGCTTCAAATAACGAGCATTGACGATTTAAAAGCCGCATTAGGAAAGGTAATTCTAATGATTTTGATTGTGTCATTTTTCAGGCATACACTGACTATATCTTATGACAGCCCTATCGCATTGCTTTACCTGTCTATTGGAATTATCTTAATAGCTGCATCATTGTATTTGGCTCATAGTCATAAAATAGAACATAACAAAAAAGAGAAAAAAACAGAAAAAGGACAATAATACAAAATGGCAAGGAGATTACCAGTATATTTGTTGATTGACACATCGGGATCTATGCGAGGAGAACCTATTGAGTCAGTAAAAGTAGGAATTGAATCAATGCTTTCAAGCCTACGCCAAGAACCATACGCCTTAGAGTCTGTAAATATTAGCATTATCACCTATAATCGGGAAGTGAAGGTGCTTGCCCCATTAACCCCGCTGGAAGACTTTCAGCTACCAGAGATAATTTGTCCCGAATCAGGACCGACTCATACAGGTGCAGCGTTGGAACTTCTATGCGGACAAGTTGATGCTGAAGTGCGGTTGAGTACCCCTGAACGCAAGGGTGACTGGATGCCATTGATGTTTCTATTGACGGATGGAAAACCTTCAGATATTCAAGTGTACAACACTGTAATCCCTGAGATTAAGAAACGCCACTTTGCCAGTATTGTGGCTTGTGCTGCCGGTATGCACGCCAAAACGGAACCACTCAAGCAATTAACTGACCAAGTTTTTGCTCTTGATACACTTGATAGCGCATCTTTTAAGAAATTCTTTCAATGGGTGTCGGCTTCTATTGAGATAGGTAACAAAAGTGTCGGTGCAACCGACAAGCTGGAGTTGCCACCTCCACCAGAAGAAGTGAATGTGATAGTTTAAACAAAAAGATTATGAGACGTTTACCGATTTATTTCCTTGTAGATGTGTCCGAATCAATGGTTGGCACACCGATTGAACAGGTCCAAGATGGTATGGCCACCATTATTAATGAACTGAGAATGGACCCGTATGCATTGGAAACAGCTTTTGTTTCCGTAATTGTCTTTGCTGGTAAAGCGAAAATGTTGTCTCCGTTGCAGGAATTGTATAAATTCTATCCTCCAAAATTCCCCATAGGTGGTGGCACATCACTTGGATGTGCTCTCAACTTTCTAATGGATGAAATGGACCGCTCATTGCAGAAAACTACATCTGAGGTGAAAGGGGATTGGAAACCTATAATTTTCCTTTTCACAGATGGCAATCCAACAGACAATGTTGACAATGCTTTTGCCCGATGGAATAGTCATTACCGCCGGCATTGCAATCTGGTAGTTGTATCTATTGGTGACAATGTGAATACCCAGATGATGGGAAAAATATCTGACAATGTACTTCGTCTCACAGATACTGATGTGCAATCTTTCAAAGCATTTTTCGAATGGGTGACAGCATCTATTAAAACTTCAAGCGTATCTGTAACAGATTCTGGAGTTGATGATTTGAAACTTGCACCTACTGAGGGGATAAATTTGGAGAAAGTGGACACAAATAAATTTTGTAAGATAGATGAACATTTCGTGGTCCTTTTAGCAAAATGCCAGAATACTCACAAAACGTATCTGGTTAAATATGCGAGAAGTTCGCGGCCTTCTGAGTTTGTACCCTATGATGTTTCGTTTTTCAAATTAGTAGGAGCATACCCCATTGACGAGACTTCATATATGGCATTGTCTGATGAAACACAATCCAATAGAAAAATTAACACTGAAGAATTGCGAGGAATGCCAACCTGCCCTTGCTGTGGCAATCAATTGGGAGTGGTTATATGTGAATGCGGTAACATTTTCTGTGTTGGTGAAGATTCTCATAACAAATGTCCTTGGTGCGGAATGGAAGGAAACTTGGGAAGTATCGGTAATGGAGGCATTGATATAACCCGAACCCGTGGATAAGTAATTTGAGTTTGATATGGACATACTAAACGAAAAAATATACAATGTTCTGGCTGCTATGCAAATTGAATGCACGGAGGCGGAAGTGAATGACTTTGCAAGCTTTGTCTTGCGAAAATTATGGGGACAATACGAAAAAGAATGTATGGATCAAAGAATTATAATTGAGAATCAGGTGAAAAATCTTCAAATTGCAATACCCAATGGTACAGTCGGCAAGGAATACGAAACGTTATTCAAAATCCCTTCTGATTTAGTCGATGATTTTTGGTTGGAGGGATTGGAAGATTCAGGACTTGCCTGTACAGTGGCCGAAGATAATACTTGCCAGATTGTTGGGACGCCAACCAACGCAGGCACTTTTGATATTGTTTTGTCTTATAAATATAAAGGCTGGATAGATGGTAAACCAATTCTAAAGAGGAAGTTTACCATAGCAATCAACCCCGATCCCAAAACACTTTGGAAGAATATTCCAACATCTGAGGATGTTGAGTATTATCAGCCAGATCACGACTCGGCATACGTAAAAGTGGAAGCAAAAAATGGTGAACCTCAAAAAGATATTGTTGCTGCTAGTCAACGCGGACGCTCACACGCCCACGAAGGGAACTCTCGTGATGACCATTTTCGAGTGGAATATCTTGAAGAAAGTGGATGGTACGTAATGGCTGTTGCTGACGGAGCCGGAAGTGCCAAATATTCCAGGAAGGGTTCTTCATTAGCTTGCGACACTTCTGTGGAACATTGTAAAGAGTATTTTGGCGATGAAAAGAAATTAGCGGATTTTGAAGAATATATTACAACATACAATGGGGATAAGGAAGATGCGGAATACAGGAAAATGCTAGGCGATATCATTCATGAACTTGTCGGCAATGCGGCGTTTAAATCATATAAGGCAATAGAAGCAGAGTCTATCGCAAAAGGCGCCCCAATTAAAAATTATGCAACCACCTTGTTGCTTGCTGTGTGCAAAAAGTTTGACTTCGGATGGTTCGTTGCCTCCTTTTGGGTAGGCGACGGGGCTATGTGTATTTATGACAAAGAACGTCAATATTTCAAACTTCTAGGCACACCGGATGAGGGAGAGTTCGCTGGGCAGACGCGTTTCCTGACAATGCCTGAAATATTCCGTGATGCGACATCCTTCTATGGAAGATTAAAATTCTCCATTGAACAAGACTTCACCGCCTTGATGCTGATGACCGATGGCGTTTCGGACCCGATGTTTGAAACGGATTCCAATCTGAATAAAATAGAAAAATGGAATGCCCTTTGGGAAAACATTACAAAAGAAGTTGAACTGATTGATGATAACTCAGAATCACAATTCCAATTGTTGAAATGGTTGGATTTCTGGTCGCAAGGCAACCACGATGACAGAACAATAGCAATACTTTATTGATTATGGCACAGATAGTTCGATTAACAGCTTTAGATGGCTCTTCTGTGGAGTTTATCGACGAAGTCATTGGTTCAGGTGCTATGAAGGATGTATATTTTAGCCCTGATAAGAGTTATGTGGTTGGATTTTTTCGTAAACCGCAGGATGCTAATACCAAAGATCGTCTGCAAAACATCACAGGAGTTTATCGAGAGCGTATTTTCAATCAGGTAGGCGGGGAGTATTGGAAAAATCTATTTTGCTGGCCAGAGAAACTGGTTGAATGGAATGGTAAGCTGGGGATTGTTTGCCCAACATACCAGAAACATTTTTTCTTCTCTTCCGGGCCTTTCAAGGGTAAAGAAAAAGAAGGGAAATGGTTCGCTTCTGCACATTTGCGTAACAAGTTTTTACCTATAGATCAAAAAGGTAATTGGCTGACACACTTTCATATGTGCATACAGATTGCACGTGCAGTAAAAAGGCTTCATGCTGCTGGATTAGCACATTCCGACCTTTCATACAAGAATGTACTCGTCGACCCTGTCACGGGTAAGGCATCGGTAATAGATTGCGATGGGTTAGTTGTGCCAGGCAAATACCCTCCTGATGTCGTCGGCACTCCAGACTTTATTGCCCCAGAGGTCTTACAAACGAAGAATCTTCCATTAAACGACCCTAAACGCAAACTGCCGTCAATTGCCACAGACAGACACGCTTTGGCTGTACTAATATATATGTACTTGCTGTATAGACATCCGCTTCGTGGAGGAAAAGTTAATGACCTTGACCCTGCAAAGGATGAGGAATTGACAATGGGGAGCAAAGCATTATTCATAGAGCATCCAACAGATAAAAGCAATCGTCCTAAAGTTAACCAACTACGTCCCAGTGAATTACCACAAGGCGATGTGTCTAAATTACCATATACCATTTGCGGCCCTTATCTGAAAGAGTTGTTTGACAGAGCCTTCATTGATGGCTTGCATGATCCATCTAAACGGCCCACCGCTGATGAGTGGGAAACAGCATTGGTGAAAACGACCGATTTGATGCAACCTTGCCAAAATCCGGGGTGTGAAGCGCACTGGTTTGTTTTTGACAATACAACGAAACCACGGTGTCCGTTTTGTGGCAAAGAGTATCGTGGGCAGTTGCCTGTTTTGAATCTTTACTATTCTCCTAAAAAGGGCGTGTTCAAACCAGAGAACTATCGTCTTATGGTTTACGACAAACAGACGCTCTATATGTGGCACGTTAACCGTTTTGTTGTGCCTAATGAGAAAACAAAACCGGAAGATAAAAGGCCAGTGGGAGATTTTCATTTTTATAACGGAAAGTGGATACTTATCAATCGCCGATTGTCAAGCCTTTATGACAAGGATGAGGACAAAAAGATAGAAGTTGGACAGTATGTGGAGCTTACCGAAGGAAAAAAGATACTGCTCTCTACAGAAGATGGGGGTAGGTTGGTTATTGTTCAACTTGTAATTAACTGATGTACTACATCATCCGTAACAATCAGCAGTATGGTCCATATTCATTGGATGTACTTCGGCAATATGTCGAAGGTGGACAATTGTTGCTGCATGATACGGCTTGTGATGTCAATAATTCTAATAACAGACAAACCATAAAATATTTCCTGAAACAAAATCATATAAAAACAAAAATACCCCATAAAGGAAGATTGTTTGCTCAAATCAAGGACATTGGACAAGAACTGATTTTTCCGAAAGATGTTTTGCAACGAAAAGTCTGGGCCAGTGATAAGAGATTGCTATTGTTAGCAATGATAGGACTTGTGCCTTTGTTGCTGATTGGTCTTATTGGCTGGATAGCAAACATTTTCCCATTTGCTGTTTTTTATGCAGTGTCGCTCTATTTTGCCACTATGTGGGGGCTGTTTTTTTACTATTTCTTTAAGACAAAGCAGGTGAAATTGAAAAACACATTGGCAATATTCTTTATATCTCAGCTGGTGGTTTTCCTCCTTTTTGGATTTGGCTTAAACTATGTTAATCCATTCTATTGGATAGGTCCAGATTCTGGCTTTTTGCTAAGATTAGTATTCTTTGTGTTTGCGGTTGGCGTCACAGAAGAAGTGACAAAAGCAATCCCGATTTGGATTGTATCAGCAAGGTCCAAAGAACCACTTGTGCCACAGACATTAGTGTTCTATGGCCTGATTTCGGGAATCGCGTTTGGTGTGTTTGAAGGAGTAGAATACCAAATGACGGTGAATGCCCAATTGGATTATACATCATCATTCTTCCTTAATATCGCAAGATTAACTAGTTTACCCTTTTTACATGCTATTTGGTGCGGCATTGCGGGCTACTTTTCTGCCTTTGCGATGCTATATCCAAAGTATCGTCGCTCTCTTTATTTCCTTGCCATCGCTGTACCAGCCATTCTCCATGGCCTATACGATACTCTGGGCGGTGGAATCATCGGAGTGCTGATTTCTTTTATTGGTGTAGTGCTTCTGATGACATATCTGAAAAAGGGATCGAATTATCAATCAAAGTTGAGAAAATAATACCTAAAACCAATAAATTATGCAAAATCAAAAACATTACTCCGGCCTTACCGATGCCCAAGTGCTCGAAAGCCGTAAAAAGTATGGTGTGAATATTCTTACACCGCCCGAAAAAGAAACCGTATGGGACAAGGTCAAAGAGGCTTGTACCCATTGGATAGTTTTAAGTCTCTTGGCCATTTTAGTCGGAACCATCGTTGCTGCCTTCTTCCTGCAAGGCAGTATGGGCAACATTATCTGGGTGATGCCTGCCATCGTGCTGGCTTCCACATTGCTCATCGCCATTGTGGGCTTTTTCGGCGGTTTCGAGGACCCGCTCTTCAAGATTCTCATCACCGCTTTCGTGCTTTCTATGGCTATCTCCATCTACGAATTTGAGTGGGTGGGCGCGGAATGGACCACCTTCTTTGAACCTATCGGCATCATTGTGGCATTGATTTTAGCCACAGGCGTCGCTTTCGTGCTGGAAAGCAAAAACGAAAAGACATTCCAAAGCCTCAACGAGGTAAATGACGACACCTTGGTCAAAGTCATCCGCAATAACAATGTGTGTCAAATCCCTCGTAAAGATGTGGTAGTGGATGACATCGTGATATTAGAAACGGGTGAGGAAGTCCCCGCAGACTGCGAGTTGAAAGAATCGCTGAATTTGGTTGTCAATGAATCTTCGCTCACTGGTGAACTGCAATGCAACAAGACCACCGATTCCCGTCATTTCGAGGCCAATGCCACGTATCCCTCCAATCATATTATGAAGGGTACCACCATTGTTGAAGGCTATTGCGTGGCCAAAGTGCTGAAAGTGGGAGATGCCACCGAATGCGGTAAGGTGTTCGAGGCAGCACAAGTGGATGAGGGCGACCCGACTCCGTTGAGTGAAAAATTAGACAGCCTTGCCGACTGGATTACCAAAGCCAGCTATGTGATTGCAGGTTTGATTGTGGTGGGTAGATTGCTTCGCTATTTTATTGGTGGAGAGGCCGATTTCTCCAATTCCGAAGGTTGGATTCATTTTGTCAGCTACTTCCTCAGCACTATTATGATCGCCGTCACCCTCATTGTGGTGGCAGTGCCCGAAGGACTTCCGATGAGTGTGACCTTGAGCTTGGCATTCAGTATGCGAAAACTGATGAAAGAAAACACGTTGCCGCGTACAATGCACGCTTGCGAGACGATGGGGGCTACGTCGGTGATTTGCACGGACAAAACGGGTACGCTTACCCAAAACCAAATGCAGGTGGCGGAAATGAAAGTGGAAGGTTTGGACGAAAAATCCATTGCTGAAATGATTGCATTGAACTCCACCGCCAATCTTGACTTTGCAGAAGCCAACCATATTAAGGCTGTTGGTAATCCAACCGAAGGAGCCGTCTTATTGTGGCTTCACAAGCAGAATGTCAATTATCTGACCATTCGTGAGCAGGTGCAAATAGTGGATCGTTTGCCTTTTTCTACAGAAAACAAATATATGGCCACCATCGTTGATTCTCCTGATTTTGGAAAACGCTTGTATGTGAAAGGAGCTCCCGAAATTCTGCTGGCATTGGCAAAAGCCGACCAGAAGACGTGCGATGTTTATGAATCCATCCTCACCGAATACCAAAACAAGGCATATCGTACATTAGGCTTTGCTTACGCTGATTTGAAGGTAGAGGATGATGTGTTTAAAGACGGCAAACTGAATTGCGAGAATCTGAAATTTGTAGGTGTCGCGGCGATCTCCGATCCCATTCGTGCTGAAGTTCCCGATGCAATTAAGGATTGTATGAATGCTGGCATACAAGTTAAGATAGTCACGGGCGACACCATTGGCACAGCCAAGGAGATTGGCCGCCAGATCGGTCTCGTTGAAGAGACGGATTCAGATGAAGTGATGATGGCGGGCAATGAATTTGCCGGTCTGTCGGATGAAGAAGCCTCTCGAAAGGTGGATAAACTCAAGGTGCTTTGGCGTGCGCGTCCTAAGGACAAGGAGCGTTTGGTGAAATTGCTTAAAGATAAAGGAAATGTGGTGGCAGTCACGGGTGATGGGACGAACGATGCTCCTGCATTGAATGCTGCAGATGTGGGGCTTTCAATGGGCGATGGTACCGCTGTGGCTAAAGAAGCTAGCGATATGACCATCTTGGACAACTCCTTAAGAACCATTTCCAATGCGGTGATGTGGGGCCGTTCCCTGTATGAGAATATCCAACGCTTCCTCCTGTTTCAACTTACTGTTAATGTTTCCGCTTGTTTTATTGTGTTAGTTGGTGCATTCATTGGAACCAAATCTCCGCTTACTGTTACACAAATGTTGTGGGTGAATCTTATTATGGACACTTTTGCTGCTATTGCATTGGCTTCACTGCCGCCTACAAGAAAAGTGATGTCGCAAAAGCCACGTGACCGCAAAGAGTCTATTTTGGACAAATCTATGAAGGTCAATATTTTTGGAATAGGTGGTATGTTCTTCCTCATCCAATTGGTCTTGCTCATCATCTTTGAAAACACGGACATTACTTCTGTCTCGGATTTCGGACATCTCCGCACGCTGTGGGGTAATGGATTGGGACTTAGTGCATACGAAGGAACATTGTTTTTCACTGTTTTTGTAATGACACACTTCTGGTATCTTTTCGATGCAAGAGCATACAAAACTGGACGTAGTGCATTTCATTTCAAAGGATGCCAAGGATTCATTGTCATTGCTGCCGTTATCTTCCTCGGACAGATAGCGATGGTGTATGTGCCCGGATTCAACGAGATGTTCAACTGTGTGCCGTTGTCAATGGCAGATTTCTGGATTATTGTAGGTTTGTCTTCGTTGGTGATGTGGGTTGGAGAGTTGAAGAGAGTTGTGAAAACTTCCAAACAATAAACTGTTTTCTCGTTTATAAACACCTTGAAAAGCCGCAGATCGGCATCGTTCTTTCTATTTCATATACCCAACACTCCATTTCATACAATGGACGCAACGACACTGCGAGTTTTTGGCGGTAAAGGTTTATTTTTGTGGCCTGTAATTGGGGAAAAAGAAAAAACGGAAAATATTTTAACCGTAAAACACAACCCGAAAAGATGAGCAGATGTTTGTTAGTATTAGTTTTCGCTATGGTGGCGTCCATCCCAATAGGATGCCAAACAACCTCGAAAAATGAAAACACCGTTTCGGAGGAGCCGAGTTATGAATATGACGAGGCGCGAATGAACCGCATTGACAAAATGTGCGAGCAGACAATGAGAATGTTGGAGGACCCGTCTGTCCCTGTCAATGAACTTGTCGCCCAATTGTCGCAGACCGCCGACACGCTGGAACGGGTAGTCCGGCATTGCCCCAATCCCGCATTTAATATGTGGGTGCGCGGATATTTGCGCTATATCACAGGAAATATTATGCGGGGTGAAAGACTAACGGACTTATTAGAAGGTGGAGGCATGGATAAAATTATCAAATTACCCTTTTTGTGGACGGTTACGCAAACTGATTCCGTGGTCGGTGCCTACACGTATATGTTCAGGAATTCAGAAGAGATGTATGACCGGTTCGCGTCCATTTTTTTGATTTCCGATGATCGGCGTCGGAAATGTCTATTCGAGATTGCCAACTATTCCGATACCATCATAAAAGATTTGACCATAGACTTTATTGACACCGCTGGCAAACAAATCACATTACAGCCCACGGATGCAGAAGTTGATGGGTATATAGATTTTAAGGATGGAACCGTACGAATGATTTTCCCGTGGGACAAGGTCTGGCCGCTGCTGACAGGATCGGAAGTGATGAGTGTAACGTATAACGCTAAGGATGAGAAGGTCGTGATGGTGCAACCGTTGATGGATAAGAACAGCCTGAAAGAGGCTTTTAACCATTAGCCAACAGCCAATAGCGAATAGCCATTGGCTATTCGTTATTACACATCAGAAACCGTCAATCGCTAACCGCCAACCTCCATCAACCATTCCGCATCCACCTCCATCCTGCTGAACGCGAACAGCTTCTTGCCGAGGTCTTTCGGCGAGGCGCCGAGGTGATAAACGGTATCGTCGAGAATGAGAAAGCGGTCGTGGAAACGGCCGGAGGTGCGGACATCTATAGGCGGGTATTGTTGGTTGTGGCGCTCGATGTCCACTGCCAGTGCATCGGAGATGCGCCTAGTGATGATGATGGTGCTCACGCCATTGGCCCGTTTGGTGAGCATCTTCAACACCGAGTCGTCCACATAATTGTCGATGAGGATGATGCGTTTCTTAGCCGTGCGGATGAGGTCCGCCGCGAAGGTATAGGCGTCGAAAATCTGTCCGTCGCAGAAGACTCCCTGCACCGGGGGCAGGGTGGTGCGCACGAAGAAGGCGATCTGTTCGGTATGTATTGTATTTTTTCCATCTGCTGCAGTATGTAAGAAATCCTTACATACTGCATTTTTTTGCAATTCTCCCTCTTTGAAAATATTACCAATATTTAGAGTTATGTTGTTTCGTGTGGTCCCAAAAAGAACCGACATTTGTGCCTGGGTGAGCCAGACGGTCTCATCCTCTATTCGCACTTCCAGCTGGATGCTGCTATCGGGTTCGTATAACACAATTTCCCCTTTTTCAGAAATGTCAAAGCGTTTTTCTTCACTTGTTTCATTGTCCATATTGATAGTTTTATACGTTTCATAATACCGCTGCAAAAATATAATTTTTAACATATTGATAATCAGTGATTTTTAACTATAAATTGTTAAAAATGGGTGGCAATGATATAACAGTTGACCCGTAAAAGCAAAGAGATTCTTCCCCCATTGCTTGTTTACCCGTGGCACGGCAGTGCCGCGAGGCTCCAACTCCCCTTCTGATTTTCAGAAGGGGTGCCCGAAGGGCGGGGTAGTTAATATGGATTATAATTCCTTGTTTGTAGAAAGGTTGCGGACAGGATATCCTTGTCTCAAGAATTGTGGATGATTGTTTTTTCCCCTGTCAAGGTATTTAGTATTCTTTATATTACTACCCTGGCCTTCGGCCACCCCTTCTACAATAGAAGGGGAGTTTTGGTGCGTCCGCACGGTTGTGCGAACAAAGAAAAACA
>JAEEGI010011298.1_pt1 | contig 19271 bp, 15 predicted proteins | sample 8958751 | NCBI WGS metagenome assembly JAEEGI01 (sample SAMN16246545, study PRJNA631951) | gut metagenome | biome: gut microbiome; feature: rumen; material: KS-attached | host: Bos | place: Iran: Karaj | collected 2018-10 | reverse complement strand
GAAGCCGTTACCTCGTATCCGACCTGTAAGAGAGCGCCCGCAAGTTCCCGACCGTCCTGGGTTCCCGCCGCTACAAAAATCATACCTTATAGCCTCTCGGCGTAACCATCCAGCCGTCCTGTATGAACGTTTTACTGTTGCCGATGATGACCATCGAGAACATATCTATGTCCTCTTTCGTAAAATCCCGAAGGTTGGACAAAATCTTCTGCTCATCCGGCCGTGAGGCATTTTTCACAATCCCCACCGGAGTAGACGGCGATTTGTATTGAAGCAAGATATCGTGTATTTCGTCAATGTTTTTGACGCGGGACTTGCTTTTCGGATTATAGAGCGCGATGACAAAATCGCCCTGCGCCGCGAGGGACGCCCGTTTTTTTATTAATTCCCACGGCGTCAGCCTGTCGCTGAGACTGATAACCGCAAAATCATGCATCAACGGGGCGCCGAGCACAGCAGCCGCCGCATTGACTGCGGACAGCCCCGCCACGATATCGACTTCCGGACGCTTCGCTTCGTCGTACTGAAGCACGATCTCCAGCACAAGACCCGCCATGCCGTAAACGCCGGAATCGCCGCTGGAAACCATTATCGTATTTTTTCCTTCCGCCGCCGTTTGCACTGCAAGCTTGCAGCGGTCTACCTCCTGCATCATCCCCGTGCCGATAATCTCTTTGTCTTTCAATAACGGCTCGATTAAACGAATATACGTCGTATATCCTGCCACGACCTCCGCGTCCTGAATCGCTTTGAGCGCCTTTGGCGTCATCTGTTCCTGTCCGCCGGGGCCGAGTCCTACGACCGTTATTTTTCCCATATCAATGCCACCGTCGCTTTCTCCCATTTTGTTTTCGGCAGCGCAATCCGCCCCTGTCTAACGCAACAGAGCGCCGCCGCTTCGCAAATATTGCCGACGCCGATTTGGCCCCGAACAAAATCGGACTCTTCGAGCCCGTAAGCATCAATCTTTTCCTGAAGCGCGCCGTTGTCAAAAAAGCGCGCCTCTATGCCGAGGTCTTTCGCCAATCCTAACAATCCCGCCTCGTCACGTTTTACCTCCGTGCTGGCAATTACGGACACCGCTTCTATATCTTGCCCGATACGCGCGCAAGCCTCCGCGAGCGCTTTTTTCAAAGCTTCCTTCGGAACGCCGCGCCTGCACCCCATACCGGCGACTAAGCGACGCGGAACCAACGACAACAATCGTTCGGAACGCAGGGAATCATTATCCGTAATGAATACGGTCAGCGTCTCCGCCCGAAGAGCCTCCTCTGCCGATAGACGCACAAAGGAAATTCCCCGCGCGGAAAGAGCCTCTTCAAAAAACTTTTGTCGCGGGAGCGCATCGTCTATCGCATATACTATATTTTCACCCGTCAAAAGAGCGCCGTTCATGACCTGAATCATCGGCTTCGGTACAGGCCGAAGCCCTATCTCCGTCGCCAATGCGTCGGGCGCCGTCAATCCGTTTGCATCCGTCGCCGTCGTAACGACCGGCTCTCCCCCGAGACAATCCGCGACCCGTAACGTCAGAGCGTTGCCCCCTCCGACATGGCCGGAAAGCAGACTGACGATATGACGGCCCATTTCATCGGCAACCAACACCGCGGGATCGGTCAGCTTGCCCCGCAAATGGGGCGCAATCATACGAACCGCGATTCCCGCCGCCATAAAAAAAATCAAAGCGTCGTACTTTTGGAACGCCTCCGCCACCGCGTCGGGCAGACGGTCAAAACGCTTTGCCGAAACTTCCTGTTCCCGGTCGTTCTTAAGAAACAACTCGACAGAATCGCAGGAAAGCCCGTCCTTTAGACGCAGCGCCGACTCCACGCCGCGTTTCGTCGCGGCAAAAACGGCGCATCTCATTTCGACGCTGCACGGAACATGTGGCTGAACTCCGGCGCGTAAAGACGCGACAGGGAATAGTCGGCGTCGAGACAACGGCTGACGACGATCATCGCCGTGCGCGTAATGTTCTCCGCCCGCACCTTTTCGGCTATCGTTTCCAGCGTCGCGCGAATAATCTTCTGATCCGGCCAAGTCGCCTTGTGCACGATGGCAATCGGCGTCGTCTTATCATAACCGCCCGCAATCAGTTCCTTCACCACGTCCTCAATCATGTGGACGCTCAGGAAAATACACATCGTCGCCTGATGGGCGGCGAGGCTTTTCAAACTCTCTTCCTTCGGTACCGGCGTCCTGCCCTCGTCCCGTGTGATGATAATCGTCTGGGAAATGTCCGGCAACGTATATTCCTGCTTCAGCGCCGCCGCCGTCGCGAGGAACGAACTGACGCCCGGCACGACCTCAAACTCGATATTGCGCTTTTTGAGCTCGTCCATTTGCTCCTGAATCGCGCCGTAAATTGCCGGATCTCCGGTATGCAGGCGAACTACGAGTTTTCCTTTCTGCACGGATTCCGTAACCTTATCGATCACTTCCGGAAGCGTCATCGTCGCCGAATTGAAAATCTCCGCGCCCTCCTTGGCAACCTTCAGCACATCGGGATTGACCAACGAACCCGCGTAAATAATCACGTCCGCTTCTTTGAGAAGCCGCTGTCCTTTGACCGTGATAAGTTCCGGATCGCCGGGACCCGCGCCGACAATAAATACCTGCATCCTGTCTGCCTCCTAAGTATATTATCCTTACACAAATAGCTTATTTCTTTTCTCCCGTTACAATGTAAATCGGGTTAATCGCCTTTGCCATATCGTAAGAGCCCACCGCCTGCAAGCGATTGATCTGCACTTGTATCGCCTCATAGGAAAAAACCGTTTCGTGCGCACGCAGATATTCAAGAGCCGCCGCCAGCGTTTGAACCGTAATGCAATTTATCACAACGCGACCGCCACACTTAAAACGAGCGGAAATCTCGTCCAATATCTCGGAAAGGCGGCTGCCGCTGCCGCCTATAATGGCGACGTCGCAATCCGGCAAATCCTTTAAAGCGTCCGGCGCTTCGCCTTCGACGACAGTCAAATTATCGACGCCGAATTTTTCCTTGTTCTGCTCAATCAACGAAACGCCTTCGGCATTCCGTTCCACAGCGTAGACACGGCCTTGACTGGCAAGACGGGCCGCCTCCACCGACATCGAGCCGGTGCCCGCGCCGATATCCCAAACGACGTCTTTGGGCATGATGTGCGCCTTGACCATCGTCAGCACCCGAATCTCCTGCTTCGTCATCGGCACCTTGCCGCGAATAAACGCCTCGTCCTCAATACCCAGCCCCATCATCAGCCAATCACCACCACGACGCAATGTGTTTCTTCCCGTTCCGAGACTGCCCCGCCAAGGGTCGTCCGTACGATGCGCTCGTCGTCATAAGACAGGCGCGCGCAAATCGCAGTTTTGGCTTCCTTCGGCCAGCCGAGCTCCATCAGCAGCTTCGGAATCGTCCGAGAACTATACGCCTTGTCCGTGATGATGCCAAGCACACGTCCCGGCGTATAGGAAAGCTCTTCATCCGACGGGCGCCTGCCATGAAAACTCAAAAAGCTTGCGTCATGCCACGGAAGGGCCAGCCGCGCAAACGCGAATTGCACCGAGCTGATGCCGGGAATGACCTGCAAAAGCTCCTCATCATAGGAACGCCGGAGGGCGTCCAAAAGAGAAAAATACCCCGGGTCGCCCGAAACCATCACGACAACGTCCTGCTCGCGAAGCTTCTCATCAATAAAGGAAAGAACGGCGGGAATATCGCCGCGAATCGTCATCGTACATTGTCCCTCGACGGCAAAATCCGCAAGGGCGCGGCTTCCGCCGACGAGAACTTTCGCCGAACGAATGGCATGAAGCGCGGCGGGAAGCACAAAATCGGGATTTCCCGGACCAATTCCCGCTACAATCACTCGATGTTCCAATGAAAACCCCTTCCTATCTCCCGCGCATGCTCATCCATGCCGAGGAGTTCGCCCTTCAGCGTCACCATCACCGTGCCCACCGAAAGCTCGCCGAACACGTGGCGTTCCGAACGGAGCGACGCGCGCTCCGCCAATATATCATAAACCTTCGTCATTCCATATTCTTCGATAATCGGCATCGCGTCCTCAGTAGTCGTCGCCGCGAGCACGCGCCGGACGCCCTCGGCGGGCATCCCTTCCGCCGCCGCGTAGGCCGCAATCGCTTCCAATCGTCCGTCGCCGACGCGATTATGCGTATGGAAAACGCCTGCCGCGACCTTTGCCAATTTCCCAAGATGACCGAACAACAGCACTCGCTTGATTTTCCGCTCTGCCGCCGCGTCCAGCATAAAGCCGATGAAATTACTGGTTTGCACAATCGCCTCGCGCGGCAGTCCAAATTTCACGGCAATATTTTCGCCGATCTTGCCGGGTACGAAAATCTGCGTATCGTAACCCGCCGCCTTTGCGACGTCGATTTGCGGCAACAGGGAATTCTTGAAACCTTCTTCCGACATCGGGCGCAGAACCCCGGTCGTGCCGATGACGGAAATTCCGCCGACAACGCCGAGCACGGGATTGAGAGTTTTTTTCGCCAGTTCCGTCCCCGCAGGAATCGAAACTGTGACTTCCAACGCCGCGTCGTCGCCCAAAATCTCGCGGACAACCTGCTCCGTCAATTTTTTCGGCCCCGGATTGATCGCGGGATTTCCGACAGGTACGGACAGCCCGGCCTTAGTCACCGTGCCGATTCCCTCGCCCGCCTGAAATACGACGCCGCTGCCGGGAGGAAGAGTACGAATCGTCGTGAATACGGAAGCGCCGTTCGTGATATCCGGGTCGTCTCCGGCGTCCTTTACAATCTCAACACGAACGCCGTCGTCCGTTTCCTCAATGCTTTTAACGGGAATCTCCAACGGCGTTCCGTCCAAAGCGATCAGTTTCAGACGTTCACAATATTCTCCCGCGCGATACAATAACGCAGCCTTGACTCCTGCCGCCATACAGGCGCCGGTCGTGTATCCCCCCCGCAGTTCTTTTCCCAAAGCAACCCTTCCTCAATATCGAACATCAAGCCGAAAATTTATATCATTTTTTATACATCGATTCACTTTTTCACACTTTACTATTATAACATAACTTTTTCAACTAACAACTTTTTTCTGTATGGGATATAATGGGAAGACAGCAAAGGAAGTGTCGTTTATGAAATTCCGTCTCCCACAGGCTTATTTCAGCAAAATCATGCGCGCCATCATCGAGTTTGAGATGATCGAGCGCGGCGATAATATCTTGATCGGGCTTTCCGGCGGAAAGGACAGCCTGCTTTTGACCTATGCGCTGGCGATGATGCGCGAACGGACAAAAGGGAAATTTGCCTTGCGCGCGCTGACCATCGATCCGATGTTCAGCGAAAACTTCGACGCCGAAGCTCTTTCCCGTTTCTGCGCCTCGCTGGACGTTCCCCACGAAATCGAAAAAGTCGATATCGCGGGAGTGATTCAAAGCAGTCCGAAAAACGCGCCCTGCTTCACCTGCGCCTTTTTTCGACGCGGCGCGATCAATCGCGTCGCTACGGAACGTCAATGCAATAAGATCGCCTACGCGCACCATAACGACGACGCGGTGGAAACGCTGCTCCTGAATCTCCTGTACTCGGGACAAATCGGCACGTTCCAGCCGAAAACATATTTAGACCGAACGGACTTGACCGTGATTCGGCCGCTGGTCTATCTTCGCGAGCAGGAAATCGTCGACGCGATTCCCTATCACGGCATGACGCCCGTAAAATCGCCCTGCCCCATCGACGGCAAGACGAAACGGGAAACGGTCAAGAAGCTCGTCGCCGACCTGACCGAAAAAAATCCGCTTATATACGAGCACTTAGCTTCCGCCATGCGCAAAAACGGCGGCGGGGAAATGAACAGACTCTGGCCCGCCGCCAAAAGCAGAAAAGAAATGCGGGAAAGTTACGACCGCTTTATGCACGAATAAAGCCTGCTGTCCTCATTTTCCGCGAATCTGCGTATCGTAATTCTCGTCGCCGAAGAACCGAGGCCGGGACGCGTCAAAGTCGTCGTTTATAACGCTCTTTTTCGGATTCCATTCCTCGGTCTTGATATCGGCAAGTTCCATCAGCGTATGAATCAGGTCGTCCGTACGGTACGGACGGTCGGCGGCATCTTCGATGGCCTCCCATTTCTCCGGATACTTATCGCGGAACTTGCGCGACGCCCAGAAGATTACGGGAATCTCGATCATGTGGCGATCGGGATTTTCCTCCAAATGGCCGGCGATACTGCCGCCCTCGTCATAGACCGCCTCGCCGTGATCCGGCACATAAATGACGAGCGCCTCTTTGTCCCGGAACCGATTGATAATCTCGCTGACGATATAATCGTTGTAATAGAGCGCGTTGTCATACTGGGCTACGATCTCCCGGAACCGCTCGCCGATCTGGAGCCGGATATCTCCGCCATTGAATTTGTGGAACGCATACGGATAACGATTGTAATACAGTCCATGACCGCCCATCAGATGTAAAACGTAGAAATTCCGATCCGGCGAAGCTTCCGTGAGTGCCTCGTCCAAAAGCGGAAACAACTCCTCGTCCAAAATGCCGCTGTCTTCCATCGAATCCCGGAGCCGCGTAAACCGATGCATCGTACTGTGATTCGCGTATAACTGCGCAACGTTGCCCCACATGCCGGAACTTTCCTGATTGGAAAGCCAGTGGGTCCGATACCCGGCGGTATTCATCACGTCAATCAGATTGTGATATTCATACCAAGGCTTATCTGACTCATAATCACAGAACGTGAACAACTCGCTCAAGACCTCCACTGTCGTCGAATGCGGGCTGATAACGTCGCTGTACGCGCAAATTTCCCCCTTGGCCTGCAACTCGTCGAGGAGCGGCGTAGTGGGCAGATAATAACCGTACAGATGCATGTGATTTCGGTTCGTCGATTCCCCGAGGATAAACACGATATTCTTTATCGTACTCTCATTCTCGGTCAGCTCGATATTCGCGTCGACGGCGTCCGCCAGCCGATGATAGGCGATAGCGTTTTCCACGGCCAGCGACGTCGCGCTGACGACGCGAACGATCGGCAGCAGCGGATTCGCAAAAAACGACGCGAAGGTCGCGCAAATCACTCCAAGTGAAACTAATCCTGTTACAGCCACGCCCCGACAAAGCAGCCGTTTCCGACGCTCGGAAATCTCGACGCGGCGAAAGACGCGCCAAAGCAAGTACAGGACAACGCAGCCGCCGACAACTGCGATCACTTCCCGCCACGTCACGTACATCTGCAAAAATTCAACGGCTTCTTTTCGGTTCGTCTCTAATATGGAATTGATGATACCAGCGCCAATCAAGGCTTTATAGGTATACATCACGAAAACTTCCACCGGAAACGGCAAAAACGACGCCAAAAGCAGAGCTCCCTGAACCCAGCGAAGCCACTGCGGGCGAAGGAAACGCCGTAGCAGCGCCGTCAAAAGGACGATGCAGAGCAAAAGGACGCAGCCGTATTCCAGCGCCAGCCACTCGTCCCGTATCAGGAGCAGCGACCACGCCATCGTAAAATAATTGAGGAAAAATAGCAAAAAAATAAATCCCGTATGCTCTATGAACGTCTGTTCAATCGCTTCCCAAAAGTTTAGGGCAGCTTTTTTTATGCCCTGATTATCCATTTCGATCCGGTTCCTCCGTAGTATCTATATCCAACCGAAAACGCGCGCCGCCGTCGTTCGAGGCAGCCGCGAAAATGCATTCCAAATTGATTGCAAAAATTTCAAGCAGAAGTTTACCACTTTCTCCGCCCTTTGCCAAGAAAAAAGAGCCGGAACGCACGGCTCAGTATTTTACGTTTGAAAATTTCTGAGGTAGGAAAGTAGGAAAGTAAGAAAATCCTACTTTCTTACCTCAGAAATTTGAACCTGTCGAAAACGGCGCGACGATAATAAGAAAATGTGGCATGTGGACAACAGCCGTATCTTTGTGATAGAGTTTCATGGAATAAGATACCTTGAAAGGAGCCTCCTTTTCTATGCACAACAAGTCCATCCCGCCCGAAGCGCGTCTTCCCATCGGGCAAACCATTCCTCTCAGTCTTCAGCATCTTTTCGCGATGTTCGGTTCCACCGTGCTCGTTCCGATTCTCTTCAAAATCAACCCGGCAACGGTGCTGCTGTTCAACGGCATCGGTACGCTGATCTATTTGATTCTCTGCAAGGGGAAGATTCCCGCCTACCTCGGGTCGAGCTTCGCGTTTCTTTCCCCGGTGTTTTTAGTACTGTCGAAATACAGCTATGAAGCCGCTCTGGGCGGATTCATCGTCGTCGGCGCGATTTTCTGCCTCGTCGCATTGATTGTCCGCGCCGTCGGAACGAAATGGATCGATTATATTTTCCCGCCCGCCGCGATGGGTGCAATCGTCGCAGTCATCGGTCTGGAGCTGATGCCTACCGCTGCCGGCATGGCGGGCCTCACAGCGGAAGTCCCCGATTCGCGCGCGATTATGGTTTCCATCTTGACGCTTGCCATTACGGTCTTTTCATCAGTAGCATTCCGCGGACTCTTGGCAATCCTGCCAATTCTGATTGGCGTTGTCGGCGGCTATTTCATCGCCGCTTGCGTGGGGCTGGTGGACTGGGCGCCGATTGCCGCCGCGCCGTGGTTTGCGCTCCCGACGATTTACACGCCGGAATTCAATCTTAACGCGATTTTGATTATCGCGCCCGCCGCGCTTGTCGTTATCGCCGAGCACGTCGGCCATTTGATCGTCACCGGCAATATCGTCGGCCATGATTTGACGCAGGACCCGGGTCTTGACCGCTCGCTCTTGGGCAACGGCGTCTCGACAATGCTCTCCGGCTGTTTCGGCTCGACGCCGAATACCACCTACGGCGAAAATATCGGCGTATTAGCGATCACGAAAGTCTTCAGCACTTGGGTCATCGGCGGCGCCGCGATTTGCGCGATTCTGCTCTCCTGCTTCGGCAAGCTCGCTGCCGCCATCCAAAGCATCCCGACGCCGGTAATGGGCGGCGTATCGCTTCTGCTCTTCGGCGTAATCGCCGCGTCTGGCGTCCGTATTTTCGTCGATCAAAAGGTGGACTACAATCAGCCGACGAACCTGATTCTGACCGCGATCGTGCTCGGCGTCGGCGTTTCCGGCGCGGGCGTCACCATAGCGGGCGTCGCGCTTCGCGGCATGGCGTTGGCTACGGTGCTGGCAATTCTTTTGAACTTGACGTTCCGGCTGATTGCCAGCGTGCACGGCGATGAGGAAAAAGCGGAATGATTTTGGAATACCGGATAGACGAGCGTACCGATTCTGTTTCGGTACGCTCCTTTTTGAAACGGCAGGGGCTTTCGACGCACCTGTGGCGGCGGCTCAAGCATCAGGGATCGCTTTTCATCAACGGGGAAGTGATTTCCTGCGCGACGCTCGCCACGCTCCGCACGGGAGATTTGCTCCGCTGCGAGATTCCCGAAGTCTCAGCCGTCGAACCGGAAAATATCCCTCTCGACGTCCGCTATGAGGACGCGTACCTGCTCGTCGTCAACAAACCCGCGCACATGCTCGTCCATCCGATTGCGAAGGAGCAGCACGGCACGCTGGCGAACGCAGTCGCTTATTATTATGAAACAAAAAAAGAGCCCTGCGTCTTTCATCCGACGCATCGGCTCGACCGCAACACGACGGGACTTGTCCTGATTTCCAAGCAGCCGCACATCCAGTCTCTCTTGACGGACGCGAATGGCCCGCGCTTTCATCGAACCTATCTCGCGATAGCGCATGGACAATTCGCCGAAAAGGAAGGCGCCATCGACTTGCCGCTTCGGCGAAAACCGACGAGTTTCATCGAACAGGAAGCGCACGCGGACGGAAAACCTGCCCTCACCCGATACCGCGTGCTCGCGGAAACAGACACGGCTTCCCTGGTCGAACTTCGCCCCGCCACCGGGCGCACGCATCAGCTTCGCGTCCATCTCGCCGCCGTCGGCCATCCGATTTTAGGCGACGACCTCTACGGCGAAAAATCCCCTCTGATCGACAGGCAAGCGCTCCACGCTTTCCGACTCGACCTTGTCCACCCGGTCACGCAGGAAACGCTGAGCATCAACGCGCCTCCGCCGGAGGACTTCTTACGCGTCGCAGAATATTATCATTTCTCCATATAAGCCATACTTAAGGAAACACTGAACAAGTCCCTTCACGCCCTTGCCGAGTCTTATTCCGCCATGCTGCGTCAAAGTGCCCTCGACGTAGCTATGCTACGACTTCGAGCACTTTTTCTTGCCTGACGAAATAATCCTTTGGCAAGGCCATAAATTGACTTATTCAGTGTCTCCTAAAGATTTTCCTTGACAAACACCGGGCGGCTGTGTATAATCTCTACGTTGACAGCCGATTGGGGTATCGCCAAGTTGGTAAGGCACGGGATTCTGAATCCCGCATGCGTTGGTTCGAGTCCAGCTACCCCAGCCACGCAAATCAAAGCATCGCGGGAGCGGTGCTTTTTTTATGAGCGCATGCCTGCCGCCTGAGGACGCCAAGCCGCCGGCGAAGTCCGCATTACGCAGCCGACAAGGCGGTACTGTATGGAAGTGAACCGGGAACACGACGCCGTCGTCGGCAGGAAATCTTTATCGTATGCGGGTGAAGACTGTTCCGCGGGCAGGGATGGGGGTGTCCTTTGTAAAAAAACATTTGCAATCAAAATCCGTATCGTATATACTGAATAGGCAGAGTTCGTTTCCCGTAAGGGAAGACGATCTGCATATGCGCGCCCGGCGGCGTCTTGCCGGGTTTTTCTGTTTTTGGAGGGGCTTGGAAATGAATAGTTGGACGAAAAAGTGGCGGCGGCTGTTTTTTTGCGTCGCGGCGGTGATGATGACGGCCGTGCTGGCGGGCTGCGGCGCTGGGAAGAGCGCGGGCGGCGACGCGGCGAAGGGCGGCGCCACGGAGTTGAAGCTCGCCTATCATCTGCCCGTCGATCATCATTTGTCGAAGAGCATGGAAAAATTCGCGAAGCGCGTCGAGGAGAAGTCCGGCGGCAAGCTGACCGTGAAGACTTACCCGGCGGGGCAGCTTTACACGGACAAGAGCATGAACGACGCGATCATGTCGGGCGGCCTCGACATGGGGCTGAATTCCACGGCGATGTGGACCACGGTGATTCCGGCGCTGAACGTGCTGGACGTGCCGTTCCTGCTTCCGAATTACGATTCGGTGGCGAAGGCCATCGACGGCGGCCTCGGCAAGACGCTGGAGGCGGAGTTCGAGAAAAAAGGCGTAAAGAACCTGATTTGGGCCGATTACGGCTATGTGCAGTTTGCCAACAACAAGCGGCCGCTGACGAAGCCGGAAGATTTCGCGGGGCTCCAGCTTCGCGGCTACGGTCAGATCCCTGCGGAGACCATCAAGGCCCTCGGCGCGTCGCCGGTCACCATGGGTTCGGCGGAGGTCTATATGGCCATCCAGCGCGGCACCATCGACGGGCAGACCTCCGGCACCACGGCGATGTTCGCGCGGAAAATCTACGAAGTCGCCAAGTATCTGACCATCACGAACCATGCGTTCTGCGAGTTCTCGCTGGCCATGAACAAGGCGAAGTGGGACAGCCTCTCGCCGGAGCAGCAGAAGGCGCTGGCGGAGGCCGCGAACGAGATTCGCGACGAGATCCGCAAGGAGACGAAGGCCGAGGACGAGAAGACCACGGAAGCGCTGAAAAAGGCCGGCATGGAGGTCTTCACGGTGCCCGAGGCGGACGTGGCGAAATGGCAGGCGGCGACGATGTCCGTGCGTGAGAACTTCATCAAGGACAACGGCGAGCTTGGCCGGAAGGTCGTCGACGAGTGCCTGAAAGCGAGCAAGTAATAACAAAGATTTGGAAGAGTGGAGTGTGGAGTGGAACAACGCTCTGCGCTCCGCTCTTCTTTTTGATTTTGGAAGGATGGTTATGGAGAAATTGTTTCACGTTTATGACCGCGCGCTGCTGACGCTTTCGCGGATAGCGGCGGTGATTGCGGGGCTTTGCATTTTAGCGGTGGCGTTCATCGTTTGCTATGAGATCGTCATGCGCGGGCTTTTCGGCGCTCCGACGGAATGGGTGCTGGAGATTTCCACCTACCTGATCATCGCGGCGGGCTTCTTGGGGTTCGGCGTCACGCTCCGCAGGCGCGGCCACATCCAGGTCGATTTTGTCGTCGAGCGGTTCTCGCCGAAGACGCGCTGCGTGTTGGAACTTTGCATGACGGCGCTCTCTGTGCTGCTCTTTTTCATCTTCATGACGGAAAGCACCGATTTCGTGCTCGCGTCTTATGAGTATCATAAACTGTCGCCCTCGATCCTGCGCTTTCCGCTCTGGATTCCCCAGCTTCCCCTCGTGCTGGGCTTCGGTCTGCTCTTTTTGGAGCTGATCCGGCAGGGCTGGGCGGATGCCCTGGCTCTGGCCAAGGGCGACTTTTCCGGCTTTCAATCGGACGCGGCGGAAAGGCGGGATGATTGATGCTGCTCGGATTTTCCCTGCTGATCCTCCTGCTGCTGGTGGCGGGCATGCCCGTCGCTTTCGCGCTGTCGCTGTCCGGCGTCCTCGGGATGTTTGCGTTTTTGGGCGGTGTGTCGGCCTTCCCACAGATTCCCGTCATCGCTTACAAGACGCTGGACGATTTCGTATTGACCGCCGTGCCGCTCTATATCTTGATGAGCCAGATCCTTTTGAAGGGCCGCGTCGGCAGCGAGCTTTTCGAGCTGGGCAGCAAATGGCTCGGCCACTTGCCCGGCGGCCTCGGCGTCGCCACGGTCTTCGCCTGCGCGATCTTCGCGGCGATTTCCGGTTCCAGCGTCGCCACCGCCGTGACCATCGGCGCGATGGCGATTCCCGAAATGCTGGCCCGTGGCTATAAGCGGACCGTCGTGCTCGGCACCGTGGCGGCGGGCGGTACCCTCGGCATCCTGATTCCCCCCAGCATCCCGATGATTCTCTATGGCTCCATCACCGACGAGTCCGTGGGCAAGCTGTTCCTGTCCGGCGTCGTGCCGGGAACGCTGTTGACGCTTCTCTTCATCGCTTACGTGGTCTTCATGTCCGGCGATATGGAGCGGCAGGCGCCCGCGACATGGGAGGAGCGCTGGGCGATTTTGCGCCACGCAATCTGGGGGCTGCTGCTGCCGATTATCGTCGTCGGCGGCATCTATACCGGCGCCTTCACGCCCACAGAGGCCGCCGCCGTCGGCACGGTCTACAGCCTCGTCATCACCTTTTTCGTCTATCGGACCGTCAAGCTTTCCGACTTGCCGGAAATCATGGAGGACAGCGTCAAGACCACCTCGATGATTTTCGCCATCATGATCGGCGCGATGCTGTTCGGCTTCATCCTGACCGCGCTGCAGGTGCCGCAGGCGCTGATGGCGGTGGTCACGGAAAGCGGCCTGAACCGATGGCTGATCTTCCTCGGCGTCAATCTTGTGCTGCTGATTCTCGGCTGCGTGCTGGAAACCGTGTCCATCATCCTGATCACCCTGCCGATGCTTTACCCGATTATGCGTATGCTGGGCTTCGATTTGATCTGGTTCAACGTGGTGCTGCTGATCAATATGGAGCTGGCGCTGATCTCGCCGCCTATCGGCATGAACCTTTTCGTCATAAAGGGCATCAGCCCCGACAGCAAGATTCAGGAAATCATTCGCGGCTCGCTTCCCTTCGCGCTGATCATGGCGGCGGAAATCGCGCTGCTCTGCTTCGCGCCGGGTCTGGCCACGTGGCTGCCGCAGGTTTTGAAATAACGGGAAATATTACGGTCGAACCGCACGGAACAATGCCGTGCGGTTCTTGTGTTTGAAAGGAAAATTTCAAAATCGGAGGACGGCAGGCAGGATTTTTTTTGCGCGTCGCGAAATATATCAAATGATAAGACGGGAACGGTGGAAAGGGAGGGAACGGCTATGCTGATCCGGGACGCGTGCGCGTTGGCTCTTTATTGCCAGCGCTGCGGCAGTATTCACATCCATGACGTCCCGTTCTTTTCGTTTCATCGGACGGAGGAGGTCCTTTGTGAAAGCTGCGGTCATGAAAAAGCGCGGCTTGTCCGTCTTCCGCACGGCCGCGTCGCGATTGACGTTTCCTGCGTCGTCTGCGGGACGGAAAACCGTTTCGTCTATCCGCTGCGGCGTTTGCCCCATATCGGGCTCGAAAAGATTTACTGCGTCGCGGATCGATTCGAGCTTGGCTACATCGGGCGTTCCAAGCGCATCGAGGAATTGATGCGGTTCAATCAGGAGGAATTCGAGGCGCTCCATCCGCACGACGGCAAGAATTTCATCGAGAAGCAGCGCATTTTGCTCGAAGCGTTGAACCGCGTGCATGATATGGCGCAGGTTGGCGAAATCGTCTGTCCTTGCGGCAGCGAGGAATTGACGGCGGACATCCGCGGCAGCTATATCCTGCTGGAGTGCGAGCGCTGCGGCAGTTCCTGCGTGCTTCGGGCGGAGAACGCGAACGATTTGAAAAAACTGCGCTTCGGCGTCGGCCTTCGTGCGCCGAGCCGCGCATAAACCTAAACACTGTAACGAAAGCGTGAAAACCTTTTGTTGCAGTGTTTTGTGTTAGCATAGTATCAAGGAGTGACAATATGTTTGAGAGATGGCGTTCCTTTACGCTGACAAAGGAAAATTTCGGAGAGACCTTCGAGGCGATCGGCGATACGCTGAAAGCGCTCGGCGTGTCGGATCAGGAGGCGGAAACCGCCAAAACGCTGGTGGAGCATATTTTCTCCCTCCAGCTTTCGGTGCGGGCGGAGGTCTCTGATACGGTAAAGGTTCGCAAGCGGTTTGGGGATATTTCCCTGCGTATGGAGACCGAGGGGAATGAATACAATCCGCTGCAGGTCTTGACGGAATGGAACGAGGACGACCCGGACTACCGGCGGACGATCGTGCTCAAATCGAAGAAAGAGCAGCTTTCTTACGCGCACAGCAACGGGAAGAACATCGTGACCATCAAGGTGCACGAGGCCGGGAACAAGCAGATCCGCTATACGCTGTTCGCGATGGTCATGGGCATACTGGCGGGCGCCGTCCTGAAAGAACTGATTTCCCCCGACGCCGTCGCGATGCTGAACAAGACCGTCATCGGCAGCATCCGCACCATGTTCCTCAATTCCCTGAATATGATGATTGCCCCAGTGGTGTTCTTTTCCATCATTTCGGGCTTGACCAGCATCACGAACGCCTCCGACATCGGGCGCATCGGCGGCAAGCTGGTCGGGGCCTACATGTGCACGACGGTAATCGCCACGTTTTTCAGCATCGCCATCGGCCTCTTTATGTTCCACGGCGACGTGCCGCAAATGGGAACGATCACGGAAAGCGGCGGCGGCGTCAGCGTATCCCTGCTGGACATGATCGTCAACGTGGTGCCGGAAAACCTGATTCAGCCGATTGTCAACCGGGACATGCTGCAGGTCATCTTCGTTTCCGTGCTGTTCGGCGTCACGCTGAATATGCTGGGTGAGAAAGCGCAGATATTGAAGGACTTCACGGAAACCGCCAACACCTTCTGCCTGCGGGTCATCACTCTCTTGGCGCAGTTCATCCCGCTGATCGCGTTCCTCTCCATGATGGCGCTGATGTTCACGGTTGGCGCGGATTCTCTGCTGCTGCTCGGTCGTGTGCTGGTAGGGCAGTTCATCGGTTCGATGTGCATGATCGGCGTCTATGCGGTGGTCATGGTTATCTTGGGGAAGATATCCCCCGTGCCGTTCCTGAAGAAAATCGGCGAATTTGTGCCGGTGGCGGTTTCCATGGGCAGCAGCAGCGCGGCCATGCCCTTCACCATGAATTTCTGCACGGAGAAGATGGGCGTTTCGCCGCGGCTCTCCTCCTTCTCCATTCCGCTGGGCGCGACGGTCAACATGGACGGCGGCTGCTTCTATTTCTCCATTCAGGCGATCCTGTTGGCGAAAATGTACGGCGTGGAGATGACGCCGGCGTTTATCTGGGCGCTCTTCATCACGGTAGTCGCCCTTTCCGTCGGCGCGCCGGGCGTGCCGGGCGGCTCCTTCGTCTGCCTGACTTCGATCATCGTCTCTTTCGGCGTGCCCGTGGAGGCGGCGGCCATCGTGCTGGGCATCGATCCGCTGACGTCCATGTTCCGCACGACGATCAACACGATAGGAGATATTGCGGTGACGACCGCGCTGTCGAAAAACGAGGACATGATGGACGAAGCGGTGTATATGGCGACGGATAATTAAGTAATTAAGGAAAAGTCCCGTCCGCAGCAGTTCGATGGACTGTTGCGGGCGGTTTTTTTCGCCGATGTCCTGAAAATGAATACATCACGGAACGGCAATTATTTGTTTACAGTTGTTTGCGTGGGGTGTATAATATATGGCATATTGCGGAGATTCTGCCCCGCAAGCGGATATCTGCGAGGGGCATTTTGAGGCATGTTATTATATCTTAGAGGGGGATCACGTTTTATGGGAAAGAAAATGAAGACGATGGACGGCAACACGGCGGCTGCGTATATTTCTTACGCGTTCACCGACGTCGCGGCGATCTATCCGATTACGCCGTCCTCGCCGATGGCGGAGCATGTGGACGAGATGGCGGCTCGGGGGGAGAAGAACCTTTTCGGTCAGCAGGTGCGCGTCGTCGAGCTGCAGTCTGAGGCCGGCGCGGCCGGCGCGGTGCACGGCTCCTTGCAGGCCGGCGCGCTGACGACGACCTACACGGCGTCGCAGGGCATGCTGCTGATGATCCCGAATATGTATAAGATCGCCGGCGAACTGCTGCCGGGCGTATTCCATATCAGCGCCCGCGCGCTGGCGGCCTCGTCGCTGAACATCTTCGGCGACCATCAGGACGTCATGGCGGCGCGCCAGACCGGTATCGCGATGCTGGCTGAGGCCAGCGTGCAGGAGGTCATGGATCTCGGCGCCGTGGCGCATCTCGTCGCCATCAAGGGGCGCGTGCCGTTCATCAATTTCTTCGACGGCTTCCGCACCTCTCATGAAATCCAGAAAATCGAGACCATCGACTACGCCGACCTCGGCAAGCTGCTCGATTGGGACGCCGTCGAGGAATTCCGTCATCGCGCGCTGAATCCGGACCATCCGGTGATTCGCGGCACCGCGCAGAATCCCGACATTTACTTCCAGACCCGCGAGGGCGTCAACGAATACTATACGAAGATTCCCGACATGGTCGAAGAGGCCATGGCGGAGCTGGCGAAAATCACGGGCCGCGAGCATCACATTTTCGACTACTACGGCGCGAAGGACGCGGAGCGCGTCGTTATCGCCATCGGCTCCGTCACCGAGGCGGCGGCGGAAGCCGTGGATTATCTCTCCTCGCAGGGCGAGAAGGTCGGCGTCGTGTCCGTCCATCTCTATCGTCCGTTCTCCGTCAAACATTTCCTCTCCGCGCTGCCGAAGACGGTGAAAAAGATTGCCGTGCTCGACCGTACGAAGGAGCCGGGGGCTCTCGGCGAGCCGCTCTATCTCGACGTCAAGGCCGCTTACTACGACGCGGCAGAGAAGCCCGTCATCGTCGGCGGCCGTTACGGCCTCGGCGGCAAGGACGTGACGCCGGATCAGATTTTCGGCGTGTTCGAGGAACTGAAAAAGGACGCGCCGAAGAACAGCTTCACTATCGGCATCGAGGACGACGTGACGAATCTTTCTCTGGCCCCCGCGCACAGCGACGTGGACCTGACGCCGGAGGGTACGACGGCCTGCAAGTTCTGGGGGCTCGGTTCCGACGGCACCGTCGGCGCGAACAAGTCCGCCATCAAGATCATCGGCGACAACACGGATATGTATGCGCAGGCGTATTTCGCCTACGACTCCAAGAAGTCCGGCGGCATCACCATGTCCCATCTGCGCTTCGGCAAGCTGCCGATTCGTTCCCCGTACCTCATCAACAAGGCGAACTTCATCTCCTGCTCGAAGGAGTCCTACGTTCACCAGTACGACCTCCTGGCGGGCATCAAGGACGGCGGCACGTTCCTCCTCAACACGACCTGGAAGGAGTCGGAGCTGGGCGAGCATCTGCCTGCGTCCATGAAGCGCACGCTGGCGCAGAAGCATGTGAAATTCTACATCATCAACGCCGTTGAGGCGGCGCAGGAACTGGGCCTCGGCGGACGCTTCAACATGATCATGCAGTCGGCGTTCTTCAAGCTGGCCGACATCATCCCGCTGGACAAGGCGGTCAAGTACCTGAAGGATTCCGTGGTTTCCTCTTACGGCAACAAGGGCCAGAAAGTCATCGACATGAACAACGCCGCCATTGACAAGGGCATCGACCCGGCGGCCTTGATAGAGGTCAAGGTTCCGGCGGACTGGGCGAACGCCAAGGACGCTCCAGCGCCGAAGAAAGACGCGCCGGAGTACATCACGGCGGCGCAGGACGTCATGAACCGGCAGGAAGGCGAAAAACTTCCCGTCAGCACCTTCGAGAAGCTCGGCGTCGTAGACGGTACGTTCCCGTCCGGCACCTCGGCCTATGAGAAGCGCGGCATCGCCATCGACGTGCCCGAGTGGCAGCCCGACCTCTGCATCCAGTGCAACCAGTGCTCCTTCGTCTGCCCGCACGCGGCGATCCGTCCGATCCTGATGACGGCGGAGGAGAAGGCGAAAGCCCCCGAGGGCACGCAGGCCAATCCCGCCCTCGGCGCGAAGGATATGTTCTTCACCATGGCCGTCTCCCAGCTGGACTGCCTCGGCTGCGGCAACTGCGCTGAGATCTGCCCCGCCCCGAAGGGCAAGGCGCTGGTCATGAAGCCCTTCGGCACGCAGGAGCACAAACAGCCGACCTTCGACTACGGCGTGAATGTGGTCGCGCCGAAGCAGAACCCGATGAACAAGAAGACCGTCAAGGGCAGCCAGTTCGAGAAACCGCTGCTGGAATTCTCCGGCGCCTGCGCGGGCTGCGGCGAGACGCCCTACGTCAAGCTCGTCACCCAGCTTTTCGGCGACCGCATGATGATCGCCAACGCCACGGGCTGTTCGTCGATCTGGGGCGCATCGGCTCCGTCGATGCCCTACACGAAGAACCATCTCGGACAGGGCCCGGCATGGGCGAACTCCCTGTTCGAGGACGACGCGGAATTCGGTCTCGGTATGTTCCTCGGAACGAAGGCCGTCCGCGACGCGCTGGCGGCGCTGGTCGACGAAGCGGTTTCGGCGGGAAAAGGCTCGGCGGACTTGCAGGCGGCCCTGAAGGAATGGAAGGAGAACATGAACGAGGGCGAAGGCACCCGCGACCGGGCGGCGAAAGTCACGGCGCTCCTCGAAAAGGAAAAGGGCGGCGACGCTCTCCTCAATAAGATTTACGACAAGCG
>JAEEGI010011288.1_pt1 | contig 19281 bp, 13 predicted proteins | sample 8958751 | NCBI WGS metagenome assembly JAEEGI01 (sample SAMN16246545, study PRJNA631951) | gut metagenome | biome: gut microbiome; feature: rumen; material: KS-attached | host: Bos | place: Iran: Karaj | collected 2018-10 | reverse complement strand
TAACAATTTCTATTGCCTTTTTTTGTGAAATTTGATAGAATGTAATTTGTGAAATTAATGTGAAATATGGTTACTATTTCGCAAGTCTGTTGTCTTTAAAGAAATGTGCCGATATATATTAAGGCATATGTGTTTGGAGGGACTTATGTATGCGAAAAAGTAACAGAAAACGGATAGATAAATGAACGTAGATTTTGAAAAAAAACTGACCATCCCGATGGAGGTCAAAAAGATGTTCCCGCTGACCGATGATATGCGTGATGTAATCGAGGACAGGAGAGCACAGATAAAGAACATTATTTCCGGGGATGACAAAAGGCTTCTGCTTATCATCGGACCCTGTTCGGCTGATAATGAGGACAGCGTATTGGATTATATAGGAAGACTTAGAGAAATCCAGGAAAAAGTAAAAAAGAAAATACTTATCGTACCGCGTGTTTTCACCAATAAGCCGCGTACAACGGGAGACGGATATAAGGGGCTTCTGCACCAGCCGGATCCTTCAGAGAAGCCCGATCTGTTTAAGGGCATCATAGCCACCAGGGATATACATATGAGGGTGGTGAAGGAGACCGGCTTTGCTACTGCGGATGAGATGCTTTATCCGGAGAACTACAGGTATCTCGATGATATATTGGGATATGTGACGGTAGGTGCGAGAAGTGTGGAAAACCAGCAGCACAGGCTTGTGGCAAGCGGACTTGAAGTGCCCTGCGGCATGAAGAATCCGACGGGCGGAGACTTGACCATCATGATCAATGCCATACATGCCGCACAGCACCGGCATTCTTTCCTATATAGAGGATGGGCGGTCCACTCGTACGGTAATCCTTATGCACATGCAGTGCTAAGAGGATACACCAACAACCGGGGACGTTCGGCACCGAATTACCATTATGAGGATGTAATGAATGTCATTGAGCTTTATGCAGGCAGCGGACTTTCCAACCCCGGAGTCATCATTGATACCAATCATGCCAATTCCGGTAAGAATCCGTTTGAACAGCCCCGTATAGCGAGAGAAGTAATGGAATACCGCAGGCACAATCCCAAGATGACAGGCTTCATAAAGGGCTTCCTGGTTGAGAGCTACATCGAGGACGGAGCCCAGAAAATAGGAGAGGGCATATACGGGAAGTCCATTACCGATGCGTGCCTCGGCTGGAGCAAGACGGAAGAGCTTATCGGAGAGTTGTCTGAATATTAATTACATTCATTTTGCACAATCGCACAAAAGCTTAAAAAGCCTTGTTTTGTCAGATGTGAACAAACGATAAGCAATTTGAGTATAAAGATAAGCAATAATCGGTAAGCGTATTCAAATACGATTTATTAAAATGTTAATTATGGTAAAAAATGCAACAAATTTATTTACATTTTTTTAATTTTGTTGTATATTTATATGAAGAAAATTAAAACAATTTTTTCAAATTAAGAGGTTGCTATGAAAAAAAAGAAGAAGGCTAACAGCGCAAGAAACAAAAAAATCATCATCGCAGTAGCAGTAGTAGTGGTTATTATTGCCATCCTCGTGCTTCTTTCTTTGAGACCTGTTAAGAATTATTCCGAGAAATATGCCGGAACTAATCTTGACGTTGAGGTCAAGGGAATGGAAAGAACGGGAACATACAAGCAGTATGTTCTTAAGCATGAAGGCGCAGCAAAGCCCAATAAGACTGTAGATATCAACCTTGGCAGTTACAGTGCCGTTGGTAATGTATCGAATTATACAGGCGAGAAGGCTGTAGCCGGATCCATCTTAACGGATGTTGGTTCTATCGTTACATGGAATGTCAACGTTCCCGAGGCCGGCTTCTATAATATTGAAATGGAATATCTGTTACCCAAGTCACATGGTATTCCTGCAGAAAGATCTGTAAAGATCAATGACGAGGAGCCTTTCCTTGACGCCCAGAATCTTTCTTTCTCTAGAATCTGGACCAACAACGGCGAAAAGAAAATAGATAACCAGGGCAACGAGATCAGACCTTCACAGGTTGAGATCTATGATTGGCAGAAGTCTCGTTTCCAGGACGACAGAGGATATGTTGCAGAGCCTTATATGTTCTATTTTAATGCAGGCAACAATACCATCACTCTCGGCGGAGAAAATGAGCCCGTTGTCATCAAGAGGCTTTCACTTACTCCCGTACTTGATCGTCCTACATATGATCAGTATTATAACGCTTGTTATAATTCACATAATCCCGGTAGTACATCGGATACAGCCAAGAATTACCTTTTAGTAGTTCAGGGCGAAGATTCTTCGATCCGTTCGGAGTCTTCACTTTATGCTAAATATGACAGATCGTCACCCAGTACACAGCCCAACAGTGTTACCACCACCGTTCTTAACTATATCGGCGGTGAGTCATGGAACATCAACGGACAGTGGATTGAGTGGAATTTTGATGTGCCCGAGGACGGTTTCTATAACCTGACAGTTAAGGCCCGTCAGAATTATTCACGTGGTAACGTAAGTAACCGTAAGGTTTACATCGACGGTGAGATTCCTTTTAAGGAGCTTGAGCAGATCTCATTTGCATATGATAATAACTGGGAAGTTAAGACCCTCGGCAAGGACGATGAGAATCCTTATTACTTCTGGCTTACAAAGGGTACACACACATTCAGGCTTGAAGCTACAATGGGTGACCTCGGAAATATCCTTCAGCAGATAGAGGATTCGACATTCAGACTTAACCAGATTTACAGAACACTTCTTGTTTACACAGGCGTAAATCCCGACCAGTACCGTGACTACCATATCGAGAAGGTTTATCCCGAAGTTATGGAAGCTATGGAACTTGAAATGAAGCGTCTGTACAAGATAGTTGATGATTATGTTGCATACAGCGGTCAGAAGGCTGAGAACATTGCTCCCGCACAGACCCTTGCACAGCAGCTTGAAAGATTTGTAGAGAAACCTCAGAAGATCACTATAGAGTTTACAACATTTAAGGATAATATCACTTCACTCGGTACATCAACACTTAACCTTACCTCTACCAAGCTTGATGTTGATTACCTTGTTGTAAACGGTATCAATACCGAACCCGACAGTGACGGCGAAAATATCTTCACCAAGGCATGGCATGAAGTTAAGTCATTCGTAGCTTCATTCTTTGTAGATTACAACTCAGTCGGCGATGTTTACAGCGACGGCGAAGTTCTTAAGGTTTGGGTTACCACCGGTCGTGACCAGGGTACTATCTTAAAGACCATGATCGATGATACATTCACTCCTATGACAGGTATTCCCGTTAACGTAGAGATAGTTATGGCAGGTTCACTGCTGAATGCGGTTATGGCTGACCGCGGTCCCGATGTAGTTCTTTCGGTAGGTTCAGACCAGCCTGTTAACTACGCACTCCGTGGTGCTGCAGAAGACATCACACAGTTTGCTGACTGGAAGGAAGTCCTTAATCCCGATACATTTACAGAGAGTTCTTATGAACAGTATAAGCTCGTTGATGAGAACGGACATACAGGTATCTACGGACTTCCCGAGACACAGACATTTAACGTAATGTTCTATCGTAAGGATATCTTACAGGAACTCGGATTCGTTTATACAGACGCAGATCCCGAAACAAAGGATCCCGCAACAGGAATCAAGGTTGGAGATGCTAAGCCTCCTAAGACATGGAAAGAAGTTATCGAAATGCTTCCTACCATTCAGGGTAACAACCTTTCAGTCGGTATTCCTTCGGCTGCAGGTTCAAGCTCGACAGGTACTGCATCAACAGCTATCATGTCAACATCACCTGACCTTTCACTTTACTTCACACTGCTTTATCAGTACGGCGGTGATATGTACAATGAGAGAGGTACAAAGACAACAGTTAACGACGAAGCAGGTATGGCAGCATTTGATACATATGTAAGGTTCTTCAATGATTACGGCCTTCCCACCATCTATGATGCAACTACCCGTTTCCGTCAGGGCGAGATGCCTCTGATCGTTTCACCTTATTCGTTATATAACACTCTTATGGTTTCCGCACCTGAGATCAGAGGTCTTTGGGACTTCACCTTAGTACCCGGTACTATAAGAACAGATGAAAACGGACAGGAAATTATTGATTACTCTGCATTTATCGCAGGAAGTTCAACCATGATGATCTCAACTGATGATGAAAAGATCAAAGCAGACGGCTGGGAGTTCATGAAGTGGTGGGTAAGCGAAGATACACAGACACGTTTCGGACGTGAGATCGAAGCTCTGCTCGGTGCATCCGCAAGATACGCTACCGCAAACAGAAAGGCATTCAAGAACCTTTCATGGAGTGCAGAAAACGTTAAGGTTCTTGACGAAGCTTGGACACATACTAAAGGTATCCGAGAAGTTCCCGGCGGTTACTTTACCGGTCGTCATATCGCTAATGCGATCCGTAAGGTTATCAATGAAAGAAGTGATACACGTGAGACCATTATCGACTACTCGAGACTGATAGACGACGAGATCGTCAGAAAACGTCGAGAGTTCGGTCTTCCGATGTACGAAGATGAGGATTGACGATATCTATTAAATCAGTAATTTATAAAAAAGGGAGATTTTTATGGGCGAGTATCTGAAAAAGTATTTCGCGTTGAGAAAGCACAACGCGAGCACTGCATGGAAGAAGGCCAAGCTTGCTAAGAATTGCTATCTGTTCCTGCTTCCGTATGCGATCATTTTCTCTATGTTCTATGTATATCCTGTAGTAGCTTCCATCTATTACAGCTTTACATATTACAACATTCTGGAATCCCCGAGATTCCTCGGACTTGCTAACTATATCAGCCTTGTTCTCGAAGACGATATTTTCCTTATCGGTCTTAAGAACACACTGGTTATAGCGATCATAACCGGACCTGTTGGTTACCTTTTATCATTCCTTTTCGCATGGCTCATAAACGAACTTCCCAGAGCCGTACGAAGCGTAGCGGTTATCGTATTCTACGCACCTTCGATAGCAGGTACCTGTTATACCATCTTCTCTATCTTCTTCAGAGGAGATACCTACGGTTATGTTAATTCATTCCTTATGGATCTGGGTATCATTGATCAGCCTGTTCTCTGGTTCATCAATCCCCAGACAATGCTTCCCGTATGTATGGGCGTTATCCTTTGGATGAGTCTTGGTACCGGATTCCTTTCATTCGTTGCCGGACTTCAGGGTGTTGACCGTTCACAGTACGAAGCAGGTATGGTTGACGGTGTTAAGAACAGATGGCAGGAGCTTTGGTATATCACATTACCTAACATGAAGCCCATGCTTATATTCGGTGCCGTTATGGCTATTACTCAGTCGTTCTCAGTACATGATGTAACTGCAGCTCTTTGTGGTTTCCCGAGTACTGACTATGCAGCACATACAATCGTTTCCTGTCTGACCGACTTCGGTTTCCAGAGATTCGAGATGGGTTATGCGTGTGCGATCGCAACTGTATTATTCCTTTTAATGATCTTATGTAACAAGGCAATTCAAAGTCTATTAAGGAGAGTAGGAACCTGATATGAGTAAAAAAGCTAAAGCAAAACAAGCAACAACATATTATAAGCCCTATCATAAGCCGCTTATCAGACGTAGACGTCCCAACAGATCCGTCGGCGGTGATGTAGGCCTTTATATCTTCCTTACATTGATGGCTATCGTAATGGTATTCCCGCTCGTATATGCGGTTGCCAACGCATTAAAGCCTCTGGATGAGCTGTTCAGGTTCCCTCCAAAGATCTTCGCACAGAACCCGACACTCGATAACTTTTCAGACTTGTTTGTAACACTTGGTAAATCCTGGGTTACATTCACCAGATACCTGTTCAATACTATCTTTATCACATTTGCCGGAACAGTAGGCCATCTGCTTATCGCATCCATGGGTGCATTCGTTCTTGCAAAATATGACTTCCCCGGCGGAAGATTGTTCTTCAAGATAGTTACTGTAGCGATCATGTTCGTTCCTGCAGTTACACAGGTTCCCAACTATATCTTACTTTCTAAGTTAGGTTGGATCGACACATACTGGTCAATCATCATTCCTGCATTTGCTTCTCCTATGGGTATGTTCCTTATGAAGCAGTTCATGGAAGGTCTTCCTACATCACTTGTAGAGGCTGCAAAGATTGACGGTGCCAGTGAGTGGAGAGTATTCTCCAAGATAGTTATGCCCAATGTTAAGCCTGCATGGATGACACTTATCATTTTCCAGGTTCAGGCACTTTGGAATAACAACGGTGGTATGTACATCTTCTCTGAGCAGAAGAAAACACTTCCCTACGCTATGGGCCAGATCCAGGGCGGCGGTATAGCAAGAACCGGTCAGGGCGCTGCAGTTACTGTAGTACTTATGATCGTTCCGATAGCAATATTCATCTTCTCCGAGAGCCAGATCCTTGAAACAATGGCCAGCTCCGGTATGAAGGATTGATACAGGGAGGTCTATGATGAAGAAAAACGTAAAGAAAGCTATTGCACTTGTATTATGTACAATGCTACTGCTTCTTGTTCCTTTCAGTGTGAGTGTACATGCTGACAACAGCTATACATACAACTACGATTACTGGGGTGAGTTCACGGATTCTCCCGACCCTTATGCAGTTGGTGCTGTTATCACATCACAGATGCTCGGACTTGAAACAAACATGAGCAAGCCGCAGAGTGTTGCAGTATTTAATAATCTTGTATATGTATGCGATTCGGGTAATAACCGGATACTTATATTAGAGAAAGACGGCGTTGCAGGTTTAAGACTTGTAGGCCAGCCCATAACAGAGTTTAAAGGAAGTGTTGATCCTTTAACATTCAGTAACCCTACCGACCTTGCTATTTCAGAGGATGGAAACATCTTTATAGCAGATAAGGGTAACAAGAGAATCCTTAAGCTTGATGCAAACTGGAATTATCTTATGCAGTTTGATAAGCCCAATGATGCATCACTTTCAGACGGAGACAATTTTGACTTTGCTCCTTCAAAAATAGTTGTTGATACAGCAGAGCGTGTATACTGCGTAGCAGATAACGTTAACAAGGGTCTTATCAAGTATGAGAACGACGGTACATTCTCCGGATTCGTAGGAGCTACCCCCGTTTCATATAACTTCTGGGATTGGTTCTGGAAGCATTTCGCTTCTCAGGAGCAGTTGGAGAAGATGGCAAACTTCGTTCCTACACAGTATGATAATCTTTACATGGATCCCGAAGGCTTCATATATGTATGTACATCGAAGCCTACTGAAGAAGATATCAAGGCTGAGTCAGCTACAGTTGTTCGTAAGCTTAACCTTTTAGGTAACGATATCTTAGTTCGAAACGGAAGTTATCCTATCTACGGTGACCTTTACATGGGTACCGGCGGTAAGAAGACAGGACCTTCAAGATTCTGTGATATTACCACACTTTACAATGACATTTATATCTGTCTTGACAGAAACCGTGGCAGACTTTTCGGTTATGACGATCAGGGACATCTGGTATATGCTTTCGGCGGTACCGGTAACATGGACGGATACTTTAACTCTGCGGTAAGTATTGACCACATTGGAAAAGATCTCCTTGTTCTTGATGAAAATGACGGAGCCATCACATACTTTGTTACTACAGAATACGGTAACCTTATCTACGATGCTATAGATAAGTTCGATCTTGGTGAGTATGATGCATCCGAGACCAGCTGGAGAAAAGTTATGGAGCTTAACGGCAACTACGATCTGGCTTATATCGGTATCGGACGTTCACTTTTAAGACAGAAGAAGTACAAAGAGGCTATGGAGTACTTCGAGCTTAAGCATGATGCTGAAAACTATTCAAAGGCATTTAAGCAGTATCGTAAGCAGTGGGTTGAAGAGCATATAGTATTAATTGTTGTAATCATACTTCTGTTATTCCTTGTTCCTCTCGGAATCGGAAGACTTAAGTTTATCAAACATGAAATAGACACTGCTGATATTTTTCAATTATAATGGATGGAGATAGAATAATATGGCATCAAAGAGGTCGCTGAGGCGAAAGAAATTTAATAAGTATAAGGACTCCTTGAAGTTCGCTTTCTACTGCTGCACCCACCCGATTGACGGTTTTTGGGATCTTACCCATGAAAAGCGCGGTACATTAGCGGTAGCAAATACAATATTATTTGCTACAGTCTTAATGAGAATCCTTAGTTTGAAGTATACAAGCTTCATATTTGTAGATATTAACTGGGAAGAGACAAACATCCTGCTTTATATCGGTACCATCGTATTCCCTCTTGCTTTGTGGGTAGTCGGAAACTGGGCTCTTACAACGCTTGCAGATGGTAAAGGTAAGCTATGGCAGGTATATATGGCGACATGTTACGGTATGCTTCCTTACCCTATAGTACAGCTGTTCCTGATGATCTTCAGTAACGGTGTTACAGTAGATGAGGCAGGCTTCTATACAACAGTCGGAACCATTACACTTGTTTACTGTGCAGTACTTATCATCGTGGCTATGGGTCAGATCCATGAGTACCGTGCAGGCAAGAACCTGTTGTTTACTTTATTTTCAATATTTGCAGTATTAGTTGAAGTATTTATTCTCTTACTGTTCTTCAGCATGATATCGCAGGGTATTGCTTATATTGTATCATTAGTAAAAGAAATGCTTTTCAGAATTTAGTTTAAAAGAAAGCACAGATTGATATAGAGGAGAAGCAATGAAGAAGAATAAGAATGTAAATGTTGAATTAAAAAATGAGAGAAAACAAAAGATCATTCAGTTCTTAAAGGACATGATCGCTCCTATGGTACTGCTGATCATTGTTATCGCACTCTTTGTATACGGTGCTAACAAGAAAAAGTTAGATGATGTTGTTCCGATGCCGGAGCTTTACGAGTATGACGGTACCACCACTCCTTTTGTGTTAGAAAAAGGAGATCTGGTTTTCTCACTTGATCCTGCTACTACAATGTTTACTGTTACCAATAAGAAGACCGGTGCTGTATGGGATTCAAACCCTGCAGACATCTTAGAAGGTGCTTCTGATGAAGTAGCCAACAAGCTTAAGTCGCAGTTGATCGTAGAATATTCCGATGAAGTAGGTGCTCAGTATGAGACCTACGGAACAAGCAAGTACAGTGTTGAGAAACTTATCTACAATGTTTCCCAGAACGGCGACTGTGTTACCGTAGATTATTCTATCGGTGATGTTGCCAAAGTATATATGTGTCCTCCCGTTTGTCTTGCTGATGAGTTTGAAGCTTATATCGCTCAGATCGAAGCTGCTAACAGCACAAAGATCGCAAGAGATACAAAGGGAAGTTACAAAAAGTGGGATAAGGATAAGATCTCTAAGTACGATGAAGAACAGTACGAGATAATAAAAGAGAGATATCCTAAGGTAGAAGAGGAGCCTATATACGTACTCCGTGAAAAGCTCGGACGTGCTACAATGGAAAAGCTTGAAAGAGCATTTACTTCTATCAATTACGGTGAAGAGCAGCTTGCTCATGACCAGGAACTCGATTCTCAGGGTACCACACAGGAAAAGCCTATCTTTAACGTAACTGTAGAATACAGACTGTTAGAGGGCAATAAGCTCCAGGTTACCATTCCTTATGATAAGATCGAAAATCCTGCCAACTATCCTATTCTTAACCTTACAGTTCTTCCTTACTTCGGAGCTGCAAGCAAGGATGATGAAGGATATATGGTAGTGCCTGAGGGCGGCGGATCTATCATCCATTACAACAATGGCAAGACATCCATGGAAGCATATGCTTCAAAGGTATTCGGACGTGACCTTTGTCTTACAAAGGATTCAATCGTTCATGATCCTATTTCCAACTTCGGTGTATTCGGTATGGCACATAGGGGTAATTCCTTTATATGTGTTCCTTCCGACGGCAGTGCTTATTGTTCTGTTTATGCAGATATCTATCGTCCTAAGAGCCCTTGTAACAATGCATATTTCAAGTATGATCTGTTCCAGAGAGAGATCTACGATATGGGTTCTACAGATCAGACCGTCAACAGTTCAATATACTGTTACTTAGAGAAGCTTCCTGAGGGCGAAAAACTTGAGCAGACATATATATTCCTTGATACTGAGGATTATGTAGATATGGCTAAGGGCTATCAGGATTATCTGATCGGCAAGTATGGTTCGGCATTTGATAAAAATACCGATACATCAACACCTGTTTGTATCGAACTTGTCGGAGCTGTAGATAAAAAAGAGCAGGTACTCGGTATTCCTGTTTCACGTCCTCTTGAACTTACAAGCTTCAAAGAGGCTGCAGAGATCATTAAGGATATCCACGATAATGTAGGTATGGATAACCTGGCTATTAAATATACCGGTTGGTGTAACGGCGGTGTTAAGCAGACCGTATTCTCCAGCATTAAGCCTGTATCCCGTTTGGGAGGTAAGAGCGATCTTAAAGACTTTGCTGCTGAGGTAAAGAACTTTGGATATGATCTTGCACTTAACGGTATGGTAATGTATGCTATGGACAGCAATATCTTCGACGGGTTCTTCTCATTCGGAGATGCAGCTAAGACCTTAGCACAGGAAAGAATGGAAATCTTCAAGTACAGCGCGGTAACATTTGCATTGAGAGAGGGTAGTGAATCATATTACCTTGTACATACACCTCTTTCAATGACATATGCTGACAGACTTATCGAGGCATGTGGTAAATATGATGCAGGTATAAGCTTTGACGATATCGGTAAAGATCTTGCTGCTGACTATTATGAAGATGATTTCCATTCACGTGAAAGCGTAAAGAATCTTCATGCAGAGTTATTAAAGAAGATCAAAGATGACGGAAAGTATCTTATAGTTAATCAGGGTAATGAATATGCACTTCCTTATGCAAGTATGGTAACAAATATGAACCTTAAGGGAAGTGATTACACGATCCTTGATGAGAACATTCCTTTCCTTTATCTTGCAATACATGGTTTTGTAGACTATACCGGTGAATCTATCAACATCAGCGGTAACCAGGATGAAGAGATCCTTTATTCTGCAGCTTACGGCGCCGGATTAAGTTTTACATTCATGAAAGAATCGGCATTTACACTTCAGGATACTTTGTATACTCATTATTACGGCTGTGATTATGATGAGTGGAGAAATAACATGGTTAATATCTACACCAGATATAACTCCGAACTCGGTCACATTTTCAACCAGAAGATGATCGGACATGAGTATATTGCCGATAATGTTACATGTACTACATATGAAGACGGAACAAAGGTATATGTAAACTTCGGATTTAAAGAGTATCTCGAAAACGGTATATATGTCCGTGAAAGAGATTATAAAGTTGTAAGATAAACTTATCAGAAAGGGATATTAGCTATGAAGAAACAAAAAAAATTAGCCGGTCTTCAGAAGCGTAAAGCAATATCAGGGTATATATTTATATTACCTTTCATTCTGGGTTTCCTGCTTTTCATGTTAAAGCCTCTGATCGATTCACTTATCATGAGCTTTCAGAATGTAGAACTCAAAGGTAATGAAGAAAACATCAGAACCATGATAGGTTTTGAAAACTACAGAAAGGCATTCAGAGTTGACCCTGATTTTACCAGACTTCTTACTGAAGAGCTTATAAGATTGGTAGTTTATACTTTGGCTATCATCGTATTCAGTTTCTTTATCTCACTGGTTCTTAACCAGGAGTTTAAGGGCAGAAGCTTTGTTAGAGCGGTATTCTTCCTTCCGGTTATTCTTTCATCCGGTGTTATATTGGGACTTGAAAGCAACAACCAGTATATGGCAGCAATGCAGAGCTCGGTTGAAAATTCCGTATCGGGCATAAGCGTCAGTGCCGCGGTGGAGTCCATCCTGAAAACGATGGATGTCGGTGGCGCCGTCTTTGACAAGGTATTCGAAGTTATCGATAACATCTACGATGTTGCGATGGCTTCCGGTATGCAGATCATCATTTTCCTTTCCGGTCTGCAGACTATATCATCCAGTATGTATGAAGCAGCAAGCATAGACGGTTGTACAAGGTGGGAGAGTCTTTGGAAGATCACCTTCCCCATGATCTCTTCACTGTTCCTTGTAAACTGGATTTACACTGTAGTAGACTTCTGTATGAGATCCGATAACCAGGTTATAACCAAAATACAGAACGAAATGACATCTAAGTTACAATACGGACCGGCATCTGCTATGTCATGGATATATTTCCTTTTCATAATAGCTTTTGTTGGTATCACATCATTCTTCATATCAAAGGTGGTATATTACAATGACTAAAAAGAAAGCCGGATTTAATTTTTGGGAAAGAAACAGATTATCTAACGGATATTTGTTAAGAAAAAGAGTAACAAAGTACGGCGTTTCAATACTTCGTGCGATACTTCTTTTCGGTCTGTGCTTCCTTATCCTGCAGCCCGTACTTAACAAGATATCGGTAAGCTTCATGGAAGAGCGTGACCTTTACGATCCCGTTGTTATTTCCATTCCGAAGCATTTTACAATTGCGAACTATAAGATTGCATCCGATCCTCTGATCATGGATTACAGCAACAGTTTGGTTCATTCCATCGTTGTTTCACTTACCATAGCTCTTCTTCAGATTGCTATGTGTACCCTGGTAGGATACGGATTTGCAAGATTCCAGTTCCCGCTTAAGAAATTATGGTTTGCTTTGGTTATCCTTGTAATCATCATTCCTCCGCAGACCATATCAAGTTCACTGTACCTGCACTTCAACTTCTTTGATATCTTCGGTATCATAAAAGCAACGACGGGTGCACCGCTCAACTTAAGAAATTCGCCTGTGCCTTATTACCTGATAAGTGCCGGGTGTATGGGATTGAAGAACGGATTGTATATATACATGGTACGCCAGTACTTCAGAAATATCCCTGTAGACCTTGAAGAGGCTGCTTACATTGACGGATGCGGTACATTAAAGACATTCATCAGGATCATGCTTCCTCAGGCTAAGCCTATCATTACATCATGTTTCCTTTTCGCATTTGTATGGCAGTGGACAGACGGCTTCTATTCAAAGCTGTTCTTCCAGTCAATATCTCTTGTAAGTACTTCACTTTCAAGAATCGTTGCGAGCCTTGGTGTTTATATCGGCCGTGCTCAGGGTACTACACAGGCACAGCTGACCGTAGCACGTTCCAACCAGATACTTTCAACAGGTACTCTGATGATCGTATTCCCTGTTATTTTCTTATACCTCTTCGCACAGCGTGCATTCGTTGAGAGTATAGCAAGTACAGGTATTAAAATGTAAAAAAAATTATATTACAATTTAATTAAAATGTTGCATATTTGTAACTAATGTGTTATAATTTCATCATTGTATGTAAACCGTATCGGTTCTAAGGCTCCCGGAAAGAGTATAAGCCTGAAAACTTTACGGTTTAGATAAATTAGCGATAATAAAATATTACGCTAGTTCCTATGAGAAGGAGGAAAAAATGAAAAAGAGAAACTTACAGAGAATTTTTGCAGCATTCATGGCTACCGCTATGGTAGTTGGTGTAACAGCTTGTGACAACACTTCAAGTGAAGAGAAGCCTACTGATGCACCCGCTACTACTGATGCACCTGTTGACAAGCCCACAGATGCACCTGTTGACAAGCCTACCGATGCACCTGTAGTTACCGAACCTGTAGTAACAGAGGCACCCGTTCCCGCAGACCTTCAGGACCTTGGCGGAATGGAAATCATCATCCGTGACTGGTGGTCACCCGAAGATCCCGGCGAGCCTAAGACAGAGTACGAAGAGGCTCAGCGTCAGTACCAGAAGGAAATGATGGATAAGTATCACTTCACCATCAGATCCATGGCTATTTCTGACTGGGGTTCAGCACCCAACGATTTCGTTGAGTACGCTACAAATGGTGGCGATGACAAGAACTATGTATTCGTTCTCCGTAACGATCCCGCTGTAGTTAGTGCTATGGCTTCAGGTCTTATGTATGACCTTTCTAAGATGCCTGACGTTCTTGATTTCTCATCAGAGAAATTTGCTCAGAACAAGACACATGAGTTATACTCATATGGTAGCAGCATCTACTGCTGCTTCGCAGGTCCTTCAGAGCCTCGTGATGGTATCTTCTTCAATAAGAGCGTTCTTAAAGAAGCTGGTATCAATCCTGATGATATCTATGATATGCAGAAGAACGGCACCTGGACATGGGAAGAGTTTGAAAAGCTTCTTGCTAAGGTTCAGAGAGATACAGACGGCGATGGTCAGGATGATGTATTCGGTCTTTGCTGTAACAATTCTGTATGTGTAAACGCAGCTGTTATCTCCAACGGAGGAAAGTACGTTGGTAAGGATGCTAGCGGTAAGTTCACATATAACCTTGAAGATCCTGAGACTACAGAAGCTCTTAACTGGATCGTTGACATCTTCACAAAGTACAATCAGCATGATATCGAGGGCGCTGCATGGGATTACTACATGACAGAGTTCAAGAGCGGTGTTGTTGGATTTATGGAGGATCAGGAATATCAGCCTACAGGTTCAGGTCAGTTCCATGAGACTAACTTTGAAATGGGCTTCGTAATGTTCCCTAAGGGACCCAAGGCTACTACACTTCTTAACCGTTGGGACAACAACCCTCATTGTATCCCTGCTTGCTATGGCGACGAGAGAGCAAGAAAGATTGCATTTGCTTGGAATCTTTACACCAACCCCGTTCCCGGCTACGAGGATTACAACGGATATGTTGAGACAGCTAAGAACAGCAACTTCGATGAGAGAGCAATGGACGAGACAGTTCCTATGATGTCAGATCCTGCACACGGACTTAATACATACTATTCAGTTATTCCTGATCTTAATGCAGGTCCTGAGTTCGTATGGGCTATCGGACCTAATGCCGATGTTGCAGCTAAACAGGAAGAAGTACGTGATACTTGGAAAGCATATATCGACGCTGCTAACAACAGATAATTTCAAATTTGAATTTTTGAATTCTTATTAATTGATTTTTAGGGACGGTGTTTTCCGGGCACTGTCCCTAATTTTATGATAATTAGGGAGTATGAAAAACAGCCACTGCAAGCTTGCTTGCAAGGGGATGTTTTATCATATGACCACACAAACACCGAGAAGGAGCGATTTATTTATAAATCGCGAGATTCGAGGTGGTTGTAGGATTGCGAGAGCAGTTTGCTGCGGAGCAATCCGTATTATCATATGATACCCGAGAATGAGCGATTTTACTAAATCGCGACATTCGAGGTTATATCTGTCATTCTAAACGAAGTGAAAGATCTTAAGATTCTTCGCTGCGTTCAGAATGACAAATATATCAAGAATGTCAATAATAAATTGTATTAATGATAGAATAAAGGAGTCCCCCATGTCAGTTATAGCTCACAATCCCATACTTCCCGGCTTTTTCCCGGATCCTTCGGCTTGCGCTGTAGGAGATGATTTTTATATTGTTAACTCTACATTTACATATTTCCCCGGTCTTCCTGTTATGCACAGTAAGGACCTGGCTCATTGGGAACAGATAGGAAATGTACTTACCAGAGAAAGTCAGTTGCCTTTAAAAGACGCTGAAGTATCCAGTGGTCTGTTTGCACCTACTATCCGTTATAATAACGGTACTTTCTATGTAATCTGTACCAATGTTTCATTTGGCGGGAACTTTATAGTAACATCCGATAAGGCAGAAGGCCCTTACTCAGAACCTCATTACTTAGAGGGTGCTGACGGTATTGATCCCAGTCTTTTCTTCGACGATGACGGGAAGTGCTACTATATCGGTACACATCCCAATCCTGACGGATGCAGATGGGACGGTGACTGGTTTATCTATATTCAGGAGCTGGACATAGAAAACTTTAAGTTAGTAGGTGAGAAGCACAATGTATGGAACGGTGCTATGCGCGGTGTACATTGGCCCGAAGGTCCTCATCTCTATAAAAAAGGTGAGTATTACTATATTCTTCATGCTGAAGGCGGAACAGGTCCCGAACATGCGGTATGTGTAGCCAGAAGTAAGGAAATATTCGGCAAATACGAGGGAAACTTCTGTAATCCTATAATCACACACAGACATCTCGGAAAGCAGTATCCGATCCAGTATGTCGGACATGCAGATATGTTTGCAGATAAAAACGGTGAATGGTACATGGTAATGCTTGCCGTAAGACCTTTGAACGGATTTACCACCATGGGCAGAGAAACATTTCTTGCCAGTGTAGTGTGGGAGAATGACTGGCCTGTAGTAAATCCTAATGTCGGATTACTTACACGTGCGCTTAAAATCAATCTGGATTCATCTGAAAGCGAAACAATATCCAATTCGGAACCCGGTGTTGATAAGAAATATGATTTTAGAACCATAAAAGAATTTGGTCCTGAAATACTGACACTTAGAAATCCGGGCAATGATTTTTATGAGATAGTTGAAGGACGCGGTCTTAAACTTAAGTGTTCAAAGAACCTGATCACAAGCTTAGGAGATGTATCATATCTTGGTGTGCGTCAGGACTGCCATGCATTTGAGATAGGCTGTACTATTAATACAGACAGTCTCTACAGAGGTGCAGCTGCCGGACTTATTATTTACCAGAATAACCGTTCCAATATACGTTTTGAATGTTCAAACGGTATCGGATATGTTATAGTAACTCGTAACGGTGAAGAGACAAAGTACGAAACCTGTGCTTTGGGCGGTTCTGTATCAACCATTATTATGAGAGTATTAGGACTTAAGGCATTCTGTTTCCTGATGTCTAAAAACGGTCCTGTTGCTATTGCCGGAAATATTGATATTTCTGCATTATCCACTGAAACTTCGGGCGGTTTTGTCGGAAATACATGCGGTATTTATGCTCATGATTATGACGACGTACGTGATACCGATATGTATGCCGGCTTTATGAACTTCTATTATACCAGATTCCTGACACAGCAGGAGAAGGAACAGCTTGAAGAAGAATATATGGAAGATTTAAGACAGTGATAACTGTTCTCGGAGGTGATTACATGAGTAATTCTGATTTAAAGGTAAGATTTCATCTGCCCGGATTAAGATTTAATTATCCTTTAAATATGTACTGGGTAAGCTTAAAGAAAATACACCCCGAATTCTTCAGGGACAATGTTGAATTCGGATCATTTTTCGGATGTTTTCCTTTCTCTTTATGGAATGGCGGAAGGCTTATCATGCATGATCAGTGCGACGGTAATTTTATCACAAATGTCGTAAAAAGCATCAATGCTGAAGGCATCCCCGTAAGGTATACCTTCACCAATCCCGTACTTACCGAAGAAGATCTTGAGGATCCTTTCTGCAACTTCTGTATGAAGGCCGCAGATAACGGTATGAATGAGGTAATGGTATTTTCACCCATATTGGAGCAGTATATAAGGGATAAATATCCTTCATACAAGATCAATTCCAGCACATGCAAAGAGATCAAGAACGTAGACGATATCAATAAAGAGCTGGAAAAGGATTATAAATACGTAGTACTTGATTATAATCTCAATAACAGATGGGACCTTATTGAAGGTCTTACCGAGCCCGGCAGACTTGAGGTGCTGGTAAATACATTATGTACCCCTGCATGTCCGAGACGAGGCGAGCATTACCGTTATATCGGTGAGATGGAGAAAAAGGTGGCTGCCAACAGAAAGCTTCCTCCCGAAAAACAGGAAAAGATAGTTGATACCTGGCGCTGCGAATACGGTGAGTATAATAATCTTTACAAGATCAAGGACTATCCTACATTTATCTCACCTGAGATGATCTATAACGAATACCTTCCCAGAGGTATCAATAACTTTAAGATCGAGGGACGTACAGCCAATCTGTTCTCGCTTATCGAAACCTACAGTTATTTCATGCTGAAGCCCGAGTGTGTCGGTGAAGCAAGATTCCTGCTTCTTACAAATCTTCAGGCTTCAGGCATCATATCGGTCAACAGACCGAAACCTTCCTTCTGGAAGCCCTGATATTAATATATTTTAAGAATGGAGTTGATGTTAAATGCCGATCAAAGTACAAAATGACCTGCCTGCTAAAAAAATCATGGAAGAAGAAAATATATTCATGATGGACGAGAACAGAGCCATGTCACAGGACATCCGTCCGCTTGAAATAGGTATATTGAACCTTATGCCGTTAAAAGAGGCTACAGAGGTACAGATGCTCCGTTCGCTTTCGAACACCCCGTTACAGGTAAACATCACATTTCTTACCACATCGACTTATGTAGGAAAAAACACTGCAAAGAGCCATCTGGACCAGTTTTATCTGACATTTGAGGATGTTAAAGACAGAAAGCTCGACGGACTTATTATCACCGGGGCACCGGTGGAAATGATGGAATTTGAAGAGGTGGCATATTGGAAAGAGTTAAATGACATCATGGAATGGTCAAAGACCCATGTTACCTCAACACTTCATATCTGCTGGGGAGCACAGGCTGCATTATATTATCATTACGGTATAAAGAAAATAACACTTCCTCAAAAGATGTTCGGAGTATTTCCTCATAACGTGCATCACAGAAAAGAACCTTTTGTACGCGGTTTTGATGATGTATTTTATATCCCTCACAGTCGCCATACTACCATAGATCCCAAGGAAGTATGGGCTGATGAGAGACTGACCGTACTGGCTGATTCACCTGAAGCAGGCATTTGTATGGTACTTGCAAAAGAGGGACGTCAGGTATTTGTATTCGGACATCCCGAGTATGACAGGATGACGCTTGATCAGGAGTACAAGAGAGATCTGGATAAAGGTATGGATATCCGGATTCCAAAGAATTATTATCCGAACGATGATCCTACCCAGAAGCCTCTGCTTACATGGCGTGCACATGCCAATACCATGTATACAAACTGGCTCAATTATTATGTATACCAGACTACGCCGTATGATGTGAACTCGATTGGTACTTGATTTTAATGCTCCGGTGCGGGAGCGACAGATAATTCCGCCGCACGCACGGGTAAAAAAGAGGCATATATATGAAAAAGATATACTGGCATCTGCCCGGATTTTGTTATTTTTATAAAATGAATACCAGACTGATACAGCTTATGAAGCAATATCCGGAAAAGTTCCATGAGGGATATGAGATCGGCAGTGTATACGGTACATTCCCCGGAGCCATCTGGAACGGCGGAAGAGCTGTATTCGGTATTATTTCAAAAAGCAATATAAAGCAAGTACTTGATAATTACAATAATCTCGGTGTACCAGTTCGTTTTACTTGGACGAATTCTTTACTCGAGGAAAAGCATCTGTACGATACATATTGTAACCTGATCATGGATCTGGCTGATAACGGTATGAATCAGG
>JAEEGI010011287.1_pt1 | contig 19283 bp, 17 predicted proteins | sample 8958751 | NCBI WGS metagenome assembly JAEEGI01 (sample SAMN16246545, study PRJNA631951) | gut metagenome | biome: gut microbiome; feature: rumen; material: KS-attached | host: Bos | place: Iran: Karaj | collected 2018-10 | reverse complement strand
CGGACCAGCTGATTCGTTTCCACCCTCGTTGCCGCCTTTGCCGCCTGAACAAGCGACAAGCATCATAGCAACGAGAGCCAAAGAAATTACTTTTAACAGTTTTTTCATTTTTTCTCTCCTTTTTCCTATAAATCAAAAAGATTTACATTCTCATTATAATCCAAACACATCGTATTCTAAAGCCCTATTATATGAAAAAACGATCCCATCGACCGTTTTTCCTCCCCGGTTTTTCAATCCAGATATCTGTTTCGCAAAAGCATCAATTTCTGCTCATCAAGGCCATATTCACACGACAGATACGCATCAAAATCACGGTATTTTTCCCTGATGGAAGTGATGACGGTATCAAAAGTCTCTTCCAGCACGCCATCCATGATCGTGATCAGCCTGGCGATCTCGGGATGTTCCTGAGACAGGCCTGAAACCGTCGCCAGGCTCTCTTCCAGCGCTTCCTTGCGGAAGACATTGCTGACAAGATAGTCCTTCCTGATCTCCTCTTCCTTGACTCCCAGAGCCATGAGGATGATCATCGCCGCGACACCTGTCCTGTCTTTTCCGGTCGCGCAATGGAAATAGATCGGAAGCCGTCCTTCCTCGAACTGACGCATCAGGATCTTGTATGCCACATTGTCAAAAGCGATGGACCGGTAATAGCCGCTGATCTTCTCCAGCTGTTCCATGGCCTCGCCCCCGATCTTGCGCATGCCCTCCGGCGACCAGTCGATATCCTCCGACCCCTCCACGCTCAAGCCGCTGTGTTCGATCCGTTCGGCACCTTTGACATAGGGGTCCGGAAGCATCCGGATCTCCTGGGCGCTGCGAAGGTCCATGATCGTCTTCACATGCAGCTTTTCAAACTCCTTGAGTTCCTCCTCATCAAAATATGCCAAGCCCGCCCCCCTGTAAAAGAGGCCCTTCCTGACTTTTCTTCCGTCTTTGGTCTCCAGACCGCCCAGATCACGGAAATTCTGAATGTTCCTGAATCTTGGATCAATACGCATTTGCTCTTCTCTTTTCTGTTTTTATTCTAGCACAGTGAGAAAGAGGCCAAACCTCTATGGGATATAATAAAGATGACAAGGAGATTTCATCATGAGACAGGAAGAACTGATCACTCAGCTCAAAGAAAGAGACATCAATGAAGAAGTGAGCTTTTCAAAAGGCGGGAAATACTTCAAAAGTGCCAGGAAGTTCTACAAGGGTCTTCAGGACGGAAAAGCCAGCGAGATCAACTTCTTCGAAAACACCATCGTCCTATTCGATGAATGTGACAAGCCAGACCGGGAACCTGACTTCGGATCCCCCTCCGGCAGCTGTTACTGGTACAGCGAAGAAGGTGTCATCCGGGGTTCCGACCACTGGGGCTGCGGAGTCGGCAACTGTGACTGGGCCTTAAAGACCCGGAAAGGCGAGACGGTCTACGGTCATTACTGGAAATACACGCGCAACTTCTCCAGACCCAGATTTGGCTTTGCCAGATGGGAAGACTTCCTCTTCAAAGCCAGGCTCATCGAAATAGGCGGCAAGGAAGTCGTCACGACCTTTAATAACACCGTCGGCAGAGATCTGATCGGCGTTGACGGAAAGACCTACCTGAGAAAAGTCATCGAAGTCTTCGAGGAGGTGGAAAATGTCTGAGATCCGGATCCTTCTATCAACTGACGTTCACGCCTACATCTACCCATACAGCTACGCGACCGGCGAAAACAAGGATCACGGCTACGCCAAACTCGCCCACACGATCAGAAGGCTCAGGGATGAGAACACCATCGTCATCGACAACGGCGACAACCTGGAAGGATCCCCGTTCGCCTACTTCCATTTTGAAAAGAGAAGAGACCAGGAGAATCCCTTCACCAAAGCCATGAACATGGTCGGCTACGACTTCTTCAACCTCGGCAACCACGACTTCAACCACGGTGCCGGCATCCTCATGGACCACATCAACGGACTGCAGATGCCCTGCATATCCGCCAACATCCTCTATCAGGGAAAACCTCTTTCGAAGCCCTATCACCTGATCAGAAAAGCTGACAAGACCATCGCGATCTTCGGTGTCGTGACCCAATACATCCCGAACTGGGAAAAGCCGGAGAACATCGAAGGATTCGAATTCCAAGACGCCTTCGACACCGCAAAACAGATCGTAGCGAAGATCAGGGAAGAGGAAAACGCCGACTACATCGTCGGCATCTACCACGGCGGCTTTGAAAAGGACCCGGACAGCGGGATCGAGACGGAAGCCCAGACCAAGGAGAATGAAGCCTATAGGATGTGCACGGAGATCGAAGGTCTCGACATCCTCTTCACCGGCCACCAGCACCGCGAGATGACCGGCATCCTGAACGATACGGTCTATCTGCAAAGCGCCCACGAGGCAAGACAGCTCTCCTGTGTCCTCATCGACACGGAAACAGGAAAGATCGAGCCATCCCTGATCAATGTCGACGATGTCGCCGATCAGGACTTCCTTGACACCTTCAGGGAAGAAGAAGACGCCTGCCAGCAGTGGCTCGATACGCCGCTTGGTTCCAGCAACGTCGATCTCAGTGTCCCCGACGAATTCGACGCCCGCCTGCACAAAGGCCAGGTCATCACCTTCATGAACAAAGCCTGCATGGACGCAAGCGGTGCCGACATCTCGGCGACCGCCCTCTTCCTCTTCGCCAAAGGCTTCAACAGACAGATCACGATGCGCGATCTGGTCTCGACCTACGTCTTTCCGAACACTCTTGTCCTCAAGAAAGTCAACGGAAAGATCATCAGGGAATACCTGGAAAGATGTGCGCAGTTCTGGGATATCGAAGACGGAAAGATCATCGTCGAAAAGTCCTGCGACTTCCCGACACCGCAGTACCACAACTACGACATGCTGGACGGAGTGGAATATACGATCAAAGTCTCCGATCCAGTCGGGGAACGGATCATCGAACTCACGAGGAACGGCATACCGGTCAAAGATGACGACGAATTCACCCTCTGCATCAACAATTACCGGGCAGCCGGCGGATCGGGATTCGGGATGCTGTCAAGTGCGAAGACCATCAAGGACATACAGGTCAACGTCGTCGAGATCCTCGCCGACTACATCAAAAAAGTTCAAGTCATCGACTTTGAACCCGTAAATAACATAAGGGTCGTGATCTGATCACAACCCTTTTTTATTGATGATATCCACCAGCTGCTGATTGTTCCTGGTGCGTATGAACATCTCGATCAGGGAATCCACCGAATCGTCGCGATAGTAATCCAGCAGGTCCTTTCTGATGATGTTGACAGCCCTGAGCTCATCGGAACTCAGAAGCAGATCCTCCCTTCTCGTACCCGACTTCGGGATATCGATCGCCGGGAAGAGCCTTCTTTCCTGCAGCTTCCTCGACAGGATCAGCTCCATGTTGCCGGTCCCCTTGAATTCCTCATAGATCACATCATCCATCTTGGAGCCCGTATCCACCAGAGCCGTCGCCAGGATCGTCAGCGAACCCCTCTCCCTGGTCTTTCTCGCCGCGCCGAAGAAGCGCTTCGGCATGTACAAGGCATTCGGATCAAGGCCTCCCGAAAGCGTCTTGCCCGAACTTGCTTCGGTCAGGTTATAAGCCCTGGAAAGTCTGGTGATCGAATCCAGAAGGATGAAGACATCCTCTCCCGCCTCGACCAGTCTCTTGGCATGTTCGATCGTCATCTCCGAGACATATTTGTGTCTGGAAGGCTGCTCATCGAACGTCGAATAGACGATCATCACATTGTCGCCTCTGACGATCTCCTTGATGTCCGTGACCTCCTCCGGTCTCTCATCGATCAGAAGGATGATCAGATGGCCGTTTGGACAGCTTCTCAGGATCGACAGAGCGATATCCTTCAGGATCGTCGTCTTGCCGGCCTTCGGAGGTGAAACGATGAGACCTCTCTGACCCTTGCCGATCGGCGCGATCAGATCGACCACCCGCATCGCCAGCGATTCTCCCTGCCTCTCCAGCCTGATCCGCTCATCCGGAAAGACAGGCGTCAGATCCTCGAAGGAGACCCGGGAACGGATCATGTCCGTATCCAGATAATTGATCTTGTCGATATAGATCAGGGCACCATAGCGTTCGCTTTCCCGCGGTTCCCTCTTCTTGCCGATGATGTGATCGCCCGTACGCAGACGGAACTTTTTGACGAAAGTCGGAGACACGAAGACATTGTCATCCCCGGTCTCGAAATTCTCTCCCCGTATGAAACCATAGCCGTCTTCCATCACCGTCAGCACGCCGCTCACCGGCACGGAAGGATCTTTTCTGACCTCTGCGGTATCCTTTTCCTCTGTCTCTTTCTTTCCGAAAGTCCTGACTTCAGAAACCGGAGCCTTCACTTCTTCAGTGGGCTTTTCTTCTGAGACTTCTTCCTTGCTCAGAAGAAAGACGATCTCATCCTTTTTCAGACCGCTGACTTTGATATCCTTTCCCTTGGCCAGCTCCTTCAGCTCGTTCAGCTTCAGTTTTTCCAGATCTTCCTTATTCATCATGTGCCTCAGCCCTGAAATAATCCGCCTTCTCTTCACAAAGCTTCAGCGCAGCGATCAGATGTTCATAACCGTAAGGCTCATAGGACTCTTCGCCCTTCGTCACATATTCCTTGTCATCCCTGATCAGAACGGTCTTCCATTTCACCGCATCCTCGATACCGGAAAGCTCAGGTCCATAGACCCTGTCCCAGCTCTCGATCTTTGCGGAATCCACTGCTTCGATAAAAGCCTTTCCCGTCGATTCTGAGAGTTCGCCTTCCTTGCTCTCAAGCCCGGCGATCGTGGATTCGATCGTGTATCTGATGATCCCATCCTCATTGACCGCAGCAAAAACATAACGGCCGTCCAGACAGTCAAAACAGTATTCAAGTCTATTCATAATTTTTCTCCTTCGGGGTATATCTAGATAAGAAAGTGTAAGGCTGATCGACACCTTCATTTAAACATTTTTCTTTACGCTTCTCAATCAAAATCGTAGAGAGCGAAAAGATCGGAAGCGACATCGACGATATAATCCAGATCGAAGCCCCGGCCATCCTCGCTGTAAAGCATCCTCTGCGACAGATCGATCCGTTTGATGACCAGCTCCTCTTCCCTGTAGGAACCGCCCTCCTTGTACGCATCGGGAACGAAGTAGCGGATCTTCACAGCAGGCCTCTCTTCCAGATGCCTCTTGAGGATCTGGAAACGCAGATCCAGCTGATAGATCTCATTCTCACCCAGCAGGACCTCGCTGTCCGTCCTCCTGCCGGTCTCCTCGACCGCCTCATCAAAACCGGTCAGCGCATCAAAAGGGGCAAACTGCGCAGCCCTGTCGTAATTGGACATGTGCTTCCTGCCCTTGGAAACGAAACGCGGCAGATCGATGATGTCATCATAGCGATGCGGATCCTTCAGACTCATTCCTTATGACCTCCGATCTGTTCGTTGCGCTGTTTGCCGGTCGCGCCCTCTTCAAAGTTCGTTCCCTTCAGGATGGAATTCTTGCCGAAGCGGTGCTTGATGTCCAGCAGCGCCTTGGCCAGATCCTCTTCCTTCTTCTCTTGCTTTCGCATTTCCTTGATCTGCTCCTCCATCTTCTCCGGATCATGGAAGAGATCGAACTGTTCGACCAGTACCTTCTCCTCATTCTTCTTCTTCAGAAAGACGTGATCGGCGTTGATATTGATCCTTCTGATCGTCAGTGAACGGTCGACTGTCGCATCATAGATCGCCATGAGCGCCTCCGTGATGATCCTCACCGAAGAAGTCGCCATCTTTAAGGCAACGCTTCCCCCTGCTGGCTTGGCATTCATCCTGCCGTAATAGTCCTTTGTGATCTTTCCCTCATATTCACTCAGATCGTTGGAAGAATCATAAGAGATCACCAGACTCACATGATCGGTGACCAGGCCCTTGTCGACCATGTCCAGGCACAGGGAATCGATCATCTCTTTGCAGACGACTCTGGCCTTCTCGAACGTGTAAGGCTCCATCAGGACCTGGCCTGCCCCCAATGAATTGGACTCCGGACGGTATCTCTTGATGTCAGCCATCGTGCAAGGCTCATAGCCCCAGGCGTGATCGATCAGCAGTTCCGCATTGATCCCGAACTCATCGTATAAAGTTCCGTCTGCCCGCAAAGAGAAACGGGCGATGTCCCCCATCGTGTGGATGTTGTATTTCGCCAGTCTGCGCATGTAACCCGGACCGATGCGCCAGAAATCGCTCAGCGGCTCATGCGTCCAGAGGATCCTGCGGTAGGACATCTCATCGAGTTCGGCGATGCGGACGCCATCCTTATCCGCCTTCTTGTGCTTGGCGACGATATCCATCGCCACCTTGGCCAGATAGAGATTCGTCCCGATCCCCGCCGTTGCCGTGACACCGGTGCTGACCATGATGTCCTCGATCATCTTCATCGCAAAATCATGACCGCTCATCCCGTAGGTGTTCAGATAAGCCGTCGCATCGATGAAGACCTCATCGATCGAATAGATGTGGATGTCTTCCTTGGCCACATACTTCAGATAGATGTCATAGATCTTCGTCGAATATTCAATATACAAGGCCATGCGCGGCACCGCGGTCACATAGTCGATCTCCAGTGTCTCGTCCGCATTCAGCTTATCCAGCAGCGCCGACTTGCCGCTGAATCTCCTTCCGGGAGCCTTCAGCCTTCTCTGTTCATTGAGCTTCTTTACAGCCTGTTCCACCTCAAAAAGACGCGGACGCCCGGGTATTCCGAAAGATTTCAAAGCCGGCGATACCGCCAGACAGATCGTCTTGTTCGTACGGCTGGAATCCGCCACGACCAGATTGGTATTCAAAGGATCCAGACCCTTCTCCACGCATTCCACGGAGGCATAGAAAGATTTGAGGTCGATCGCGATGTAAGTCCGCTCTTTTTCCTTCATAACTATATTTTATATCAAGTAGGCACCTCTTGTCTTGGAACATAAGAAAAGGCCATCCGAAGATGGTCCCCTATTTCATCGCTTCCGCGATCTGCCTCATCCTCTCGCTCTGCCTGACCGAGAACGGACATCTGGAATCGCAGTGTCCGCAGCCGATGCAGTCTGAGGCGTTCTTCTCCAAAGTCATGTAGTGTTCCCTTGCCATCTCATCGCCTGCCAGATAGAGATCGTAGTACTTGTTGACCAATCCGACATCGATGCCCATCGGACAAGGCTTGCAGTGGTTGCAGTAGACACACTTTCCACTCATCCTGACCGGTTCGAAAGAGGAAATTGCTGAATAATCCAGCTCTTCTTCGCTCTTATCGTAATAAGCCAGCAGCTCCTCGACCTGCGCCTCATTCTGCACGCCCGGCAGGGCGACCAGGACGCCCGGCTTGTCCAGGATGTATTTCAGACACTGATAGATGCTCAACGCTTTACCGAAAGGCGAGGTCTTCTCATCCAGTAGCTGACCGCCCGAGAACGGTTTCATGACCGAGATGCCGATCCCTTCCTTTTCGCATCTTCGGTAGATCCGGGCACGCTCCTCCGTCTCGCCATAGGCATATTCGCCTTGACCATAGTCATAGGCGGCATTCACCGAAAACATCAGCATGTCCACATCCGCCTCATCCAGGATCCTGTTGATCACCTTCGGCGTATGGGATGAAAGTCCGATATGCCTGACGACACCTTTCTCTTTCAGCTCCAGGATGTAGTCATAGATCCCGTTTCTTTTGAACGTCTCCCAGTCGGACAGCTCATCCTGGCAATGGATGAAACCGTAGTCGATGTAGTCCGTCTTCAGCTCCTTCAGCATCTTTGCCACAGACCTTTTGACTGTTTCAAGATCCAGCGACCATCCGTAATCCCCATTGGTATAATCGGCACCGAAATGGATCTGATAGAAGATCTTCTCCCTGACATCGCTCAACGCTTCCCCATACATCGGAAAAGCGATCCCGTTGCCGACCGCCAGATCGAAGTAATTGATCCCGCCTTCATAAGCTCTTCTCAAAGCCCTGACCGTCTCGTCCATACCGGCTTCAAATATATACGAAGAACCGATACCGATCTCAGAAACGCGATCACCTGTTTTTCTGTTGACTCTGTATCTCATATATTCACCTTCTTCAGCTTTATTTTAAAACAGATATTCCTTGATCAGCGCAAAGAATTCCCGCGTATAATACTGCGGCAGCAGTATCAGCAGGCCATGTCCTCCCTTGCACGAGACATCCTCAAAACCCATCCCCTTTGCCAGATAGGAAGCCCTGTACAGATGATAATCGGCAGAAACGATGACGATCTGAACTTCCGAGGCATCCTTCCCTCTTCCTTCGATCAGCTTCTTCGCGTTGGCCAGATTCTCCACTGTATTGATGCTTCGATCTTCCAGGATGATCCGCTTCTCATCCAGACCCCTTGCGATCAGGTACTTCGCTCCGCCTTCAGCCTCGCTGACCGGTTCATTCTTTCCCTGTCCACCGGTCGTGATCACCATCGTATCTTTGTTTTCCATCAGATATTCATAAGCGCTGTCCAGCCTTGCCTTGTAATCATTGGAAGGCCCGTCTTCCCTGATCTGGGAACCCAGAACGATGACGTAGTCCGCTCCATCCTCACATCCCCTCAGAGAATAAGAGATGATCACCGATTCCAGAACAACAAAAAGCAGAAAGACCATCGCCATCATAACGATGAACACGATCCTCATCACCTTCCCGAATCTGTTCCAGAAACAAGACAGGAGCAGCAGGACCAGACCTGCGACAAAATAGAACCAGTTGAAAAAGTATCCCGGACCCGTTACGATCAACACGATCAGACCATAGATCTGGAAAAGGATACCAACAACCGATAAAGCAGATCTGAAACTGATTTGACTATTCTTCTTCACATCTTCACCATATCACAGAACGGATAAACCTTTTCTGAAATATTGTTTAGGAATTGATGAATTCGCTGCCTATCATGTTTTGAAGATGATCTTCGCAACAAGATCGATGATACAGAAAGGATCATTTGATATATATGGAATATATACGATATAATTATGGTGATCATAATGATCAGATTTGAATGGGATCCCTGTAAAAATCAGATCAACATCAATAAGCACGGGGTATCATTCAAAGAAGCTTCTACTGTTTTTGAAGATGATGATGCGATTCTGTTTGATGATCCGGATCATTCTGAAGAAGAAGAACGATTTCTGATCCTGGGATTATCAAAAAACTGAATCTGCTCATCGTTTCTCATTGTTACAGAAGAGATGATTCGACCATCAGGATCATCAGTGCAAGAAAAGCAAGCAGGTCAGAAGAAAACACCTATATCGAATTCAGGAAAGGATGACATGCAGATGAGAGACGAATATGAGATCAGGAAACTTAATCCAAGAAGAAACCCGTACGCAAAAGAAACAAAGAAACAGATCTCGATAAAGATCGATCAGAACGTAATCGACTATTTCAAAGAGCTCTCTTCCAATAACGGGATACCCTATCAGACACTGATCAACATGTATCTGTCTGACTGTGTGATCAATAAAAAGAAGCCGGATCTCAGCTGGAAATGAGTATAGACAAAGGCGGCCCCATTCAAGAGGTCGCCTCTTTTTCTTCTGACTTGTTTCAGCGGGTTTTTCTGCATATTAAAAACTGTCCCGATACGATGAACGGAACAGTCTTGTCATTATCTTTCTTCTCTGAAGTAGCTCAGACCCAGAGAACTCGGAGCCTGATTCTCTCTCTTCTTTTTCCGCGATACCACACATAGCACGACGATCGTGACCAGATACGGCAGCATCTTGTACAGGTTCTGCATGTAAGTGACATTCTGCAGTTTCAGCTTCTCAGCCAGGAACTTGGAAACACCTACAGGGATATAGATGTAAGCCCAGTAGCACAGACCGAAGAGGTAAGCGCCCCAGGTCGCATTGGCAGGTTTCCAGGAAGTGAAGATGACCAGAGCCACCGCCAGCCAGCCCAGAGCTTCGATCGTCGAATCGTTTGCCCAGCTGCCCTGGATGTAGTCCATGACATAGAAGAGTCCGCCAAGGCCGCAGATCGCCGAACCGATGATGGCAGCCAGATACTTGTACCTGGTGACATTGATGCCGGCCGCATCCGCCGTTGCCGGATTCTCACCGACGGCACGCAGATTCAGACCGACCCTGGTCCTGTTCAGGAAATACTGAGCGGCAAAAGCCATGATCAGCGCCAGATAGACCATCCAGCCATGCGAGAAGACGATGGAACCGAAGGTCCCGAAACGGCCGAAGAGACCCGGCAGCTTGGCCCTGAACACGTTGGCGGTCCTGGCGACCGAGATCGTGCCCACACCGCCGGAAAGCTTCATCATGTTGCCGCCAAAGAAGTTGGCAATGCCTGTGCCGAATATCGTCAGCGTCAGACCGGTGACATTCTGATTCACCTTCTGTGTGACAGTCAGGAAAGCATAGAGAAGGCCGGCCAGCGCAGAAGCGATCAGCGTCGCCAGCAGAGATAACAACATGCTTACGAAAGGACTTGGATCAGCGACGGAAGACTCATAGATGAAGGCCGCAGCCAGTGAAGCGATACCGCCGATCATCATGACGCCCGGAACGCCCAGATTGAGATCACCGGCCTTCTGGTTGATCGTCTCACCGATACAGCCATACATGATGACGGTGCCAAACGTGATCGCAGCGACACACCAGGATATGAATTGGGATATGCTCATCTCATTCACCTTCCTTTCTTCTGCGGGCAAAACTGATCCTGTAGTTGTTGAAGAACTCACAGCTCAGGATGAAGAACAATATGATGCCCGTGATGATATTCGACGCATATTCATTCAGACCGAAATCCGAAGAGATCTGCGAAGCGCCTTTGCTCAAAAAGACGATGAACAGGGAGATCAGCGCCATGGCAAACGGATCGAACTTCGCCAGCCAGCAGACGATGATGGCCGTGAAACCTCTGCCGCCGGCGGTCTGCTTGGAGATCGTATGCGAGATGCCCGCCACCTCCGTGAAACCTGCCATGCCCGCGATCGCACCGGAGATCAGGACATTGTTGCGGATGACCTTAGGCACATTGATGCCCGCATACCTGGCTGTCGCCACCGATTCACCGACGACCGCTCCCTCGTAGCCGTGCTTGGAATAGCGCATGTAGATGTAGATGAAGACCGTCACGACCAGGACGATCAGGATGTTCAAGGTGTACTGCTGTCCGAAGATCTTCGGGAACCAGCCGCCCTCCGTGTTCATGTTGATGATGCCGACGGAATGGGACTGCTTCTTGTCCCAGAAATCGACGAAGAACTCGACCAGCTGTATCGCCACATAGTTCATCATCAGGGTGAACAGCGTCTCATTGGTATCGTATCTTGCCTTGAAAACGGCAGGCAGGAAAGCCCAGAGGCCACCGCAGACCGCCGAAACCACCAGCATCAACAGAAGCAGGACAAAAGTCGGGATCTTGTCGCCGAGGTAGATCATCAGGGCAGCCGTCGAAAGACCGCCGATCAGGATCTGTCCCTCCGCACCGCAGTTCCAGAAACGCATGCGGAAAGCCGGTGCCAGAGACAGCGAGATCAGCAGGAGCAGACAGGCATCACGCACCGTGATCCAGGTCCTTCTCTTCGTGCCGAAGGCTCCCTTGAACATGGAAGTATAGACGCTGATCGGATCCAGCTTGGTCACGAAGTAGATGAACAGAGCCGACACCAGCAAAGCGCACAAAACGGCGATCAGGACCGTGACCGACTTGATCAGAAGAGACGGCTCATCCTTCTTTGTGATATGAAACAGAGGCTCGGAGTGCATATGTCTTTCCATCATTCTTCCTCCTGTCTGAGATTCGTCATCAGATATCCGACTTCCTCTTTGGATGCCGTCCTTCCATCCAGCATGCCGTTGAGCCTGCCGGAACAGAGCACCATGATGCGGTCGGAAAGCGCCAGCAGGACATCCAGGTCCTCGCCGACATAGATGACTGCCACGCCCTTCTTCTTCTGCTCGTTGAGCAGATTGTAGATGGCGTAAGATGTGTTGATGTCCAGTCCTCTGACCGCATAAGCCGTCATCAGGACGGTCGGCTTGTTGTTGATCTCCCTGCCGACCAGGATCTTCTGGACGTTGCCGCCCGAGAGCTTTCTGACCGGATACTCCAGATCCGGTGTCAGGACTTCCAGCTCATCCTTGATCTTCTGAGCTGTCGCCTCCGGCTGCTTGCGGTGCAGGAAAGGACCGCTGCCCTTTCTGTATCGCTTCAGCATGACGTTGTCCGTCATGCCCATGTTGCCGACCAGACCCATGCCCAATCTGTCCTCCGGAACGAAAGCCAGATGCAGACCGTAGGAGATGATCTCCTTGGTCGAAAGACCGACCAGTTCATGCACGCCATGCGCCGTCGAATTGTAGACCACCGAGGATCCCTCTTCGCAAGGCTGAAGACCCATGATGGCCTCCAGAAGTTCCTTCTGACCGGAACCCGAGATCCCGGCGATACCCAGTATCTCGCCGCTGTAGAGATCGAAAGACACATCATCGACGACCTTCTTGCCCTCGATGTTCCTGACAGAAAGATGCTTGACCTCCAGACGCTTCGCTTTTTCTTCCACGAAGTCTCTGGCGATATCCAGGGTGACCTTCTCACCCACCATCATCTCCGTCAGCTGCTGTTCGTTGGTATCTTCCTTCTTCACAGTGCCGACATTTTCGCCCTTGCGCAATACGCTGATGCGATCCGAGATCTCCATGACCTCGTTGAGTTTATGCGTGATGATGACGATAGACTTCCCGTCATCCTTCATATTGCGTAAGATCGCAAATAACCTTCTGATCTCCTGCGGTGTCAGGACGGCCGTCGGCTCATCCAGGATCAGGATGTCAGCGCCTCTGTAGAGCGTCTTGACGATCTCCAGGGTCTCCTTTTCCGATACCGACATGTCATAGATCTTCTTGTCCAGATCCAGATCGAAACCGTACTTTTCACAGATCTCCTCGACCTGTTTCCGGCACTCTTTTTCACTCTGAGCGGAAGGAAGGCCGATCAGGATGTTCTCCAGCGCCGTGAAGACATCGATCAGCTTGAAATGCTGGTGGATCATGCCGATGCCCAGATCATACGCATCCTTTGGCGATGTGATCGACACTTCGTTTCCGTTGACGAAGATCTGTCCCTCATCCGGATAATAGACGCCTGACAACATGTTCATCAGCGTCGTTTTGCCCGATCCGTTCTCACCCAAAAGAGAAAGGATCTCGCCCTTCCTGATATCGAGATCTACCTTGTTGTTTGCCAGTACTTTCTTTCCGAAACGCTTCGTGATCCCGCGCATCGAAACGGCAGCTTCATTCATAAATCCACCTCCCTAAAAAGAGAAAACATTACAGGCTTAAAGAATAAGCCTGTAATGTTGATCAACAGTAAATAAGTTTTCTGACTAGTTCAGTTCCGTGATGCCATCGATCCTTGCCGCAAAGTAAGGAGCGCTTCTGAATTCTGATTCGTGGAAGTAACCATCGATCAGACACTCCGTCTCAGGAACGAAGTCCGCATCGACGTCACCCAGGATGGAAGTCGGAGTCTCGCCGCCGATCGTGAAAGTGGAAGCGTCGAAGACATGGAGCTCACCGGACATGATCTTGGATTCAGCCTCGGCAACTGCCTCTGCCGTGCCCGGAGCGACGTTCTTGCCCAGCTCAGTGATCATGACCGCTTTATCCTCATAACCGGCCGTCCAGTCAGTGACGATATCGCTGTCATCCAGCCAGCTCTTCAGAACGTATTCATAGAGCCTCTCCCAGCCGTTGGAAGCGGAAGTCAGCGCCACATCCGGTGCGACATCCAGCATGGAGACGTTGTAACCGACAGAGTAAGCTGTGAAGCCGTACTTGTTGTCTTCCATATTCTTCTGCAGCTGTGAAGGAGCGCCTGTTGAGTCAGCATGCTGACCGACGATGACGCAACCCTGTGACATCAGCTCATCAGCGACAGTCGCCTCAGCCGTCAGATCGAACCAGGAGTTCGTGTACTTGACATACATCTCAGCTTCCGGATAGACGCTTCTGAGTCCGAGGAAGAAACCGGTATAGCCGGACACGACCTCCGCATAAGGGAAGGCACCGACGTAACCGACCTTGACATTGCCATTCTCATTGTAGTTCTCCGGGACCAGTGCGCCGTTCTCGGCCAGTTCCTTAATCTTCATGCCCGCGACGACACCGGAGACATATCTGGACTGATAAGTCTGAGGGAAGGCGTTCTTGAAGTTGGCAAGACCGCTGACTGCGGCGTTGTCACCTGTGCAAGCCAGGAAAGTCACATCAGGATATTCAGCTGCAGCCTGCTGCATGAAAGACTGATGAGAGTAGGAATTGGAGATGACCAGCGTCGCACCATTCTCAACGAGGTCGACTGCCATGTCATAAGTCGTCTGATCTTCCGGAACATTGTACTTCCAGATGATCTTGTCATCAGAGATCCCTAATACCTTGCAGGCTTCCCTGATACCGTAAATGTGCGCATAAGTATAACCTTCGTTCTCATCACCGACCAGGATGACACCGACCTTAGGTTCGACGACCTCTTCTTCACCGCCGTTGCCCTCTTCCTTGGAAGAACAGCCGACTAAAGAGAAGATCATCAGGAATGCAAGTAAAACAGCTAATAATTTCTTCATTTCAATCTTTTCCTTTCCTTTCCATGAAATGTAAAAACACTTCTTTTCAAGACGCTATGAATTATGATAAACACTAAAACATATTCTTCAAAAGAAGAGCTTCCGGGATCGATTAGACCCCCTGTAATCCTATCGCAATAGATAGAACTACCGGGAAAGGGAATTCTATCATAGTCCTGGTATTTACGGCACCAAGGTAGAGACTCCTTCACCATATCTGAAGGATTATACGATATTTTTACCCCTCTATTTTACAACAAAAAAAGACCCAGTAAAGGGTACCGGGTCCATTTTTCCGATTGTAAGCGTTTTACTTTATTTCATTTCTTGAAAACACATAAAAGGCAGCGCTTTCCTGCATATAAAAGCTGCAGAACCCATCCTGCAGCTTCCTCTTTTTTTACCAGTAATCGGCATTGAAACCATGTTCATCATCTTCAAGCGGAACGACTCTTTCGTCCGTCCTGTCGATGTGGATGTAACGGCTGTTTGAGATCATGGAGAGAGCCGCATCGATCTCCTCTGCTGAACCCTGTATCTCCATGGTGACCGAACCGTCATACTCGTTCTTTACCCAACCCGTCAGACCCAGGGCATCCGCAGCCCGCATCGCCTGGAAACGGAAACCGACGCCCTGCACCTCGCCATAGAACTGAAAATGTTTGCGGATCTTCTTTCTCATGCGCTCGCTCCTTTGGACTGGTACATATTCTTCAGACAGGAACTTCTTCAGTTCTTCCAGATGATCTTCAGCTTCCTTCCTGCCGATCTGATAGACCCGCTCCAGTTCTTCCGGATCCTTCTCGGTCCGGCCGATCTTGAGGCTTTCAGGCGGCTGTATCACGAAGACCAGCCCGTCTTTCTGATCCTCATAGATCTGAGCCGTCTCGCGGTTGTATACGATATGCCTCTTCGCCATCGCATCGCAGATCAGAGGATAATCCTTCAGCGCGATGTTGATCAACGGCATAAGCTTGTTCTTTTCCTTCCGATAGCCTCTTGGCTGTGTCAGGATGACCACATTGCGGTCATAGCCTTTGCTTTTCATGAATGCGTAAGGGATGGAATCGCAGATCCCGCCATCCAGCAGCTTGTAGCCATCGACCTCCACGATCCTTGACACCAGCGGCATCGAAGCGGAAGCCCGCATCCACAACATGTCCCTCTCCAACCCATCGGAACAAAGATGGAAGACGCACTCCCCCGACATCACATCGCTGGCACCGATGTAGAATTCCATCGGATCCTTGCCAAACGCCTCCGCATCAAAAGGATCCAGTTCCTCCGGAATGACCCTGTAGCAGAAATCCACATCAAAGAGATCACCGCTCTTCAGCCACGACCTGAAAGACCCGTAGCGCGGATCCCTGCAGAAAGTCTTGTTGTAGCGGCGCGGACGGCCATGCTGATGCGACTTGTAGTTGCAGCCGAAGACCGCTCCGGCCGAGATGCCGACGGCACCATCAAAAGTGATGCCGTTCTCCATGAAGACGTCGATGACGCCGCAGGTGAACAGGCCTCTCATGGCACCGCCTTCCATGACTAGTCCCTTTTTCATAACAACATTTTAACACCTGATAAAAAGAGCTTGCATCACACAAGCTCTTTTCCATCAGATTTCTTACAGACCGTAAACGAAAGCCCTGTCGTGACCGGAATGCAAAGCGTCGTAGATCTGACCCGGTCTGTCGGAATCACCGACCAGGATCAGCCTTGGACCAAACTCCTTCTTCAGTTCCTCATAATCAGGACGCTGCGACCTGACGCCCATCGCCAGGACGACCGTATCAGCCGGGATCAGAGTCTCTTCGTTGCTGTGGGTATCCTTGACGACGATGCCGTCCTCTTTCACCGCCATCAGGGCCTTGCCCTTGGCGATCGTGCCGCCGGCTTTCATGATCTCCTGCGCCAGATGCATGACCACGGACGGATAGAGATTTCCGCCGACCTTGTCCAGCATCTCAACGACAGTGACCTTGTGATCCTTGCTCAGACATTCTGCCGTCTCAAGTCCTGTGACACCGCCACCGACGATGACGACGTTCTCACCCTTGACCTCAGCCTTGCCGGCCAGATAGTCCTCGGCAGTGACTGCCCTCTCGATGCCTTCGATCAGAGGCCTCTGCGCCTTGCCGCCGGCAGCCATGAAGACCGCTTCCGCATTGATGGCTTTGATCGCCTCCATTGAAGCAGGCGTGCTGAGTCTGACCTCAACACCGGCAGCCTTCAGCTGTTCTTCCATCGTCTCCACGAATTCGGCGATCATCGACTTGTTTGGCGGAAGTGCTGCCAGATTGGCAGTGCCGCCCAGTTTATCCTCCGCTTCAAAGAGGACCGTCTTGAAACCTCTCTTTGCCAGCGTCAGGGCAGCTTCCATGCCAGCCGGACCGCCGCCGATGACAGCGACCGTCCTGCCTGCGCCGTTCTTCACGAGCTTCTCATCGCCCCACTCGAATTCTCTGCCAAGGATCGGGTTCAGTGTGCAGCCAAGAGGAAGTCCGTCGTTCAGGATGCGGAAACACTCCATGCAGCCCAGACACTTGCGGATCTGCTTCTCGTTGCCCTCTGCCGCCTTCCTGACGAAATCCGGATCTGCCAGATGTCCTCTGGCGATACCGACGAAGTCGACATCTCCCTCTTCCAGCATCATCTCCGCGAAAGCAGGATGCTTGATGTTGGCGACGGCGATGACAGGAATATTCACTTCCTTTCTGATATTGGCAGCCAGGTGTTTCTTCCAGCCTTCCGCAAAATAGGAAGGTTCGATGATCGTCGCACCGGAATCATAGGTGCCGCAGCTCACATTGATGCAGCTGATGCCCAGCTGTTCCAGGTATTTTGCCTGGGCAATACCATCTTCCTCACTGATGCCGTCTTCCAGATAGTCGTTGCCGTTGATACGCACAGAGATCGGGAACTTCGGACCGCAGTAGGCCTTGATGCCCATGATGATCTCCGTCACGAAACGCATCCTTCCTTCGAAACTGCCACCGTACTTGTCGGTACGCTTGTTGGTATGCGGAGACAGGAACTGCGAGACCAGGTAGCCATGCGCACCATGGATCTCGACGCCATCGATGCCCGCCTTCTGGGCGATGACAGCACCGGTAACGAACTTCTTGACCAGAGCCTCCACCTCTTCAGTCGTCAGAGCTCTTGGCTGTTCGCCGATGACCTTGCAGGTGACATCGGATGCGGAAACAGGCTGCCTGCCTCCGATCAGACGGCTCGGCGTCTGATTGCCCGGGTGATGCAGCTGAACGAAGATCTTCGTTCCGTACGCATGGACCGCTTCGGCAAGCCTTGACAGCTGGCCTATCATGTACGTATCCGTCACGCTGAGCTGATTCGGTGTACCGACACCGGTCTCATTGTCCACTCTGGTGATCTCGGTGATGATCAGACCGACACCGCCCCTGGCCCTGTCGGCATAGTACTTGATCATCCTCTCACCGGCTTCCCCTGACGATTCAGCCAGGGAACAGCCCATTGCCGGCATGACGACGCGGTTCTTGATCTCAAGACCACCTATCTTACCGGCTTCCAGCAATTTTTCGTAAGACATGTTTGACTTCCTTTCCTATAAATGATCATTAGATTAGTTTTCATTTTTATTATATGTTCTTGTGATATTTTTAACAATTCAGATGCATGAAAAAGACCGCCATCAGCGGTCTTGTGCTTAAACGTATTCTCTGTTTTTGATATCTTTCCTGACTCTGAGCAGTGCCTTCAACACGACCATGATCTCCATGCGCCCCAGGAACATGCCGATCATCGCTGTCCACAGGATCAGCTTCGGTGCATCGTAGGATGTGATGCCGACAGAAAGGCCGACCGTCGAAATGGCGGAAGAGAATTCAAACATCGAATCCTGCAGGGAATTGCCATAGAGGGTGAAAATGAAGGAACCCGCAAAGAAAAGCAGGATATAGAAGAGGATGTAGCTGGATGTCGACTTGACTTCATCGTCTGTCAGTTCGTACTTGTCACCGAAACGGTAGATGCGGTGCGTCGTGATGACGTTGGAATTCAGGATCGACTCCTTGATCTGGTAATAGATGCCCTTCAGGACGACGATGACGCGGTACTGTTTGATACCGCCGCCGGTCGACTCCTGATCTCCTCCCACCAGCATCATCAGGATCATCGCGGTGACAAAACCCGGAGGCAATATGGACAGATCCTTGACCGAGATGAAACCGGTCGTCGTGATACAGGTGACGAACTGGAACAGGGAGACCCTGAGGCTCTCCAGGAAACTGCCGCAGTAGGAAGAATCCAGCAGGTTCATCGTCATGATGGTGCCGAATATCGCCAGCAGGGCGAAGAAGAACTTCGTCTCGCAGTGTTTGAAATACCGTTTGAACTTTCCTGTGAAGATGGACAGGTGCAGCATGAAGTTGGTCTGCCCCAGTATCATCAGAAAGATCGTGACGATCTCGATCGGCAGGGAATGATAGCCGTAGATGCTTTCACCGATGACCGAGAAACCTCCCGTCGACAAAGCCGCGACCGCCGTATTGATCGCATCGAACACCGGCATGCCAAAGGCGATGTAAGCCAGGGCTCCGACCACGATGTACACGGAATAGAAAGAAAGGATAAGTCTGGCAGACTTGGCCAGATTGGGCATGAGCCTGTCATTGTGACCTTCC
>JAEEGI010011284.1_pt1 | contig 19286 bp, 14 predicted proteins | sample 8958751 | NCBI WGS metagenome assembly JAEEGI01 (sample SAMN16246545, study PRJNA631951) | gut metagenome | biome: gut microbiome; feature: rumen; material: KS-attached | host: Bos | place: Iran: Karaj | collected 2018-10 | reverse complement strand
ATGTTGGATTTGCAACATTCTCTACAGTACCTTCTTTTTCATTATTTTGTGAAATAGGTATAGAGTTGCTTCCTATGCTATTCTCTGTAAACTTATATGAAATAGCTGAAGGAATACCATTAGCTGCAATTGGTTCTTCCAAAAGCTCATCTACATTTCCATCTTCATCTTCATCATTTTTGTCTTTAAATATATAGAAGAACTCTATAGTATGTGTATCATCCTGATACATTTTAAAGCCAGGAGCCATCTGATCCTCGAATGAAAGCTGATATCCACTTCCGTCACCTGTTGTCAGTCTATCCTTGTACTGTGGAAGCTGGAAATCAATATCAAATTTTATAGGATTTTCAGTATCATCAATTGCTGCTATATCCTGCTTTTTATCATTAATGAACTTGTCAATTGTAGGCTCAACTTCCTTGATATATACAGTGAATAATTCCTGTGTATAGAAGTTGCCCTTAGGACCAGACTGCTGTGGGTATACAGCTGCTACTGTTACAGCGTATGGATTATCACCTGAATCCTCTGCAAGGATTGCATAAATACCATAATTAATATTATCAAATACTACAGAATATCTTGTTGCGCCCTGTGCTGAAGAATTAACTTCAGTTCCTGTTCCATCAACATATTTGTCGTGGGTACCCGTGTACTGACCAGAAGAATCAGCAATCAAATTCACAAGATTATCACCACCTGCTGCGCTAAATACTGATTCATCGCCAGATTTTAGCATATCCTTATAGAAGGAAGAAATAGTACTTGATGAAGCCTTGCCATTTGCTAAATCGTATGGGCTAGTTACAGTATTTGCATAGCTTGAGTTATTAAGCCAGCTCTTTACTGCAGGAACCCAATCCATATTATTAAGTGTACCCTTCTCAGAGTTCCAGTTCATATCAGCAAGCTTATACATTTCAAAATGATCGCCTGCAGTTGCAAGAACTACTTCAAGATTTGAATATGCTGTACCTGCTGTTACCTTTCTCTGATAAGGTATCTCATCATTAGTCTTATTATTTAAACTCTCAACTGCATAATCTGCATCTGGGTCATAAATCTTAAATGGAACTACTGCCTTTCCTGTAACAGTATTTGTAGCAAGAACTGTATTCTTAACTGTAACAGTTACTTCTGCATAGTAGTATCCAATCTGCTTAGGAGCAGCAGTAAGTGCTGTTCCACCAGTAACTGTATCTGCAGTAGATACCTTGTAGTACTTAACCTCAGATACAGTAGCATTGTTATTAGCAGCTGCCACAATATCTGCGCCACCTGTTATAGATACGCTCGAATATGCATTTCCATCAAATGGAACATCCTCTGCGCTGATTGTTAAATCAATAGTCTCGCCTAAGTTATTACCATTTGGTGCATAGTAAGAACACTTAGGATCAGAAGCTGTACAGTACATTCTTACTGTATCAGAACCTTCTGGAGCATATAAATTCCAAATATGGCTAAGAGGTTGTGTAGTTGTCTTAAACTCAAAGTTTGTCTTCTGAACAAGGGCTGTCTTTGATAATCCCTTTACATAATCGCCGTACTCAACGAAGAAACCTGTTGCTTCATAGGTTTCGCCCCTGCCGTACTGATTCCAGTTATCAGGCTTAATATCATTCCATGAATAACCACTTGCTACATAATATGGAGAGCTGCTATTAATCTTTCCACTTCTAGCGCCAGTTGTCCAACCAGTACCAATCTTAAGTGTTGTCATGGTATATTCAATACCGCCTGAGTTATTAGGCTCACCACTATTCCAGTTGTTGTATTGGCCATTATTATCTGCTGCCCTTAAATTAGTATCTGTGCCTTTAACCTCACCAAGGAACCTTCCACCATTTACTTCTACATCAGGACCAGCTGCCCAGAACCAATAGCCTGTACCAGCTGCATTCTGTGCAGGACGTGTAAATGTATTATAATGAGGAATACCATTCTTTGTATCAAGAGTGCCTGGGTTCATTCTTGTACCACCAAGCCAACCTACCTGATTAGAGCATCGATAGATGAATGCATCCTCTTCTACTGTTGAAACAGTTGCAAGATAACCCTGAAGGCCTTCATAGCTCATATTTAAAGCTGTATAGTAAGCCCACTCCCAAGTACCATATGCGTGTGTCTTTCCAGATGGATCTGTAATGCTTGCACCTGGACTGGTCTTAGATCTATCAAACCTAATAAACTGATAATAGTGCTGTGAATCCTCAGAATAGAAAGTCATGTACTGAACCAGTTCTTTTCCTATAGAGAAGTTAATTTTCTGAGCAGAATTCTGGCAGTTCTTAAACTGAATCTTTCTAATATAAGCTGCAATCTGTACAAGATTCTTTCCATCAGGAATATTAATGATATAAGTAGAATCTGTTGAAAGAGTTGTCTCGTATCTAAATCCGTCTACTGATGGAAGAATAATCTCCTCACCATTCTCACGGACAGATGTGAAGTTGATTACAAGACTCTTGTAAAGATTAACACCTGTACCTAAACAGTTGTAATAAGTCATGGTACCATTTACTGCATTGTATGCAGGCTGGCCTACATCGATCTTATCCTCAACCGCATAGACAGGCACTGATGGCACCACAATGGCTGCCACCATCAAGATTGTCATCATAAATGATAAAAATCTCTTTTTGAATGTTTTTCCTCTTGCCATAAAAAAACCTCCAATCGCTTATCTATCATTAGTCTCAAATGAAATCATAAACACACTAACAATTATGTAAGGTCATTCTATCCTCTCCCCTGTTACAAACTAGTTACACTGATAAAAAAATTTTTGTAATTCTAATTTTTGTGGCAAGAAAAAAAGTGCCCTCGGTTTCGAAGGCACTTTGGAAAGTTTGGTTTGATTATTTGTTTGAACGTCTCCAGATGTTCATCTTTTCTGCTTCTTTGATGAGCTCGTCTCTGAAGTCTGGGTGTGCAATAGAGATGATAGCCTCTGCACGTTCCCAAGCAGAAAGACCCTTAAGGCATACCTTGCCGTACTCTGTTACAAGGTAGTGTGTGTTAGCACGAGTATCTGTAACGATAGAACCCTCTGCAAGTGTAGGACGGATACGGCTCTTTACAGTACCATCCTTTGTAGTAAATGTAGATGAAAGACATACAAAGCTCTTTCCTCCATTTGAAAGGTAAGCACCAAGTACGAAGTCGAGCTGTCCGCCTGCTCCTGAGATATGCTTAATTCCAGCAGACTCAGCATTAATCTGACCATATAAATCTACATCAACTGCATTATTAATAGAAATGAAGTTATCAAGAGCTGAAATCTGACGGATGTCGTTTGTGTAATCAACAGGTGCGCTCATAAGCTCTGGATTCTCATCCATGTAATCGTACATCTTCTTTGTACCAGCACCGAAAGCATATGTCTGACGGAATCTGTCGATGTTCTTCTTTGCACCAGTAATCTTACCAGCCTTAGCAATATCAACGAATGCATCAACGTACATCTCTGTATGAACACCAAGGTCCTTAAGATCTGACTCTGCAATCATAGCACCAACTGTATTTGGCATACCGCCGATACCAAGCTGTAGGCAGGCACCGTTTGGAATCTCCTCAACGATAAGCTTAGCAACAGCCTTATCAACATCTGTAGGAGCTCCGCCTGCACCCATCTCTGCGATAGCTGGATTGCTACCCTCTACGATAGCGTCAACCTTTGAAATGTGAATACCTTCCTCGAAACCACCAAGGCAGCGAGGCATATTCTCGTTAACCTCTACAATGATGTGCTTAGACTTTTCAACTGCAGCCATAAGATGTGATGCGTTAGGACCAAAGTTGAAATATCCGTGATTATCCATTGTAGTAACCTGGATCATAAGAACATCATTTGGAACAATGTGCTCTCTATAATATCTAGGAAGCTCAGAATATCTAATAGGAGCATAGAAAGAACAACCTCTAGCGATAAGCTTTCTTTCGATACCTCCCATATGCCAAGAATTCCATGTGAAGTGCTCTCCTGCATCCTCGCGCTCAAAAATTGCAGGAAGCTTCATAAGAATACCACCACGAACCTTAACATCCTTAAGCTCGTCTGTACGTGCTGCAAGAGCCTTATCAAGTGCATCAGGTGTACCTGTACACCAACCGTAATCTACCCAATCTCCGCTCTTTACTACCTTTACAGCCTCAGCTGCTGTAGTAAGTTTTCTACTGTATTCAGCCTGAAAATCCATAATAACCTCCGCTCGTTAAAAAATTATCAATTAAACACATTTTATCACTTCTACATTCTCGATTCAATGTCTTTTATCTTATAGTAAGATATTTTCGTGGAGGAGTGGTATAATGTAGGTAGGAATTTCATCAGGAGGTAATAGAACTATGGCAAAACAAGAAATTGAGGTTGCTGGTGCTAAGAGGCAAATCGAGATTACCCCTTTTGAGCATCACACGAAATATCATGAGACAGATCAGCAGGGCATCATTCATACGTCTAACTATGCCAATTGGATGGAGGACGCAAGAATGAATTTGATGGAGCAGATGGGACTTGGTTTCAAGCAGATGCTGGAAATGGAGATTAGCTCTCCTGTTGTTTCTCAATCCATTGAACATAGAAGTGCTGTTAAATTTGATGAGACAGTTATTGTGGATACAAAGCTGATTTCCTATGATGGCCATGAAATGGAAATAGCTTATCGCATTTACGATAAGGCTACTGGCGAGGATAGAGCTGTGGCCAAATCTGTTCACTGCTTTGTGAATAAATCGGGGGCTCCGATTTCTATGAAGAGAGCTTATCCGGAATTAGATACAAAATTCTTTGAGTTTAAATAAAAAAATGCCAAGCTGCATTGCAGCTTGGCATTTTTATTATTGTCCTTTTGCACCGATTTCCATTAAAAGTCGGATGAGTTCAATGTCTGATTCCTGAACTCTAAGGTTTGTTTCGATACGCTCTCCTGTCTGGTCTACAACAGCCATTTCAATAACTGTGCCAGGAACACTTACCTTATTTTTTACAGCCCCAAAGAATGGAATGAGCTTTGGATGATTGCTATTGAATTTTTCCGCTGCTGCCTTAACTTTAAATAAATCTGCTGGATTAAATGCCATAATATCTTCCTCTTTACATAATCTGAATAGTTAGATTATATACTTCCGTATTATCTTCCGCAACTCCTCTTCCTTGATTGGCTTCGCAATATAATCAGTGAATCCTAATCGCTCATATTCCTCCTTTGCACCTACAACTGCGTTGGCAGTCTGCATTACAAGAGGAGTGTCTTTGTTTATATTGTTTTCAAGAGCGTCTATTAGAGTTTTCAGCTCTATACCATCCATTCCTGGCATCAGATGATCTATGAAAATAATGTCGTACTTGTTTCGTTTTATCTTATCAAGTGCCTCTGGGCCACTGATGGCTGTATCTACGATGATGTCTGTATTGCTGAGTAAAACAGTAAATACTCTAAGATTGATGGCTACATCATCTACCACAAGGATTCTGCCAAGAACATCAAATACTTCGTGTCTGTCAGCCACACGACGATCTCCGTTAGGTCCCATAGAGAATATGCCACAAGGCTCTACCGAACGGATTTCCTGAGGAATCATAACTGTAAAGGAAGTACCCTTGCCTAATTCAGATTCTACAGAGATGGTTCCACCCATCAACTCAACAAGCTGTTTTGTAATTGTAAGTCCTAATCCTGTTCCTTCTATTCTCTTATTGTTAAACTCTCCTACACGTCTAAAGGAATCGAATAGATATGGAATATTTTCCTCTGCAACACCAATACCTGTGTCTGTAACGCATATAATAAGGATAAGTCGGCCTTCGGAAATCTTACCCTGCACAGAAAGTGTAACTCTTCCTGCTGGTGTGTATTTTACCGCGTTAGTAAGCAGGTTTGTAATAACCTGAATTACTCTTTCCTTGTCACCCATTAGCTTTGATGGAAGAACGTCGCTCATATCCACCTCAAAGGAAAGTCTGTTGGCCTTCGCTCTAGGTCGTACCAGTGAGTAGCACTCTCTTATCATATCCATCAAATCGTATTCTTCTGGTGTGATTTCTATTCTTCCAGCTGTAACCTTTGCAAGGTCTAATACCTCGTTTACAATACTTAAAAGATAATTTCCTGCACTGTTTACATCACGGGCATAATCCAGAATAACATCGTCCTTGCTCTCCCTCAAAATCATCTTGTTCATTCCAAGGATGGCATTAATAGGGGTACGCATTTCGTGAGACATTCTGGTCATAAATGCGGTACTTGCATCCTGTGCCTGTACTGCGGCATACATTTCTCGCTCCGTATTTCTAATATCCTTTAGAGCCCTCATATAGGCCATGGTAATAAGGAATAATAGTCCAATTATTAAATAAAGTGAGTTAAGATTGGTTGGATGCAAGAATCTGTAATCGTACATCTGAACAGCACCCATTGCCATTGCGCCAATGATTCCTATAAATTCCAGCCAGTATTTCTTTACCCTGCCCTGAAGCAGGTCTGGAATCACTGTAACAATATAGGTAATCATTGTGACAAAAATTGATATAAAAGCAATTGGAAGCACTCCAAACAAATCTGTATCATTAAAGAACTGTAGCAGCAAGGCTATGATTGCACTGAATTCCTCCAGCACGGCCAGTCCCAAATATATCAGCCTGTATCTTCCCTCCTGTAGCTTGTCGAAATACATAGCCATAGTAAATGGCAGCATAATCAGGCTAAGGTAGGTCATATACGAAAGTAGTGAGAAATTCGGTACAAAAAACTGTCGGCTATTTGTTTCAGCTAAAGACCACATTGCAGCGCAAATCATAGTCCAGCCCGCAAAGAATAAGGATATAGTTTTTCTGTAGGCTATTCTTACGCAGACACCAATTATAAATGCGATTATGCCAAGTGTTAGTAGGAACAGTGTAAGCAAAAGAACATAGCGCTCCACACTGTAAGTGTGCATTAATATTCCCGCCTGTGTTCCCACGAAAAACTCATCTAATACACCAGAATAATTGTTGTCTCCTGCTAGAACTACTCGTATTGTCTTTCCTTCATCCTCTGGATGTAAAGGAATATAAACTATGGTTCCTGGAGAATTGTTTCCAAAAATTCTGGTTTTATCTGTGCTAAACCTGTATCTAAGCTCATCATCAACGTAGGCTGTTACATCCTGCTTGTTTGAATTAAAGCTCAAATAGCAATCCTGGTCCTGCCATACAGTAAGCTTTTTTCTAAGTACAAACTCTCTTGAACCCTCTGGCTCATAATTTCCTGGAAGGGCTATAGGCTCCACTTTTCCATCCCAGTGTATGCGCTCCCATCCATCACTGTAGTTTTCTACCTTAAAATCTGTATAAGTACGTTCATCTGGAAGTGAAAACTCCCCCCAGAAGATTAATCCCAATACAAAGAAAAAGATGATTAAACCAACTATTAATATTAATCCGTATAAAAAACCACTCGTCTTAGTCATACAAACTCCCCAATTTTACATTCAATTTCATTCTCTAGTATAAATTTTCGCTACAGATTAAACAACAATTTACGAAAATAGTCACAAATATTTCTTATAATTACAACAGATTTGGGATGTTAGGAGGTCTTTATGGCAAGTACAGAGCAAATTGCAAAGGAATACTATGACAAAGGTATGAGTCTCATTCATATAAATAATGTTGAATTGGGAATCGACAACCTTAATATGGCCAAAAGCATTTACGAAGAGCTTGGGGATTCTAGCAACTATATCATGACTCTAAGGGGACTTGCTGTGGCCTACGGAATTATGGGCTACGATTCCAAGATGCTTTTTAAATGCCTTGATGCCCTTAATTATCTAGATAAGAATCGTATTCAGGGTGCCAAGCACCTCTTCTATACAACCATATGTAATAGATATATGCTTTTAGGGGATTACGATAGTGCCATAAATTATGGAAAGATGGCTATGCAGGATTTGGAGGAATACGGTACATTTTTCAATAATGATCCAAAGTCCTATCTTATTGCCTGCATGAATCTGGCTTATTCCTATTTACATACCCACAGGTTTGCAGATTCTGAAAACTACCTAAAGCGAGCATCTGAAATAGCTCAGAAAAATGATCTTCACTATCACGATTTCAGTCTTGCTATTTTATATGCAAGTCTTCACCATCAGCTTGGTGACGACCAGTATGTATATGACCATATGGATGACCTGGCAGGTTTTATGAAAAATCCGTTCATCACAATTCAGGATTACATAGAAGATTTGGAGCTTTTGGTTGAGACCTTCTGCAGTATGCAAGAATTCGATAAGGCAGAGGCTGTGGCCAAGAATCTTGATTCCACTGCCACTATCTCAAATGACCATAATCTAAAACTGGAATCCTCAAAGCTCTATATGAATGTATATAAAAAATCGGGAGATACAGAAAAGTATCATCAGGCATGTGTTCGATACGCTGAGGACTCACTGGCTCAGAAAAAAGCTATGGCTTCAGAGCATCTTTTGGAGATGGACACATCAATTGCATTGTCTATTGCGGACACGCCAAATGAATTACTATAATATTTCTTATGAAAAAGAAAACATTAACAATTATAGTGATTGTGGTTGTTGCTCTGGCCATAATAGCAAAAGCAGAGCTTACATTTAATCCTTCAGCCAGATTATTGGCCTCTATAATAAACTTTTCCGAAAGTACATTAAATAATCCGGATTACCTGGCCTACAATATTGATTTGAAGGATTTGTTTATAAACTACACAAATGCCGATATAGAATATTCTGGTAATGCCTATATCAAAAAACTTGAGGGTTTTCCGTACTCCATCAATGGCACCATAAAAGGACAGCGCTCTACCAATCAGAAAAAATTCTCTTGTAAGTCAGATTTGGATGTGCTTGTTATGGATGTAGGTTCAGTGGATTTCTATGCCAAGGATCAGACTGTATACCTTAGCGCTCCTATTCTTGGAGGATTGACCTATGGTTTCGATACAGACTCTAATCTGTTTTTAGAAGCACCTGATCTTACCAATGATATTAACCACGAATGGTTCCACAACAACAAAAAGAATATTTTTAATTTCGTTAGAAATATTGATATAAAAAAAACCGACGTTGTCTATGTGGATGAAGATGGAACTAAATGTGATGAATTAAAAATCACCATTCCTCAGGGCGAAGGCAAATTCATCTGGGATCTTTTAGGTATGGATATACCTGATCATGATATTAACTGTTCCGTATTTTTGGATAAGCACAATCACACTAGAAATATCACCTTTGATCTCTCCTATAAGACAAAGGGCGCATACATTTCTATTTCTGGAAAGAATTTCAGCACAATCGAGCTCTTATCTCCTCTTCCAGACAATGAAAAGGTTGTAGCTACCATAAAACGTAATGGTGAAAATAATTACACTAATTCTTTTGTAAATAATATTACCTACACTACAAACCTAGGTAAAAAATATTCTATGGATTTCAATATGCTTATGAATTTCGTAGATGATGGAATCAAATTCGAAGCTACAGATGTTACCATTAAAAATGACGATCTAGTCTTAGCTCAGGGATATGTAAATGGTCGTGTAGCTACTGTAGAAAACATGGGGGATGTTTTTGAAAACGCAGGTGTAGATTTATCTGATGTAGAAGTTATTGATTGGGACACAATAAAAAATGACACCGCCTCATTTATAGACGATGCCATTTCCCAAGCTCGTGAAAATGTAGATATTTTTAATATCTTCGATTAGCAATTATTCTTCATCATCAAAACAACCAAGTATTTTGTAAAGTAAAGAATATAACTGCTGCCCCTCTTCAGATGTTAACTGCATACATTTGCCCATCTTAGCAGGTATCTGTGATGCCTGCTTTTTTAATTCTTCGCCTTCTTTTGTTAATGTGATGATGAGGTTTCTCTCATCATCCTTTGATCTGCTTCTCTTAACATAACCTTTTTGTTCTAGTTTTTTCAAAACTGGTGTAAGAGTACCTGAATCCAAGAATAGCTTGTCACCCAAAGCCTTAACTGTAATTTCCTTTTCCTCCCATAATACCATCATGGTAATATACTGAGTATAGGTCAAATCCAGTGGATCCAGATATGGCTTATAGCGCTTTACGATTTCCTTGGAACAAGCGTAAAGCGGAAAGCATAATTGATTGGAAATTTTTAAACAATCATATCTGTCACTCATTCCACACTCACCTCATATTAGTTTTTTTCAACGAGCTTATATTAACATAAATTAGAGATTCTTTGAAATGAATTCCTTAAGAGTATCCTTTGGAACGAAGCCAACGTTCATATCAACCTTTTCTCCATCCTTAAGAACAACTAGTGCAGGAATATTCATAATTCCATATTCTCTAGCTAAATCTGGGTTCTCATCTGTATCAACACTGTAAAACTTTGCGTCATCAGCCATTTCCTCTGATACTTCTTCCAAAACTGGTCCAAGCATCTTACAAGGTCCGCACCATACAGCATTAAAATCTAATACTGAAATACCTGACTTATCCATTGCATTAAACTCGTCTGTAGTAATCTTCTTTACCATAATAAAACTCCTTTCAAAGTAAATCAATTGTTACTGATTTTTCTTTAACTCATTTAAATATGAAACAGCAGAAAGTGCTGCTACATTTCCTTCACCAGCTGCCTTAATATACTGATAAGGCGCACCTGTAATATCACCTGCTGCAAATAATCCCTTGATATTTGTAGCCATTGAGCGATCAACCTTTATGTGATTTCCATCCATCTCCAAACCTGGAACAAGCTGAGATGGTGCAATCTGTTCTCTAAGTATAAATATACCATTTGCGGTGAATGTTTTTCCACTAGCATTTAAAATTGCCTGACCATCTTTCATCTCGATAGACTCTGGCTTAACATCCAGGGTAACCTCAATATTTCCACCAAGGTTTCCACTATAATCGTACTGTGGTAAATAATATACTTTCTCTGCTCTCTCAGCAAGGAATTCTGCCTCTGGCTCATCCTCTTTGCTGTAAGCAACAATAATAGCTGTCTTTCCTTTATAAAGTGCAGCATCGCAAGTAGCGCAATAGCTTACTCCTCTACCAAGATTTTCCATCTCACCAGGGAAAGGCTTCATAGCTGTCATACCTGCAGCAATAATAACTGAGCTGGCTTCATAATCACCATTATGGCACTGAATAGCAAAATACTGCCCCATAGAGTATACAGCATTTACCTTATCCTCTGTGATCTCGATGCCCATCTTATTAGCGTGATCAAGAAATGCCTTTGCCATATCTGCACCTGCTACATCAGGTAATCCTAAGTAATTTTGAATAGTATGTGCCTTTGAAACTTTATCTGAAGAACCCTTTCCTCCTAAAAGAAGAACTGTCTTATTTCTAACCTTTGCGGTAATAGCTGCTTCTAAACCTGCAGGGCCTGTACCAATTACAACAACATCAAATCTTTCCATTTTATATACCTCCATCGACGCTGCAAAATAACTAATCTGCAACCGTGATTGAATTGTACACAATTAAATTGCTTTTGTCAACAGGTAATTTAAAAAAGAGCTTTGGGAGTTTTTTCCTTTCCCAAAGCCCTTTCTTATTATAGTAAGAACTATTGAATATTTTGTTAAAAACTATTTATCTATTTTTCTTTTTATTAATTTCAAATGCAGTGATAGTACCTGCTACAGCAATAGCTATAAGAATAAGTATGAGCCAGAGCCAATTAAAGGCTTTCTCAACCTTTGCAAGAGGTACTTCCTCTTCTGCAATCTGCTTTTCTAAGTCATCAGTCTTCTTATTGATATTGATTTCTATTTCGTCCTCAACATCGCCTTCTGATGCTTCTTCATCTTTGTCTGCTGATGCAGTCTTTACTACTGCCTTCTTGCCAGATGACTTGTGCTTTGTATTAAGATTAGAAGCTGCGGCAATAACTGTTTCTCTTAACTCACTATCGTTTTCAGTAATGCTTGAGAATGTATCCACATCTCCTGCCTTGTACGCATTAGCTGAACCACTATTAGAGCCGCTATTTGAACCGCCGTTGCTTCGTGAACCACTATTATTTGAACCGCCCTTACCAGAATCTGCTGGATTTTCCTTTGAGCCATTATCTGTAGCAGCTTTCTTTGTGAAGAGCTTTGTAATATCAAATTTCTTTACTGCAGAAACAACAGTATCTACAACTCTCTTACCAGTAACATATGTCATACTTCCAACATAGCCTGGAAGGTTCTTCATAGTCTTAATTGAATACTTTACAAAAACTGGGAAGTCCAATTTTGAATGGAATTCTTCATTCTTTTCAGAATAGCCGTTATAGTATTCCCTACCAATCTTTACTCCAGATGTGACATTGTAATCTGTCTTTTCAGCATTTCCATTCTCATCAGTCTTTGTGCCGAATGCTGCATTCCATGCACCTGTAGCTGCTGTTGTGCAGTTGTGTGAGAATGTATTGAAATAGCTGTTCTCAGCAAAGTAATCAAGCATTACATTAAGCTGATCACCAGTAGCATCCTGCTCAATCACCTCATTTGGTCCCTGATCATATGCATACTTCTGATTGTAAAGCTCTCTGTTAATCCAAACTCCACCAGGAGTAGTTCCGTTAAGAACGTGATCTGCAAATGCAGTATTGTGAGTTGCAAGAATCTCTACCACAGCTCCAATGTGTGTTGCCACATACTCGTGGTCAACCTTTTCACCAGTAACTGCGTTATAGAATGCTGTAAGCTCAGCAATTTCCTGGGCAGCATTTTCATCTTTTTCAACTAGTGATAAAAGGTATGGAATGTAATCCTGTGTAATTGTAGTCTTCTGATCAGACATTCCATAATTTCCGATTGAGATGTAATCTCCACGGTTTAATACAACAGTGCCCTTTGAGCCCTGGCTAACATTCTGCTGAACATATAAATCATCAGCTGCAGCCTTTCTATCAGACTCATTTGCATCATTTAATTCTGAAACGGTACTTCTCCAAGATACAACGCTTGCATCTTCGCTATCGCAAGCTTCTCTCAGTTTTGCTTTGTACTCGTCATTTGTAACATAGTAATCGTAGAGATTGTCGATTGAAATCTCGAGATTGTTTACATAGCTAGTGTAAACAATATAAACGTGTCCGTGAGTTGGTCCCTGTGTTTCATCGTGACGTGCAACAAGTCTAACGTTACCTAAAACGCCGCCAGCTAAACCACGGCTCCATTTATCTGTATCGTCATAATCATTGATACCATCGTTGTCTGTATCAGCCTTGCAAGGATCAGATACTAAAACTGCATATAAGGTTCCGTCCTCTTTGGTCTCAACTTTTACTTCCTCACCATTTGCCAGACCATCAGCATCTAAATCGTTAGTCTGCTGTATGCGTGCATATGAGTAATCACCAAAAACCTTTGAACCAGACTCTGTAAGAATCTCTCCATCGCAAAGCATCTTTGTGTATAAATCACTGATACCATCGCTGTTGAAATCCTCATCTTCTTTTGCATCGACTAATTCTAATTCCTCGTTGTTTTCAAGCTCCTCTAAAAGCTTTTCATCTTCAGCCTCTTCAGCAGCCACTGGCTCTTCTGTAGTAGCCTCTGTATTCTCTGCTGCGGCAGGCTGTTCTTCTAAAACAACTACTGTAGACTCAGACTGATTAGCTGGTTCAGTCTCAGTTTCTTCTGAAGCATCCTCTGATGTCTCTTCTGTTGTTGATGCTGGAGTAACAACTATATTAGGTTCTGTTTTTACATCCTCAGCTTCTGTCTCAGTCTCAGCATCTTTGTTTTCCTCTGATGTTAAAACATCCTCTTTTTCAGCTTCATTCTCATCAGTACTTGGTGTAGGAACATCAATATTAACTGTTTTAAATTCCTGATTTGCAGCTGCAACAGGTGCTACTGTAGTGTTTACAAGTGATTCAGTAACTACTGCTACATCATCTGCATTAGTGTTAAGATTATTCTCCCCTTCAGCGAAGACAGATGTAGGAATAATCTGCGCGACTAATACACCAACAAGTGCTATGGAAGCCACCTTGTAATACTTTTTCATTTACTTATCCTCCCTCAAAAAATATCACTTGACCATTATATCACATAACGTTTTAAATAACACCAAAAATGATTAATTAGTTTCCTACGTAGAAAAAGCCTCAGAGCTTATACTCTGAGGCTTTATATAAAATATTAAATTTAGATTTTATGCTTGAAACAGCTTGTTTACAAGGTTCTCCTGGCTGTTCATCTGGTTCTTCAAGGCCATATTTTGAGCCGCACCAACAACTCCACTTGCCTTGTATCTTGATACAGCATCATTGTACTCAGTATCTTCTTTTCTAGATTGAGCTGCTGTAAGATTCATCTCTGTATTATTGTTAGCATCAAAGGCTGCTGAAAGTCCGTTTTCCTCTGCACCAATCTTACTTCTCATAGAATTGATTGATGAATAAGCCTTATCTAATGCATCTGTTGAAATGGTATCTGGATTTCCTGAAATATCAAAATTCTCAAGTTCAGCCATTGCTGCCTTTGCATCAGCTTCCTTGATAGTAGAACTGCCTGCACCTGTGTAGATATTTATATCACCAGTAGTGCCATCCAGTAAGTTCTTTTCGTTATATTTAGCCTGATTAATTGTGGTATTGATTGTTTCCACTGACTGCTTGTTGGCATTCTGTAAAATGTTTCTGTCACTTTCTGAATAAAGACCATTCATAGCACGAACTGTGTTCTGCTGAATATCTCCAAGTGAATCTGTAACATTTGCAAGTGCACTGTCAGCTATTCTTGTAGCATCAATACCATAAGAAATATTGTTGCTGCCTGCCCTAAGTGAAGAAGCTTCCTTCATAAGTTTCTTGCTAATAGAAAGAGCCGCTGCATCATCTGCTGCTGTGTTAATCTTCTTGCCAGATGCAAGCTCTTTACCAGCCTTCTTATGCTTTGCTTCTGTAGCATTTATATGATTTGTAGTATTTTTAAACTGTGCTGCATTTAATGTAGATTGAATTCTCATACCAAAAACCTCTCTCAATCTTTACATCGTTATTATTTAGCCATACTTTTCTTTTTATTATGCTAATTATAACACCATGAGTTGTGTTTGTCTTGTGAACAAATTTTGAACGAGATATCACAATTTGGGATATGTGGCATAAAATCTCTCTAATCCTCTTATTGTGAATAAGTGCTATTTCATTTAAAATGATGAAGTATTGGAAAAGGAGATCTTATAGATATGAAAAAGTTTTTAAAAAGAAAGAACATCGAAATTTCGGTGAAGCGTTATCTTATCGACGCACTTGGTGCTATGGCACAGGGTCTGTTCTGTTCCCTTCTCATTGGTACCATCATTAATACAATAGGAGCACAATTCCACATTACTATGCTTACTACACCAGTGGCTACAGTCGGTGGAATTGAATATACAGTAGGTGGTCTTGCTGTTGCTATGAGCGGTCCCGCTATGGCAGTTGCTATCGGCTATGCCCTACAGGCACCTCCACTTGTACTGTTCTCACTTATTTCTGTTGGTTTTGCAGCAAATGCTCTCGGCGGAGCAGGCGGACCACTTGCAGTACTTTTTATTGCAATCTTCGCTGCTGAAATCGGAAAGGCTGTATCAAAGGAAACAAAAGTCGACATCCTTGTTACACCACTTGTTACTATCGCAGTAGGTATTGCCCTTTCTGCCTGGTGGGCTCCAGCCCTTGGCAAGGCGGCCAGCTCAGTAGGAACTCTTATTATGTGGGCTACTACCAAGCAGCCATTTATTATGGGTATTCTTGTATCAGTTATCGTAGGAATCGCACTTACTCTTCCTATTTCATCTGCTGCAATATGTGCTGCTCTTTCCCTTACAGGTCTTGCTGGTGGTGCTGCAGTTGCAGGCTGCTGTGCACAGATGGTTGGTTTTGCTGTAATGAGCTTTAAAGAAAACAAATGGGGTGGACTTATCTCTCAGGGTATCGGAACATCAATGCTTCAGATGCCAAACATTATTAAGAACCCTCGTGTTTGGATTGCACCAATTGTTTGCTCTGCTATCACAGGCCCTCTTGCTACCTGCCTTTTCAAAATGGAAATGAACGGCGCAGCTGTTTCATCAGGAATGGGAACCTGCGGTCTTGTTGGACAGATTGGTGTCTACACAGGTTGGGTAAATGATATTGCCGCTGGTACAAAATCATCCATCACTACAATGGATTGGGTCGGACTTATCCTTATCTGCTTCGTACTTCCTGCCGTTGTTTGTCCAATAGTAAACAACTGGCTTAGAAAAATCGGATGGGTAAAATCTGGTGATTTAAAATTACAGTAAATTGACATTAAAAAATGGGACTGTGGCTCATCAATTGCCACGGTCCCATTTTTATATCTACATTCTAATTTTTCTAGCAAAATCAAGGCCATCCTCACTTCTTGATGCAATAAGAAGTGGTCGTGAACCCTGGATTTTCAGAATGTGCCCCAGTACTTTTGCTTTTAACTCATCATCCATACCTAAGAACGGCTCATCCAAAACAATAAAATCTGCGGGAAAAAAAAATGCTCTTACAATTTCCACCAAACGACGTTCCACATCAGTAAGCTCTGAGACAGGAATATCCATTCTATCTTCGGGTAAGAATCGCTTCAGCTCTTCTATAGCACGTCCCTTGCTAGCCCATCTATGAACCTTCTTTACATTCCAGATTGCATTTTTCTTTGGATTAAGCTGACCAGCCTGGGAAACATAGGCACTGTGCAAAGTAGGATATTTGTAATCTCCCATTCTGGCAACCTGACCTTCATCCGGCTGCTCTAATCCCATAAATATCTTTAGGGCAGTGGTCTTTCCAGCGCCCTCTGGTCCTACAAAGGCGTAGCATCTTCCATCCTCTATTTCCACATTAAGGTCATCTATTACCTTGCGACCATTATATATTTTAGTAATATGTTCAAGTATTATAGTCATTTTTATTCTCTTATTCTGATATTCTAGTTAGATGATTTGTTCCAAGTAACTCCGTGTAAGGAAGAGCCACCTCAATAAATCCTGAGGCGAATGGTCCTAAATCATAAGGAGTGAAATAATAAACTGCGTGATCCTGCTCCCACATAATAGTTGATGATTCAATGCGGGCTGAATCATAAGCTTCAGAATAAGCTTCATCTGCATCTCCTGCAAAATACTTTTCAGGGTCCTTCTGATAATCTTCCTTAACTTTTTCTGCTACAAGTGTCTTAAATGCCTCTTCTGTTCCACTGTAGAAATCAGTGATTCCAAGCTCTTCTCCAGTAGTCAAATCAAATATTCTCTCTGATCTGCCTGGTTCACCATGTGCTCCACCGCCATACCAATAGTCAGATTCGCAAACTTCCAGGAATCTGTCATCAATTATTTTTACATCATTAATTGACGCATCTACGGTTTCGCAGCTTCTGTTTTCGTCACCGTTATGCCACTCACAATCATCTGCATAAGCATCTGTAACAATCTCTCCATTTTCTGGATTACCTGGCGCAAGAAGCTTATTAATCTCATCTGCATGGGCAGAATATTTTGAATCTAATACAAAATTCTCTACATAGTTTTTGGAAACTGTTGCACTGCAGGCCGAGCATATCTCCTCATTAGAATAATAATTAATAGTTCCATATTTAAATGGAGTATATTCCTTTACAGGTAAATCCAACTCCTCAAATGTTTTGCTTGCCTCATCAAATCTTGCCCATTTTTCTTCATTACCGAAAAATTGTAAGACGTAAATTTGGCCACCGATCAACCTAAATCCATCAACTCCAAATCTGGCATTTCCAGTTCCTGGTATGTGGGATGTTGTATATAGCTTTTCGTTTCTGTCTGTTTGGCAGTCATGACGATAAACTGAATATTCATTCATACCATACTGTTTTTCATTAGTAGCATAGTAATATACGACACCATCCTCATAGGTTATGTAGCTATCCAAACTATTTTCTCCGTGAATTTCATGAATAGTGCCATTTTCGATATTGTAGCAATCCAAAATCAGTGTATCATCTTCGAAATTGTTAAGGTAAAGATAGTTTTGGCTATAGCCACATATATATTTTCTACACTTTTGAAGACTCTTAAATTCGCTTATGCCATCCGCTGTATATTTTGAATAGCTCCACTTGGTTTCTTCGCCTTCTATTGTCTCCTCCACCACAAGATAACCCATCTCATCGTAGCTACGCTGGAAGCAATATCCCATTTTGGCTGGAGAAATCTGCTTACCATTAAGACCTTTCAATATCTCATTTATTTCAGAATCCTCTTCTGTGAATGTAAAAGAATCCTTATCTACATTAAAGACATGCTCTTCCTGGCGAATATTATCTTCGTATGTACGAATATCTACATAAACCTTGCCATTGTAATAATCAAGTCCCGACGCAGCCCATTCGCCACTAATAGAGTAAAACTTGACCCACTTCTTTGATGCGGCATCAATTGCATAAAAATTTATTTTTGAAGTGTCCTCGGAATAATCGGTAGTGTAATAATAAATTATCCCATCGTACATTCCATCTATAGATACACCATACTCGGAATCTACCCCCATTTCTTTAAAGACATCCTCATAATCTTTGTAGGTGTATTTTCCGATTTCATTGCAAGCTGCATCTACTGTGTAGCCTATTTCTCCGTCGCAATCCAAATAATATTGCTGTTCTGATGTGGTGTCATCTGAGGATATTGTCTCCTCCACACTCTCCTTAACATCACTGATTGTAGTGCCTATATCTTCCTTTTTACATCCACAAGCTGCTACAGCAAGTGATATGCATAAAAGAATTACTATATGTTTTTTCACTTTATTCTCCTTTTTTGTGTCCGTATTATATGTCTTTATTTTTCATCCACAACCTGGAAGGTTAAGAACTTGAGGTAGTGAACAAGCAAAGTCTATGTTTTCAAGGCTTTGCGAGATAGTTACTACATCTTCTACACCACCATTACACCACTTCACCCATCAACGCCATTTCTTCACGCATTGTACTTTCCTCAACATGACAATACAAATCCATCGTCATTTGCAAAGAATTATGCCCTAATATCTTTTGAAGGGTTTTAGGTCTCATCCCATTGGCAATACATTTAGTTGCAAAGGTATGTCTTAATCCATGTGGCGTTAATTCCAAACGCAACATTTTTGATTAATAAATCACATTCCACTGCTCTATTCATTATATCAATAAGCAATGCTTTACAGTCAGAACGTGAATTATCCGACTTAAGCTTGTTAAATGCATCTTGCAATATGACCAAATTAAGAGATGATATTTTACGCCAACCTA
>JAEEGI010011282.1_pt1 | contig 19287 bp, 13 predicted proteins | sample 8958751 | NCBI WGS metagenome assembly JAEEGI01 (sample SAMN16246545, study PRJNA631951) | gut metagenome | biome: gut microbiome; feature: rumen; material: KS-attached | host: Bos | place: Iran: Karaj | collected 2018-10 | reverse complement strand
GGATCGTCTTCATTCTCCGCCGCCAAGGCAAGGTGATAGGCGGGAGAGAACTCGGCGCCCGTCCGCCCGGCGACCAGCGACGTCCTGGGGGTGTAGGCTTCGAAGATCTCCCGCTCGAGCTCCGCAGCCTCCTCCTTCAGGGAATAGAGGGCGTCCGGCGACATGTTGCGGAGATAGTAAAAGTCCCTCTCCTTATAGAGCGGGTTGGACCCGGCCCGTTTAAAGCAGTCTTCGGCCTTTTCTTTCTCGCCGCGGAACCTGTGGATCAGCCCTTCGAAATAAAACGGCAGTGCGCTGCCCGGACCGGCGGAGGCTATCTCGTCCCAGGTCCTGTAAGGCGCGTCGCCTGTGACCTCCCCGAGGTCGGCGCCCTCGCCCCTGAGCCAGAGCACCGTGTCGACGCACAGACGCAGCGACGATATCCCGGCCTGAGCCAGGCCGTACAGGTACTCGCTCTCGAATGTCAGCCCGACGTCGTACTGAAGCGCCGCAGTCTGCGCGAGCTCCCTGACCTCGTCCATAAGCTCCTTATGCGCTTTTCCTCCGGACCCCGTCCCGACGGAGATCAGTCCGCAGGAACAGAGCTGGGCGGCAAGCAGCACCGCCGCCAGGACGAGGACTATCCTCTTTTTCAATTCACTTCACTCCTTTTTGGAACGGTTCCGGCCGGAAAGTCCGGCAGCTTCCCGTATATGTGAAAGGCCGCGGCCTTCTGCGCGAACCGGCGTGTCTTAGCGCTCTGCTCCCCGGCAAACCGGTACGGATCGAAGCCGGGCATGTCGAAAGCGGCGGTTCCCAGGAGCTTCGTAAGGAAGCCCGTGGATTCGAACTGCGGATACTCGGAGCGCACTGTGTCCAGAAGGACGAGCCCGCAGAGGAACGGGTCGACCGCCCTGCGGTCCGTAATGTGGAACTGCAATCCTTTGCAGCACTCGCCTCTGTATTTCGAAAAGGCCGGCATAAAGCTGACGGGACGGAAATACGCACCTGGAAGCCCCTTCGCGTTCATGAGGTCAGCCAGTCTCCAGCCGTCGATCCACGGAGCGCCAATGTACTCGAAAGGCCTCGTCGTTCCGCGCCCTTCCGAGACGTTCGTTCCCTCGAAGACGACCGTGCCGCAGTATGCCGTTACAGAGCCCGGCGACGGCAGGTTCGGAGACGGCTGGATCCATTCGACTCCGAGGCCGCATGGATCCGAGGATCGCCCGAGCCCGGCGCACGGTATCACGTGCAGTTCGCAGCCGATGCCCTCCTCCGAGTTTATATACCTAGCGTATTCCCCCGGAGTGAGGCCGTACCTCGAGGGGATCTCGTACATCCCGACGAAGCTGGCGTGCTCCTTCTCGAGGACCGTGCCCCCGACGCGGTCCAGCCCCAGCGGATCGTACCGGTCGAACACCACCAGAGGGATCCCTGCGGCGGCGCATGCTTTCATCGCCAGCGCCAGCACCGAGATGTGTGTAAAAAACCTCAGTCCGACGTCCTGTATGTCGTACGCGAGCACGTCCAGCCCCGAGAGATCCACAGGCAGGCCTTTGCGGTAGATCGAGCTCACCGGCAGGCCGCTTCTCTCGTCTACCGTGTCTCCGATCTCCTCTCCCGCCTGCCGGATCCCGTCGTAACCGTGCTCGGGGGCAAACAGCCTGACAAGGTCGAAGCGGCTCCTCAAAATGTCCGCGGTACGCTGCAGAGACGAATCGACCCCCGTGGCATTGGTCACAAGTCCAGTGCGCCTGCCCCGCAGAAGCGGCTCGGCGAGCTCCACCCTGTCTATTCCGTGCAGATATTTCACAAGTGTCAACTCCTTCCGGATCATCGGGCCGCGACGGTGCCGCGCGTCAGGCCCCTGGCCCCGCGGTCACAGCGACACCGCCCTGCGGATGTCCCAGTCCGCCTTTTCGAGAAGGTCGACGGCGGTCACGGCATCGCAGCCCCTAATCTCGGTAACTATCCTGATCACCCTCTCCCTTAGTTTCCTGTTCGAGGGCCTGAGGTTGATCATCATGTTCTCGTAGACCTTCCCGGTCTTTATCATCCCGCAGGTCGAGAGCATATTGAGCACCAGCTTCTGTGCCGTGCCGCTCTTCAGACGGGTGGATCCGGTTATTATCTCCGGCCCTGTGTCGGTAACGATACTTATATCGGCGGCCCTGCCGGCCGGGGTGTCGTAATTACTGGAGAGGGCTATGCTTACGGCACCGACCTCTCCGGCGTATTTCAGCGCCCCCACGACGTAAGCAGCTCCTCCTGACGAGGAGATGCCTACGACCGCGTCGCCGGCGCAGACGCCCCGGGCCTCGAGATCGCGTCTGCCCGCCCCGGCGTCGTCCTCCTGTCCTTCGGCGGCGCGGGTGAGGCAGCGCTCGCCTCCGGCTATGACGCCTACGACAGTTTCGGGCGAAACGCCGAAAGTTGGCGGGCATTCCGAGGCGTCCAGCACACCGAGCCTGCCCGAGGTTCCCGCTCCCACGTAAAAGAGTCTGCCGCCGCGCGACAGGCGCTCGGCGACGGCGTCCACTGCCCTGCCGATCTCAGGCAGAGCCTTTCCGACTGCATTGACGGCATTGAGGTTCTCGCGCTGGAACAGTTCCAGCATCTCCTCCGTAGTCGCCGTGTCTATATGCATGCTGTAAGGATTTCGCTTTTCCGTTTCCAGCATCACGCTCTCTCCTTCCCCCGCAGGAATGCCGAATAGATCCTGCCGGCGTCGAGCCCGCACTCCCGCGCGCATAATACGCAGGCGCCCTCGGCCTGCGACAGTGCCGGCAGCACCGTTTCCAGCCCGGTCCTGCCGCCGACCATATCCCTGAACACGGCGTTGTTCTCGACGATCCCTCCGGCAAGCAGCACCGAGCGGGCCCCGGGGACGTCGCGGACTGCGCGCCTGATGACCTCGGAAAGACGCTCTGCACCGTCCCGGAGTATCCGCCCGGCTACTTCGTCCCCCATGCCGTAGGCCTCGAAAACGCACCCCGCGAACGAGGCTATATACGAAACGTCCCTGTTGTAGAACTCACTTAAGCATTCGCCCGGCTGCGCTCCGAGACGCGCCCGCACAAGATCGGCAAGCACGGTATCCGGACCGAGCCCCTCCGCCTGCTCCAGGGCCGCCGTTATACCTTCGCGGCCGATAAAGAATCCGCTTCCGCCCCGGTCAAGGAGATGACCCCAGCCGGTATACCGGCGGAGGGCTCCTCCGGACCTTGAATATACGACCGTGCCGGTCCCGCATATGGCGGCAACGGGAGGGGGATCCTCGCCGGCCGAGGCAAAAACGTTCGCGATGTCCGTATCGCAGCGTATCGTTACGCCGGGATACCTCTCCATGAGGATACGCGCGACCTTTGCTCCGCTGTCTCCGGATCTGTAGCCCGCGCAGCCGATAAAGACGCCGCGTATGCCCCCGCACTTTGCCCTCAGCCGGTCGATGCCCTCGGCCATGACCGCCGCTGACCCGTCAATTCCTGCCGAATTCGGGTTGGCGCCACCGAGGCAGAGGCGGTCTGCGGCCGTCCCGTCCGCATCGAACAGAACGAATTCGGTCTTGCTTCCGCCTCCGTCGACCCCTATCATGAGGCCGTCGGCGGAACACACCGCGTCTCTGTCGCGAGACGCGGCAGGACAGATCTCCGGTACCATGATAATGTCTCTCCTCCGCTATGACGGGCATTGACGTCCGCGCGCGGCAGCACGTCTGATTCTGCCGCTTTTTCTTAATAGTAACACGTTATATCTCATAAGTCAATACGGAAAAGGCCAAGTTTGCGCGAGTTGCGCAAGGAAAAACAAAACTCCCGCCCCGGCCGCAGATTCGGTTCATGCGATCGATAAGAAAAAAAGGGGCTGTAAAAAAAGTCCCGAAAAAAAGAAGATACCCGGAAGGCGAAACTTCCGGGTGTTTTTCTTAGAAAAATAAGACGGCTGTTCTTTTCAAAACAGCCGAATGGTGGTATAATTTTCTTGCACAAAAACCATTATCACCGGAGAATATTATATCATGATTGCACTGAGAATTCCACTGGAAATTGAAAAAATAGTTGAAATAACCGATCCGATTTACACATTCAACGAAATAATAGACCGAATAGATCTCACGAGATTTTATAAAGGCAAGATGAGCGTCATGGGGCGTCCGAGATACGACGCTGAAAAGATAATGAAAGTTGCGCTGTTCGCCTTTATGGAAAACGGATATGCTTCGCTGAGGAATATAGAAAAGCTGTGCAAGACAGACATCAGATATATATGGCTGCTAGACGGAGAGAAGGCCCCGAGCCATATGACGGTATGCAATTTTCTGAACGACTATGTAGGCGACAACATAAACGAACTGTTCACCGAAATAAACAGAATAGTGTTTGAGAAGGAAGGCGCAGATCTGAGCCGTCTGTACATAGACGGGACAAAGATTGAGGCAAACGCAAACAAATACACCTGGGTATGGAAGAAATCGTGCCAGACGAGCCGTGCGAAGGTCTTCGTTCGCATCAGCGAGATAATAGAAGAAATAAACAGCGGAGTGCTGCGGATGCTCGGGCTTCGGATAGAGCCGCGCGAAGAGTATGCAATTGAGTATCTTGAGCAGATAATTGAAAGATTTGCATCAGCTACCGGCACAGCAACAGCCGCAAAATACGGCAGAGGGCACCACAAAACGGCGGAACAGCGCCAGTATGACAAGCTTTGCGAATATCTTGAGCGACTGAAGAAATACGCCGAGAGGATCGAGATCTGCGGTGAGCACCGTAACAGTTTCAGCAAAACGGATCACGATGCCACGTTTATGCGGGTGAAAAGGGACTATATGGGCAACGATCAGCTGCTGCCGGCATACAATATGCAGATCGGCGTTTGCGACGAATATATCGCTGTTGTCGATGCTCAGCAGTACGCATCGGATATGGACTGTTTCGTTCCGTTGCTTGAAAAGTTCAGAAACGCGTACGGCGAATACCCGTTATACCCCGTCGGGGATGCGGGATACGGTTCATACAACAACTATCTGTTTTGTGAGCAGAACGGCATCGGCAAGTATATGAAGTTTACGATGTACGACCAGGAGTCGAAGGATCCGAAATTCAGAGACGATCCGTACAGAGCGGTAAACTTCGAACGGGACGAAGACGGGAACCTGGTTTGCCCTGAGGGAAGGCCGTTTAAGTTTCTGGGAAACAGACCGGTTCACGGGAATCATTACGGCAGAACCGAAGAAATATACAAATGTTCATCATGCGACGGATGTCCGAGCAGAGAAAAATGCTGCAGGGGCGACAGCGACAGAACCATACGCATGAACCGGGAACTGACCGCCATACATCATGAGGTCCTTGAGAATCTGCAGACGGAGCTCGGAGCGAGATTGAGGACTAACAGAGCGGTTCAGGCCGAGGGAGCATTCGGATCGATCAAGTGGAACAGGGCTTACAAAAGAGCTCGCCGAAGGGGCATAGAATCCGTAATTTTAGAGTTCACGCTTATTGCCATCGGATTTAACCTTTATAAATACCACAACAAAAAGCAACGCGCTGCTGCCGCGGCATAGTATCGCTTTTTCAAAGCAATATTTTTTTCAATGACATCCTTCGCTGGGGGGGATGTCTGGTGATGCACACCTGGATAACTATTTATTCTGCACTTTTTCACCATTTGTGTTGACAAATCCTAAAAGAAAAGCACTCAAGCGCTAATCTAACGATCATAGCTTGAGTGCTTCTGTTTTTTAGGACTTTTTTTACAGCCCCTTGCTTCATTCCCTCATTGCCGCCCCGCAGGGCGGCACTTCATTTGCGCGCGCAGCGCGCAACCTCGTTCCTTCATTGCCGCCCCGATGGGCGGCACTTCATTTGCCGGCTCCGCCGGCAACCTCATTTGCGCGCGCAGCGCGCAACTTCATTTGCCGCCGCAGGCGGCAACTTCATTCCTTCAGCTCGAACCTTTCCGGCAGCCCGCCGCGCATCGGCACCGCGACCTCGCCCTCGATCATTGGGGCTATGAGCCTCAGAAGTTCGTCGGTGACGTTGTTGCCGGCCGCGTTGATGAAGGCGCGGTCGACCTTTTTTATTTTGTTGGCGACGAGCGACACCGGCACGGCGTCCGGAACTATCGCGTAATCCAGGCCCGGCACGCGCTTCAGCACGGCAAACTCGCCGGTCCTGCCGGCGGCCGCGAATCCCGCGGCGGCCTTGCCTATCATGACGCTCTCCCTTATGTCGGCGGCAGACAGGCAGTGTCCGGCGCACCTCTGCGGGAGGCTCAGCTCGATGGATCTGACCTTGCAGCCTATGCGGGCGCGGACGGTCTCCTCGAGCACCTTCCCGGTCCCGGCCAGATACCTGTGTCCGAATATGTCCCTGACACCGCTCTGAGAGCCCTCGCCCACGTAGCGGCCCTCGGCGTCGCGTATGCCCTCGGACACGGCGACGACGATGTTCGGCTTGATCTCGAACAGCGCCAGCACGGAGTTTATGAACTCGTCGTAGTCGAAGCTGACCTCCGGCAGGTAAACGAGGTCGGGACAGACCTGGCCGTACAGCCTGGGCAGCGCGGCGGCGGCGGTGAGCCAGCCCGCGTCGCGGCCCATGATCTCGACTATGGTGCAGGCCTTGGTGGTGTAGACGGCGCAGTCGCCGGCGATCTCCTCGCACACGGTCGCTATGAACTTGGCCGCGGAGCCGTAGCCCGGGGTGTGGTCGGTGATCTCGAGGTCGTTGTCTATGGTCTTGGGCACGCCTATGATCCTTACTGGCGAGCCCGCCGAGGCGGCAAACCTGCTGAGCTTGTCCACGGTGTCCATGGAATCGTTCCCGCCGATGAGGAAGAACATCCCGATCCCGTACTCCGCGAAGCGGTCGAAGATCTTTCCGTAGAACTCCGTGTCGGACACGTCGGGCAGCTTGCGCCTGCACGAGCCGAGTGCGGCGGACGGGGTGCACTCGAGGGCGTTCAGCTCCTCTTCGGTGCGCAGCCTCGAACCGATGTCCCTTATGTTGCCGGCTATGACGCCGTCGATGCCGTTCATGGCGCCGTAGATCTCGCCGCATCCGGGGAGAGCCCTGAGGCCCCTGACGACGCCTGCGAGCGTGGCGTTGATGGCCGCCGTCGGTCCGCCCGACTGGCCGATGAGCGCGTTGATCTTCTTTTCTGACATTTGGATCTCCTCCGGTGGATCTTATTGGATCATTGTTTTTTGTCCGAACCGATCAGTGATCGGACCGATCGGTATTTTTTCTGGCCGGTCACTGCTTTTTGTCCGAAAGCGCCGAGACGAAGGCTGCCGCGGCGGCGGTAACGCCGTCCCAGTCCTCCTCCTGGAGGGCCCTGCGGCTGACTATTCCGCCCGACACCCCTATTCCCTTTGCTCCCGCGTCGATAAAGGCGCGGGCGTTATCGGCGGTGACGCCGCCGAAGGCCAGGAACCTGAGGTCGGAGAGCGGCACGGCGACGGTTCGCAGATAGCCCGGGCCGGCGGCCCCGGCCGGGAACAGCTTGACGAAGTCCGCCCCGCAGCGGGCGGCAAAGGCGGCCTCGGTAGGGGTGAAGGCCCCGGGCACGGAGACGAGTCCGAGGCGCCTGGACGCCCTTATGACGTCCTCGAACGAGTCGGGAGACATTGCCATCACGGCTCCGGAGTCGGCGGCGATCCTGGCCTGCTCGACCGTGGATACCGTCCCGGCGCCGACGACGAGGCGGCCGTCGAACTCGCGCGCGAGCGAATAGATGCTCCCCGCGGTCACGGTGTCGGGGATCCTGCCGGAACGGTCGAAGGCGACCTCGACGCACCTGACGCCCCCGGCCAGCAGCGCGGCCGCACAGGGGATGAGCCTGTCGCGGTCGACGTTCCTGAGCACGACTATCAGTTTCGATCTTTCTATCTCGCCGATAACGGCGCTCCTGGCGTTCTTCAATCCGTCGTCCTCCCGCGGCCGTCCCGCATTCCCGTACTGCCGATATTATTGTATTACACCGGCGTTTTTTTGTCAAGCCGGCCGTTGACGGAGGAACGGGTTTATGCTATAATTTTATAGAAAAAAAGCCGGAGGAATGGCATGTACAGAAAGATCGGGATCAACAGCAACGCATACGGGAGACTGGACGTCGCCCGCCAGACGGAGCTGTTTCGCGAAAACGGCTTCGAGGCCTTCTTCACCGGGTCCGAGGACCCTCTGCTCGACGATTGGATGACCGCCCTGCGCGGGGCCGGCATCGTCTGCGAGACTCTCCACGCTCCGTTCAACGCCATAAACGACATGTGGCGCGAGGGCGAGGCCGGTGAGCGCATGCTCGCCAGGCTGACTGACGGCGTGACCAAATGCGAAAAGTACGGCATCCCGGCCCTCATCGTACACCTCTCTTCGGGACTCCGTCCGCCCAGGGTAAACGACCTGGGCCTCGACCGCTTCGGCCGGCTCATGGACGCGGCCGCCGCCGCGGGCGTAAAGATCTGCTACGAGAACCAGCGTATGATAGGCAACATAGGCTGCGCCTTCGACTGTTTCCCGGAGGCCCGCTTCTGCTGGGACACCGGCCACGAGGCATGCTTCACCCCCGGCAGGAGATACATGAACTTCTTCGGGAACAGGCTCTTCGCCCTGCACGTTCAGGACAACCACGGCGAGTTCGACCGCGACGAGCACCTCATCCCCGGAGACGGCACCCTCGATCTCGGCCGCGTCGCCCGCAGCATCTGCGAGGCCGGCTTCACGGGCTCCATAATGCTCGAGATCATCCGCGCCAACTCGAAGTTCTACGAGGACGTTTCACCCGAGGAATACTACCGGCGCGCCGGCCGGGCGGCCGCCGAGCTTCGCGACCTCTGCGACAGGCTGGACCGCTTCGTGGTCTGACCGCGGGCCGGATCTCTGCGACAGGCCGGCAGCCCCGGGCAGAGCCGAAGACGATATCTTGCGGGATACGCAAACAATTATAAAAGGAGACGGCACATATGGCAGCATTTGACGCGAACCAGCTCAAGGAAAAAGCCGAGGAACTTGTCGGAAAGATCTCGGCCGACAGCTCTCTTCTTGCCAAATTCAAGAAGAACCCCAAGGGGACCGTAAAGTCCCTCATCAAGGAAAAACTCTCCTCCGAACTGCTCGAGAAGCTCACCGAGCTCGTGAAGGCAAAGCTTAAGATCGACGACGCTCAGGGCATTCTCTCGTCCATCAAAGGCATATTCGGCGGAAAGTGATCTTCTGCAGAATAACTCGGCGCCGGGATCCGCATCGGATCCCGGCGCCGTCTGTTTTCTGCGCCTTATATGATCGCCAGCCGGTCCAGCGCGTCCTGCAGTATGATCTCCGCCGACAGCGCGTCGATGACGCCCTTGCGCCTGCGCCCTCTCACGTCCGTCTCGTTCAGGTAGCGCGAGGCGGCCGCGGTGCTGAGCCTCTCATCCGCCATGGCGACGGGTATTCCGGCAGCCTCCGACAGCATACCGGCGAACTCCCGGCACCGCCCGGCCCGGAATCCCTCCGACCCGTCCATGTTGCGCGGCAGGCCGACGACGGCCGCGACGGCTCCGCGCTCGACGGCTATCCTTGCCACTTCCGCGGCGGTCCGCGCTATGCCCCCGGGGCGTATCGTGCCTATCCCGGACGACAGTCTCCGCCCGGCGTCCGATATCGCCAGCCCGGTCCTTACGTCTCCGAAATCCACGCCAAGGATCCGCCCCTCGAGGGCGGCAAGCGCCTCAAGTCCGTCAACGCCCATATCTCTCCTCCGTCCCTCAGAACTCGTTGATGCCGCGGTCGATCTTCACCACGGCCCTGTAGTCCGGATCCTCGGCCCTCAGCGCGGCGGCCACCTTCTCCTTCAGCTCGGCGTCGGTGAGTCCTAGTTCGAACGGCGCGGCCACGTCGAAGATCAGATTCGTGTGAGTCTCTCCGCGCACGAAGCGGAAATCGTGGATCCTGAGCCTGTCGTCGATCTCCCTCACGCGCGACGCCGCGATCTCCCTGACCCGTGCGACCTCGGCGTCGTCGGTCACTATAGGGTCCATATGGATGGTGCAGACCGCTCCGAAGCGGTCGAAGATCTCGTTCTCGATATTGTCTATGATGTCGTGCGTCACGAAAATGTCTGCGGATCCGTCGACCTCGGCGTGCAGCGACACTATGCGCGCGCCGGGCCCGTAACCGTGCACCATTACGTCATGGACGCCGCAGACGCCCTCGTGCGAGAGCACGAAGCCGGTGAGCTCCCTGACGAATTCGGGATCGGGGGCCTCGCCGAGCAGCAGGCCGGACATCTCGCGCATGATCCGGAAGCCCGCCCACATTATGAGCAGGGACACGGCAATGCCGAGGTATGCGTCCGGATCGAAGCCGGTGAACCTGAGGACGAGCTGCGAGACGAGGACTGCTCCGGTCGCCGCCACGTCGGAGAGGCTGTCGGCGGCGGTCGCCTCCATTACGGACGACGATATGCGCCGCCCGACACGGCGGTTGAGCAGCCCCAGCCAGAGCTTGACGAGTATGGAGCCCGAGAGCACGGCTACGGATATCCAGGAAAACTCCGAGGTTCCCCGTCCGATGAGCTTCTCAGCGGACTCGCGTAGCGTGGTGAAGCCGATGATTATGATGATGACCGACACCACCATAGAGGCCACGTACTCCATCCTGGCGTGGCCGAAGGGGTGCTCGCGGTCGGCCGGTCTGGCCGCCACGCGGACCGAGACCAGCGAAATGAGCTGCGAACCGGCGTCGGACAGGTTGTTGACGGCATCCGCAGTGACCGAGATGGCCCCGAAGAGCAGACCGGCCGCGAACTTGCACGCGGACAGCAGCAGATTGGCGACTATTCCCGCCACGGCGACGGCGGTCCCCCAGGCGGTCCGGACGCCGCGGTCCGAAACGTCGTTATAGTTTTTGACGAAAAGCCTGCCGAATAACGTATCCATGCGGTTTCTCCGCTGAACGCCGTGCCAGTCGTTCCTGCACGGCCGGAAGAGTGGACTGTTATTGTATCATATTTCAGCGGAGAAATCAACGCCCAAAACCGCTTCCCGGCCGGATCCGGCCGTCCGGCGATCCGCCGGGCGCACTTGACCGCCCGCGGTTTTCGTGGTACTATTATCGGGGAAGGATCTTTCCCGGACAAAAAACGGCCCGTTCCGCTCAAAAAAGAAACTTTTTCGAAAAAAAAATAATTTTTTCGCACGATCAGAAACTTTTCCGGACGAAAATCCGTCTTATTTTATGAGAGGCAGCGCGCGAGCGCAGAAAGGACCCGATCTGATGCAAGACACCGGAACACTTGCCGACAGGGACATAGTGGAGCGGCTGTTGTCGCGCGACGAGACCGCCCTCGAGGCTCTCGGCGCAAAATACGGCCGGCTGTACCGGTCTCTGGCGGTACGGCTCACGGGCAGCGACGCCGACGCCGAGGAGTGCCTCAACGAGGCTCTGCTGCGGATATGGGACTCGGTCCCGCCGGAGCGGCCCGGCGATCTGCGCGCCTATGGAGCAAGGATCGTCCGCAATCTGGCCGTCGACGCCGTCCGCCGGCGCTGCGCGGACAGGCGCGGAGGCTCGGAACTCGTCGACGAGCTCCGCGACGCCGTCCCAGCCGGAGGCGGTGCAGACGTCGTGTCGGACTCGGCCCTCTCGGATCTCATCGACCGCTTCCTGCGGAGCTGCGACAGCCGGACCAGGACCGTCTTCGTTCTGCGGTACTGGCACGGCCTCGGCGAGGATGAGATCGCCGGACGAACCGGCCTGCGACGGCCGGGCGTCCACACGAGCCTCGCCAGGACGAAAAAGAGACTCAGGGATTATCTGGAAAAGGAAGGTGTTTCACTGTGAAAGACGACCGTAAGACCGGAAAAAGCGAAAGGATCCTGTCCGCTGTGGGCGGGATAGGCGACGACCTCGTAAGGGAGGCCGAAAGCGTCACACCGGCCGGACTTGCCGCGGGCGGTACCGGACGGAAGGCCGGCGGCCGCGCGGCCGCGGGATCCGGCGGCAACGGAACGTCCGGCCGCGGAACGCTTAAGAAGATATTTATCATTGCCGCCGCGGCCGTGCTTCTCGGCGCCCTCGCCGCGGGCGGGTTCCTTATCGCGGACCGACTTCGCGGAAAGGGTCCCGACGTGCCGCAGGGGCTGTCGCTGGACGGCAGAGCCTACTATACCGGCGGCGTCACGGAACTGCCCGAAGCCCTGCAGGGCCTCAGCATAACCGCCGAGGGCACCGACAGCCGCGTCATACCGGCCACGGGGTGCTTCCTCGTCAGGACGTCGGCGCCGACCGACGTCGAAACGCTGACGTCCTATCTGACCCTCTCGCCGTCCGCGACGGTGTCCGTCTCCGGGAGGAGCGACACCGAGTTCGTGATATCCCCCGCGGGAGGTTCGTTCGCGCCCGGGACCGTATATCGCCTGTCCGTAGGCGACCCGGAAAACCCGGAGATAAGCTACGCCTTCCAGACCGCGTCCGAGATGACCGTCAAGAGCCTGCTGCCGGCCGACAGGGCCGTGGGCTTCCCGGTCGACAACGGCATCGAGATCACCTTCTCCGAGACGCTGGCGTCGCTGTCCGAGGTAACGGGCAGAGTCAGCTTCACGCCCTCGGTCAAGGGGACCTGGAGCCTTTATCCCGACGGCCGCACCGTCGCGTTCGTGCCTTCGTTCGACCTCAAGTACGACACCGTTTACTCGTTCACCGTAGGGGCCGGCGTCGCCTCCGTCTCCGGAAAGAAGCTGGCGGAGGACGTGACCGTCAGGTTCAGGACGGCGGCCGAATTCTCGTCCGAAGAAACGGCGTACGTCAGGCTCACGCCGGACGACGTCTTCACGAACCTGTCGTTCTGCTGCTCGCCGGGCGACTCCCCATTCGTGCATTACACCGTCCAGGCGCTGGCGGCGGATTCGCTCACCGGACTAAAGGCGGAACTGTACGCGTATCCGGACTTCCTGTCCGCCTACGAGGCGGTGCGCCTCCACGAGAGCCGGCTCGGTTCGGACGGCAACGGATACTCCGTCGACGGCCTGGCGCGCGTCTTCGAGACCGACATACCCCTCACGTCCGTCAAGGTAAACCAGAAACGCTATTACGATACGACCTCCGGATCGCAGAGCGCGCTCGTGCCCGTCGAGCTTCCCTCGAACCTCGGGCGCGGAGTATATCTGCTCAGGATGGAGATAAGCGGCATATCGGGAAAGAAAACGCTGTCCGACGTCGCCTACGCCTTCGTCCAGATCACCGGCCTGCGCTGCGCGACCGTCTGCTCCGACGGCAAAACGCTGTTTCTGGCGGCCGACGCCTCGGGCAGCCCCGTCTCCGGAGCCTCCGTCACAGGCATCTCCTACACTCCGACCTACGGCTGGGACCTTGACAGCGGGGAGGCCGTTCAGTTCCCGGCCGTATACACGGAATCGGGCACGGCTCTTGCCGAGACCGGCGGCGGAACGGCAGTGCTGGCGCTGGTCACCCGCGGGGACGACTCGGTCCTGATCTGCGCCAACGCGGCCAGGACGGACGGTTCGCTGTACTCGATGAAATACCTGTACACCGACCGCGAGGTCTACTTCGGCGACGACACGGTGAACGTATGGGGCTTCATAGCGCCGCTGTACGGCGGGACCCTCCCCGACTGCATCTATCTCCAGACCGGAAACTCGGTCCTGAAGACCCGGATCGACGTATCGGATGACGGCACGTTCACCGCCTCGTTCCCGATCGAGAACATGAAGCGCTCCTCCCTGTACGTCAAGATCACCGACGGCGAGGGGCTGGTCATCGCTTCGAAATACATAAGGATCACGGACGAGGAAAAGCCCGTGTACACGGCCTCCGTGACCTTCGACAAACTCTTCTACCGCAACGGGGATTACGCGGAGATAACCGTGAGCGCCGCCTTCTTCGACGGGACGCCGGCCCCGGGCCTGACCTTCGACGTCTACGGATACCTCAACGGCGCAAGAGTGTATTTCGAACAGTCCGGGGACTCCTCCACCGGCAGCGACGGGACGCTCCGCGCCAGGGCAAGGCTCGCCGTTCAGGCCGGGTCGACTGACCCGCTCTACGTCACCGTAAGCGCAAGGCTCTCGGGCTTCGAGACCCAGACGCTCACCGTCAGCGCTTCGGCGCCGTTCTTCCCCTCCGACCAGGCCTTCTCGTGCCTGTACGGCGAAGATACCGTCGGCTTCTCGCTGTACCGCCGCGACTACTCGGCCCTGCGCGAAGCCTCCGACCTTCAGTATCCCGACTTCCCGGACAACACTCTCGGGGCGCCCGCCAACGGCTCGGTGAAGTACACGCTCATAAAGAGGGTCATAACCTCGACGCCCGCCCGCGGATACAACACCTACACCAAAAAAGCGTATACGTACTACAATTATTCTCACACCGACACGACGGTTCAGACCGGCACGGCATATTTCAAAGACGGCAAGGTCGAGCTGCCGAAATACGAAGTCTCGGGCTTCAAAGGCTATTACCGTTACGAATACACGTTTTACGACGGAGGGTATGTGACCGTCTCCGGGAGCGTGTACGCGACGAAGTCGTCGGATCGGATCCGCTCCGTCGAATCCGCCGAGTATTCGTCTTCGCGCCCCGTCGTCTCGGGCGCCGCCGACAGCTACGCCGTCGGCGATCCCGTATCGCTCACCGCCTCCATCCCCGAAGGCTTCAGCGGCTGCTGCTTCTGGGTGATCTGCGGCAACGGCCTGGAGGACTTCTCCTCCGGCCAGTCTTACACGGGCAGCTTCAGGGAATCCATGATCCCCGGCGCCAGCGCCTGGCTCGTCTGTTACGACGCGAACAAAGACGGGTTCAATAACAGGTCCGTCCCGCTCGTGTACGACTGGGAGAGCCGGGGCAGGCTCGGCATCGAGATAACGGCCTCATCCGCGACTTACAGACCGGGCGACACCGCTTCCGTCACCGTGCGGGCGACGGATCCCTCCGGCCGTCCGGTGAGCGGGGCCGGGATCATACTCAGCGTCGTCGACGAGGCCTGCTTCGCCCTCGGCGATCAGACGGCGGACCCCGCCGGCGGCTTCTTCGAAAGCTGCGGCCCCGCCTCAAAGGCGCAGAGCTCCTCCTATTATTACCGCGCCTACCTGTATTATTTGAGTTATTACGGATACGGCAGGAGCACCTCCGCTCTCAAATCCGTAGTCATTGACTCCAGGCGCAACGTTTTCTCCTCCGGCCAATCGCTCGGCGATGATTGGCGTTATTTCTCCGAAAAGGGCGGGGGCGGCGCTCCGGAAGCGGAGCCGGCCGCAGACGTGCCGTCCAACGCCGAAGACGGCGAAGCGGCCGGCGGAGAATACTACGTCCGAAAATACTTCGCCGACAACCCGGTGTTCGCCGTCCTGACCACCGGCGCCGACGGCACCGCGACGCTGACATTCACCGTACCGGACAACATCACGACCTGGAGGCTTTCGGCCTGCGGAGCGTTCCGCGGAAAAGGCCTTTCCTCGACGCTGGCCGGCGGCGCGGTATCGGGCGCGGTCTGCACGCAGCCCTTCTTCGTCAGCTGCGGCGCGTGCGGCACTTACATTGCCGGCGACGAAGTGTCCGTCTCCGCCAGGGCCTTCGGGTCCGCGGCCTCCGGCGGAAAGGTCTCCTATACCGCCGTGCTGTACGGCGAGAACGGAGAAAAGCTCGCCACCAGGACCGCCCGCTCCGAGGCCTCCGTGCACGCCTGGTTCAATTTCGGGGAGCTCTCCGAAGGCTCTTACCGCGTGACCGTTTACGGAGAGCTCGGCGGCTCCACCGACGCCGTCGAGACCGCCTTCAGAGTGATCGCGAGCGCCGCGACGGCCGAAACGAAGCGCGAGATGACCGCCGCGGAGATCGGCGGCATAACTCCGGCCGCTTACCCCGTAAACCTGTCGTTCTACGCGGGCACCGGCACGTATCCGCTCTACAGCCGCGTGCTGAACGCCCTGAGCCGCGCCGACGGCAGCGGAAGGACGGACGCCCTTGCGGCCCGTTACGCCGCCCTGACCGCGTCGGACGGTCTCTTCGGGACCGACAGCGGCGACGTTCTGAAACTTCTCTCCGACCGCTTCGCCGAGACCGGCAACGGCTACGCTAAGCTGTTCTCCTACGGCTCCGAAGACGTCCGCCTCACCTCGGTGATGCTGTCGGTGTGCCCCGAGCTGTTCGACCGAGTCAGGAAGGAGAACATAGCCTCCCTGCTGTACGGCGACGTGCTCTCCGGCAGTCCGGCCGACGAGACCGACCTCTGCGCCGGCCTGCTCGGCCTGGCCGCCCTCGGCGAGCCCGTGCTCGACCGTCTGTACCTCGTGGCCTCCGCCGCCGCCAACTATCCGACCGAGGCCAAGCTTTATCTGGCCGCGGCGTTCGCGGTCATCGGCGACTACGTCCCGGCATCCGGCATCTGGAATCAGATCCGCGCCGAACTTGCCTCGGCCGACGCCGAGTACGGCACGCTCTTCGTCAGGGCGGACACGCTGCAGGAGCGGGTGAGACTCTCCTCGCTGGCGCTGCTGGCCGTATCCAGGATCAGCAAGGACGACGCCGCGGGCCTCGCGACGTATCTGCTGGAAAACCGGACGTCCGACGAGTCCCCCGCGCTGGCGCTGGCCGCTTATCTGCGCTTCTTCGTCCCCTCGGCCGCCGAGCTTGCCGACCGCGAGCTCGTCTACACCGTTAAAGGCGAGCGCAGGACCGCGACCGTGGGCCGCGGCAAGGTGCTCACCCTCTCGCTCACCAAGTCCGAATTCGAAAGCTTCTCGGTCGATCCCTCCTCCGCCGACATCCGCGTACTGGCCTGCTACCGCACCTCCGCCGAAGAGGCCTACGGCGACCTGTCCGCGTCGAAGCGCGTAACGGTCTCCAAATCGTTCTCGAGCGACGGACCCGGCCGGACGAAGGTCACGCTTACGGTCAGGGGCACCTCGACCCGCGTCAGCGAATACTTCGAGCTCTCCGACTGGATCCCATCCGGAGCCAGGTTCGTATCGACCGACGGATGGGCGTCGAACAACGACTCCGACGTCCGTGTCACCGCGAGCATCCGCAACAACGGCGGGCAGGAGATGGCCGGATACGTCTCGGTGTACAACAAAGGCTACGCCTATGCTTCTAAGAATGGTTCCCTCGGCCGGTCCTACGAGAGCACCTGCCCGGAATACTCGTTCCGTATCAAGATAACGTACCCGGTCCGCGGCGCCGTGGCCGGCACCTTCGTGGCCGAGCCCGCCGTGGTCAGCTGCCCGGAGGCCGGGATATTCAGCATATCCGAGCGCCTGACCGTGACCATCCCCGCCGACTTCGGCAACTGGAAGGAAAAGGCTGCCGGATAAGCTGCCTCTCCGCCGCCGGCCCGGATCACGTCCTTCCGCCGGCCGGGCACCCGTTTCTCTGCCTTTTGCGCTTGACCTTTTCGCCGAAATGTTGTATTATTAAAGCGAAGACCGAAAGGCCGGGGCCGCCCGAAGCGGCCCCGGCCGTCGAAACGCGCTGAGCGCGGGGCAGGTGCAGAGATAATGGACATAGTACTCACACTGTTTACAATGGCGGGGGGCCTCGGGTTCTTCCTGTTCGGAATGAACCTCATGGGCACGAACCTGAAAAAAGCCGCGGGCGCGAAGCTCGAGGGCGTCCTGGAGCGGGTCTCGTCGACCCCTCTCAAGGGCGCCGCTCTGGGCACGGTCACGACCGCGGCGATGCAGTCGTCGTCGGCCACCACTGTCATGGTGGTCGGCTTCGTGAACTCGGGCCTCATGACGCTCACCCAGGCCATGGGAGTCGTTGCCGGGGCGAACCTCGGCACCACTGTAACGGCGTGGCTGCTCTCGCTGGCCGGGATCGGCGGCGGCAGCTCCCTGCTCTCGCTTCTGAAGCCCTCCTCCTTTGCGCCGCTGGTCGTCTTTGCCGGCGCGCTGTTCTACGTCTTCTCCTCGCGCGGCAGACGCAAGGATCTGGCCGCCATCCTCCTCGGCTTCGGCACGCTGCTGGTTGGCATGACCACCATGAGCGACGCCACCCGCCCCTTTGCCGAATCGCAGGCCTTCCTGGACGTCCTCACCGTGTTCTCCAACCCCTTCCTCGGCGTGCTGATAGGCGCCGCTCTGACCGCGGTGATACAGTCGTCGTCGGCAACCATAGGCATACTCCAGGCGCTGTCGCTGACCGGCGCGGTGCCGTTCGGAACGGCCATACCTCTGATCATAGGCATGGACATCGGCGCCTGCGTGCCGGTGCTGCTGTCCGGCATCGGGGCCACTGCTGACGGGCGCAGGACTACGGTGTTCTATCTTTACTTCAACCTCTTCACCGGCGCCGCCTTCATGATACCGTTCTATATCATAAACATCTTCAGGCCGTTCGCCTTCCTCTCCGCCGCCGCGTCGCCGGTCGGCATAGCCGCGTTCAACACGCTGCTCAAAGCCGCCGCTCTCGTCATAGTGCTGCTCCTGCTGCCGCTGTTCCGCAGACTGCTCACGCTCACCGTGCGCGAGAAGGAGGCGGACCGCAGGACCGACGTAGCCGCCCTGCTCGACGAGCGCTTCCTCAACCTGCCCGAGATCGCCCTCGAGCAGTGCCGCAAAGGCGTCAACATAATGAGGGAGCTCACCCGCGACAGCATCGTCAGGGCGATCGCCCTGCGGACGGCGTACAGCGCCGACGGCGCGCGCGCCATAGAGGAGGCCGAGGACAAGGTCGACGAGTGCGAGGACAAGCTCGGCTCCTATCTTGTCCGCCTCTCCAGCTTCAACCTCTCCGAGAAGGAGAGCCGCGAGGCCGGCGCGCTGCTGCACACGATCGGCGACTTCGAGCGCATCTCCGACCACGCCCTCAACCTGTCCGAGGCCGCGCGAGAGATACGGGAGAAGAAGGTCACCTTCTCCCCCGATGCGGAAAAGGAGCTCGTTACGGTGTCCCAGGCCATACTGGAGATACTCAACGTCACCTGCGACGCCTTCGCTTACAACGACACCGTTATGGCCGCCGAGGTCGAGCCGCTGGAGCAGGTCATAGACCTGATCTGCGACACGCTGAAGAACCGCCACGTGGAGCGTCTGCAGCGGGGCGTGTGCGGGATAAACCAGGGCTTCGTCTTCAACGACATCATCTCGAACTACTCCAGGATCTCGGACCACTGCTCCAACATAGCCGTTACGCTCATACGCTCCGGGGCCGGGTCGTTCGACCCGCACGAGTACCTCGGGCGGATCAAAAAGGAAAACGCCGGCGACTTCCGCGCCTCGTTCGAGAATTACAAAAAGATCTACTACGATACCCTCTGAGCCGGCGTGGCGGCCTTCCGCGGGCGGCGCTCCCGCGGGAGCCCGTCCGCCCC
>JAEEGI010011281.1_pt1 | contig 19287 bp, 20 predicted proteins | sample 8958751 | NCBI WGS metagenome assembly JAEEGI01 (sample SAMN16246545, study PRJNA631951) | gut metagenome | biome: gut microbiome; feature: rumen; material: KS-attached | host: Bos | place: Iran: Karaj | collected 2018-10 | reverse complement strand
TCCGTCTTCTGATACGCATAGAGCAGGCAGTCCGGCGTCGTGGTCGCCTGCGCCATCACCAGCTGCGAGCCCTTGAGGTCGGAGGGCTGCATGCCCGCCGCCTTTAAGTGGGCGGCCAGCTCGGACGGGAGCCCGGCCCAGGGATCCGGTTCGGTCGGAGGTTCCGTGGGAGGTTCTGTTGGAGGCTCGGTAGGAGGCTCTGTGGGAGGTTCCGTCGGCGGCTCAGTCGGAGGCTCAGTCGGCGGCTCTGTCGGAGGCTCCGTAGGGGGCTCCGTCGGGGGCTTCGTCGGGGGCTCCGTGGGAGGTTCTGTCGGCGGCTCCGTAGGGGGCTCCGTGGGAGGCTCGGTCGGAGGCTCTGTGGGAGGTTCTGTCGGAGGCTCTGTAGGAGGCGCCTCGGTGGCGGGCGGTTCGGTCTCCGGCGGCTGCGTTTCAGGCGGCTCCGTCACCGAAGGCTCCGTCGGCGCCTCGCTTGTCGCTTCCGTCGCTGCCGGCGTGCTCTCCGCCGCCCCGGTGCTTTCCCGCGGGTCCAGGGTCGGAAAATCCGGGATGTCCGGCAGCGTCGGAGCCTGGCTCTCCGCGCCCGGCTCCTTCTGAAAAACGGCAAAAGGACGGAAGCCCCTGCCCTGAAGGGCGGAGACGCTGCCCATCACCAGAAGCGCCAGCAGAAGCGCCCCGGCCGCAGCAGCTGCCGCCGGCCAGGGGAAGGACTTCCCGCTTTTTCTGTTTTCTTTCCGGCTCCCGCTCATCCGTTTTTATCCTTTCGGGACCTTTAAGCTCCACTCCGCGGAGATCTTCGCGCGCAGCGAAGCGCCGTAATAGAATCCGTCCTCTTCGATCCGGTCAAAGCGGACCGTGACCGTCGTGCCGCCGGCGGAGCGTTCGCCGCCCTGCAGCTTCAGATCCGCTGCCGTAAACTGCAGCTTGTCCGTCACGCCGCACCAGAGCGCTTCCGGCAGCGTCAGGAACATGGGCAGGCTGTGCTTCGGATCCCGTTCGCTCTTGCGGCAGACGATGACCGACTGCGGATCCTTCTCCTTCAGGCGGATCTTCATCTCAAAATAGTCCTCCTGCCGCAGCGGGATCAGGGAGACCGCCTCCTTCGGCGTTCTGGGCGCCTGCGCCGGCAGATGCTTTTCATCCAGGCCCGGCGGCAGGACGCTCTGAAGCGCCCGCTCGATATTTTTCTCCACCTCTTCATCGCCGTAATACTGCGCCGTCTCGCGCCGCTTGCGGATGGCAAAGCGCGCCTGCAGCAGGAAAAAGAGCGCCGCCAGCGGCATCTTCTCCGTGCCGGTCCCGTCGCGGTGGATGAGGCCCAGCCGCAGCGCGATGTCCGCGAACTTGCAGTCCCAGACCTGGTCCATCATGAGAGGCAGGTTTTCCGCATACAGCTCGTTGATCAGGCGGTTCGCGATCCTCTCGTTCTTCGGCACGCCGTAGCCGCCCCGGAACATATCCGCGATCTTATAGCGGGATTCAATCATGCCGCCGGCCGCGCCGATGCTGAAATAGTAGAAGGCTCTGGCATACTCCGGCCGGCCGTTGTTGGTCCGCCCGTAATAGTAGATGTAGCCCAGCGAGTTCGCGTAGCCCGGCGCGTCGTCCAGCTGCATCAGCTCCATGAGAAGGTCTCTGGCGCGGGTCCAGCTGCAGGCATAGGCGCGGTTGCCGCCGTAGCAGGCGTAGGCCTTCGCCTGGAGGGCCGTCACGTTTTTCCGCGCGCAGAGCTCGTCCACGTACAATACGTACAGCAGGATCTCGGCTTCGCTGGCCTTCTCCAGGATCTCGGGCCGGTCGTAATAGCGGATATACTCTTCCTTTACCGTATCGTCGTAGCGGCGCAGCGGCACCGCTTCCTCCCGCTGGGCGATGATGGTCTTTAGATCCCGGCGGATCGGTTCGGTATCCGGCTCCCCCACCGCGATGGCGGCCAGGAGCTTTTCAAAGCAGGTCAGGGTCTGCGCCGCCTCGCAGGGCAGGCCGTGATAGCCCGCCACCTCGGCGTCGGCCCAGACCGAGCGGTCCGTCTGAAACAGCTGCGGCGCGCGGTCCATAAGAGGCCCTGCCCATTCCTCCTGAACGGCCTCCTCCGGCGTGACCTGCATCTTGTCCAGCACGGCAAAAAGGTCCTCCGGCTGCAGCTCGTAGAGCTTCTTCGCCGCCACGGGGCCGTCGGCCGCTTTGCCGGCGATCTTCCGGAAGCTGTCCTCCCAGCGCGCGATCTTTTTTACTTTCGCTTCCGTCAGCAGGACGGGAGCGCCATTATCGTCTTTCATAGGCTTCCTTTCTGCCGCCTACATCCGGAAGCGGTAGCCAACGCCCCAGATGGTCTCGATATACTGCGGCCGGGAAATGTTCAGCTCGATCTTCTCCCGGATCTTTTTGATATGCACCGTCACCGTCGCGACGTCGCCCATGGATTCCATGCCCCAGATGTTTTTGAACAGCTCCTGCTTCGAGAAGACCCGGTTCGGATTCATGGCCAGGAAAGTCAGGAGCTCGTACTCCCGCCCGGTCAGGCTGACCTCTTCGCCGTTGACCCAGACGCGCCTGGCCGTCCGGTCGATCTTGAGGCCCCGGATCTCGATGACCTCGTTCCGGACGCCCTGCACGCCGGTCAGCCGGTCGTAGCGGCCCAGGTGCGCCTTGACGCGCGCCAAAAGCTCGCCGGGACTGAAGGGTTTGGTGATATAGTCGTCCGCACCGAGTCCCAGGCCGCGGATCTTATCGATATCGTCCTTTTTCGCCGTCACTAAAAGGATCGGCACGTCCTGCGTCTGCCGGATGCGGCTTAAAAGCTCAAAGCCGTCCAGGCCGGGCAGCATCACGTCCAGGATATACAGGTCGAAGCCGCCCTGCCGGGCCAGCTCCCAGCCCGTTTCCCCGTCGCCGGCGATCTGCACCTCGAAGCTCGAGAGCTCCAGATAGTCCTTCTCCAGTTCGGCGATGCTGATATCGTCTTCCACAATCAGAATCTTATTCATGATCACTCTCCTCATACACCCGAAGCTCAACGGTGAGCTTCGTGCCCTCGCCCGGGCGGCTCTCCGCCCAGATCCGGCCGCTGTGGTCCTCCACGATCTTCTTCACGATCGAAAGGCCGATGCCGTTGCCGCCCGTCGCCGCGCTGCGCGAGGTGTCGGAGCGGTAGAAGCGGTCGAAGATATGCGCCAGGTCCTTCGGGTCGATCCCGATGCCGTTGTCCTCCATCTCGGCCAGGATCATCCCGGCCTCCTGCCTCACGGACAGGCGGATCCGCCCCCGTTCGGCCGTCCGGCTCCGGTATTTCACGGAATTGGACACGATGTTGCTGACGACGCGGTGCAGCTGCTCGGGGTCGCCGATCATCAGCACGTCCTCCGCCACCGTATTTTCGTAGATAAGGTCGAATTCCTGCGCCTCCAGTTCCGGCGCCAGCTCGTCGCGGCAGTCGTCAAAGTAGGCCCGGACGGGGATCTTCGTGAAATGGTACGGCACCCGGTTGGTATCCACCAGCGAATAGAAGGCCAGCTGGTCCACCAGGCGGTCCATATCGTCCGCCTTGTTGTAGATCGTCGTCAGATATTTCCGCTGCTTCTCCGGGGAGGACGCGACCCCGTCCCGGATGCCCTCCACGTAGCCCTTGATGGCCGTGATGGGCGTCTTTAAGTCGTGCGAGATGTTGCTGATCAGCACCTTGCTGTCCTGCTCGTAGCGCAGGCGCTCCTCCGCGTTCATCTTCAGGCGCTGGCGCATCTCCTCGAAGGTGCCCATCAGCTCGCCGAATTCGTCGTCGGATTCCGGCACCAGCTCGAAGTCCAGGTTGCCCTCCGCGATGGAGCGGGCCGCCGTCTGGAGCTGCTTCATGGGCCGGGCGAATTTCAGGCGCATCCAGCCGATCATGATGATGCTGCCGCCCGCGAGCGCGAGCACGCTGATCGTGATCAGGAAGATGATCCGCGTCACCGAGGGCAGAGACCCGGACACGTCCAGGACCAGATACAGGCTGGCCTCCTCGGAGCCGGCCGCAAAGCGCCGGCAGCCGATCAGATACGGATTGGAAAGGCCCGCAAAGTACAGCTTGCTGCGGTCCTCGAAGCCCTCCTGGCTCCGGATATAGCTTAAAACGTCCTCGTTGGAGCCGGAGTCGGCGCCGTTGAAGTAGCATTCCTCCTGGCAGCCCAGAAGATACGCCTTGTCCGCCAGCAGGCTCTCGTTCATGCCGGCCAGGACGGCGGGATCCAGGAGCGACTCGGCCGGCCGCTTCTCCATCTCCTGCTCGAGCTGAGACATCAGGGCGTCGAAGCGGCGGATCACGTTGATATTCATGATGTTCGTGTCTTCCTGGCCGTAGTCCGTGCGCAGGGCGCGGGGCCGGTAGACACGCAGGAGGATCAGGGACGCCGACAGCAAAACAAGAGGGACGATGACCAGTCCCAGCGTGACCAGCACGAGTTTTGTGCTCAGGCGCATGCGATTCCTCCCCTATTTCAGGCGGTAGCGGTAGATATGCGATCCGTCAAACTGCAGGATCGTGCGGGAGCCGCTCATAAACATGACCTGCCCGGTCCGGGACAGGCTGCCGCTGTAGCGGATCTTCCCCGTATAGCTGATCAGGCTCAGGCCGCTGTCGCTTAGGAACAGCACGCCGGCCTCCTCCAGGCGCAGCGAGCGGCAGTTCCCGTTCGTTTCCCGGGAAAAGCTGAGCTCTCCGTCCGCGTCGTACACGTCCAGCGTCATCTTTCCGGTCGAGGGGCTGGGATACAGAAGGCCGATATGCTTCGCGCCCAGCTGGCAGACCGAGATCTGCGCCGGCAGCGGAAGGCTCTTTAAAAGCTCCGGCTTGTTTTCCTGCGCCAGGGAGAAGACCTCGATGCTGCTGTCGCCGACGGCGATCACACGGTCCGCGCCCAGGTATTCCAGCTGCGGCAGCAGCTGTCCGTCATAGCGGAAGAAGCCCATCAGGCGGTCCGGGTCGCTCTTGCCGACGTTAAAGTTGTAGAAGGCGATCTGGCTGCTCAGCGCCGTGGTGCTGCCGCTGACGAAGGAGATGACCAGGCCGGTCCCGTCCGGAGACAGGGCCAGCGCCAGCGGATAGCCGCTTAAGGACATCTCAAAGCTCATCTCGATGTCCAGGCGCTTGCCGGAGCTTTCGTACATCTGCACCCGGCTGGTCAGGCCGTCGTCCAGCGAGACCGCCGTCAGGCCCTTGCCGGAGACCGCGATGTTCTGGATGTCCATGACGGTGTTGTAGCTGCCGCTCAGGCCGTTTTTCGAAAAGACTATGACCTTCCGGCCCGACAGATCCGCCACGGCACCGTAGTCGCCCTGCATGACCAGCTTCGGCTGGCTCATGCTGTAGCTGATGTTCCACTTTTCCCGGCCTTCCGGCGTAAACAGGCAGACCCCGTCCGCGCTGTAGCGCAGGAATCCGCCGCCGAAGGAGGCGTACCCGGCTCCGCTGCTCTCCTGCACCTCATAGCTGGCGGCCAGATCCGCCCGGGTAAAGCCCTGGCGGCTCAGCTGCAGCCAGTAGATGAATCCGGCGACGATAGCCAGCAGGATCAGCGCCAGCGGGAGCATGTATTTCCAGCGAAACCAGCGGTTCGGCGTTTCGTATAAGGCTTCCTCTTCTTTTTTCGCTTCTTGATCGTTCACGTTTTCTCCTGTCCGGAAGCGGAGCTGTGCCCTGCTTCCCATAAGCGGTCCGAAAGCCCGGCAAACTGCTCAAGGCTCAGTCTTTCTCCGCGGATCATCGGGTCCAAGCCCATTTCCGTCAGCGCGGCCGTTACCGTTTCCCGGTCCGTGCCCAGCTGCGGGGCGGCGGAAAGCGCGTTGGAAAGGGTCTTGCGCCGCTGCAGAAAGGCGGCTTTGATGACGGCGAAAAGATACGCGTCATCCCGGCATTCCGGGCGGGGCTTTTTCCGTTTCGAAAGCCGCATCACCACGGACGAGACCTTCGGCTGCGGCAGGAAGGCGGAGGGCGGCACCGCAAGCACCGCTTCGGGATCCGCGTAGTACTGCACGCTTAAGGACAGCGTCCCGTAGTCCTTTCCGCCCGGGGCGGCGGCCATCCGCTCGCCCACCTCCTTCTGCACCATCAGCGTCAGCTCCGAAAACAGCTCCGGATATTCGAAAAGGCGCATCAGGATCGGCGTCGTGATGTAATAAGGCAGATTGGCGGCGACCTTCACGGGGCCGCTCACGCCGTTTTCTTCAAACAGGCGCGGCAGATCCTGCTTCATGACGTCTCCCCAGAGGAGGGTGACGTTGTCCCAGCCGGAAAGCGTCTCCTTCAGCACCGGCTCCAGCTTTCTGTCCAGCTCCAGCGCGACGACCCGGCCGGCTCTTTCAGCCAGATACTGCGTCAGGGTCCCGATTCCGGGGCCGATCTCAAAGACCGTGTCCGCCTTCGTAAGGCCCGCCGCTTCGGCGATCCCCTCCGGGATGCGCGGATCGATGAGGAAATTCTGGCCGTAGCCCTTCTTGGTATAAAAGCCGTGGCGTTCCAGGATCTCTTTGGTTTTGGCGGCGTTTGCTAAATACGGCTTCACTGATCCTCCTCCCGCAGACGGTAAAAGCGCACGGCATTCTCATAGGTGATCCGCTCGACGCTTTCCCGGTCCGTCCCTTTTAAGCGGGCGATCTCCTGCACCACGTAGACCAGGCGGCGGGAATCGTTCCGCCGGCCCCGGAAAGGCTCCGGCGCCAGGTACGGACAGTCCGTTTCCAGCAGGATGCGATCGAGCGGCATATATTGTACCACTTCTTTGAGCTTTCGTCCATTCTTATATGTAACGACCCCGCCGATCCCCAGAAAATGGCCCATGTCCAGGTAGATCTTCGCCATTTCCTTCTCGTAGCCGAAGCAGTGATGGACCAGGGAGAGGTCCTTTCCGCCCGCCTCGCGGATGATTTTCAGGGTGTCGGCCGCCGCGTCCCGGCTGTGGATGACGCCGGGAAGGCCGCGCTCCTTCATGAATTCCAGCTGGAAGCGGAACCATTTCTGCTGCACCGGGCGCGGGACCTTGTCCGGATAGATATCCTCCCCGTGGTAGTCCAGCCCGATCTCCCCGACAGCCGCGCACTCCGGGCAGGCGGCCAGTTCCTCAAGCGCCCCGCGGGTCCTTTCCTCCCCCAGCGCCTCCGGCTCCGCCGTATCGTCCGGATGCACGCCGATCACGGCGCAGGCACCGGGAAAGCGCCGCGCCAGGCCGATCGCCCTCCGGGAGCTTTCCAGATCCGCCCCCACGGCGGCAAATCGCGTGATCCCCAGGCCGGGCAGGCTCCGAAGGAGCTCCTCCCGGTCCTCGTCGAAGCGGGGATCGTCATAATGCGTATGCGTGTCGAAGATCATATCTTTTCTCCTTGCTGCCTAATTATTGTACCACAACCCGGCCGCTTATGGTATACTATCGGAAAAGAATGCTCCGGGAGGCGCCTATGTGGCCCGTTCAGACCGAATACGACCTTCGCCTGGGGACGTACCGCCAGGCCCACTATTACAGCCTGGTCCAGCGCTACCGCCTGGCCTTTCTGATCACCGTACCGGCGGTCTTTCTCGGGATCGCCTTCCTTCTGATGCAGCTGACCGGCCTTTTAAACTTCGCCTTTCCCATCTATATCGGCGCCGCCTGCCTCGTCTGGTTCCTGTTTATCGCCGCCCGGGTGGAAAAAAACATCCGCCTGTACCTAAAGTCCCCCGACTGCCTGCTGGGCCGGCATTTTAAAGTCCGCTTCTCCCCGGACCAGGTGAAGATCATCGTGGAGGAGAAAAAGATCTACGTGACGCATCCCTTAAGCCGGCTCGCGGCGGTCTTTGAGCTGAGCAGCTTCTATATGCTGTACGTGGACGGCGAGCAGACCTATCTTGTGTCCAAGGAGAATCTTTCCCCGGAACAGCAGGCGCTGCTCCGGAGCCGCTTCGCCGAGGTGCTGGACGAGCGTTTTGTCTCCCGCTTTCGCAAAGAGAGTTGACGGCGGCGGCCTGCCGCCGCTTTTCACTGTTGTTTATTTTGTATTTTTCCTTTTTTCTTTATTTTTTTATAGGGCTACGGCTTGTCTTTCTTCGGCCTTTATGGTATCCTATTAACGAAATAAGAACGTTGACGGATCGGAAAAGGCAGGAGTCTGCCCTGTTGTGCAACGTTCAAATATAATATTCAGGAGGAACACTATGAAAAAACGCATCGCTGTCATCGCCGTATGCGCTGCCATGATCCTTTCTCTGGCTGCCTGCGGCGGAAAGAAACAGGAACTCACGCTGGCGACCGGCGGCACCTCCGGCACCTACTATGCCGTAGGCAACGCCATGGCTACCGCTCTGGGCGATATCCTCACCAAATCTTCCATCAGCGTAGCTTCCACCGGCGCTTCCAAGGCCAACGTGCAGCAGATCACCGGGAACGACGCCCAGTTGGCGATCCTGCAGTCCGACGTCCTGAACTATGCGCATAACGGCTCCGGCGGTGAGAGCATGTTCGAAGGCAAGGCCGAAAAAGGCGCCCTGTGGATCGCCGGTCTGTACAACGAGACCGTCCAGGTCATCGCGAACACCAACATCACCGACATTGCCCAGTTAAAGGGCAAGAGCGTCTGCGTCGGCGACGTCGGATCCGGCACGGCCCTGAACGCCGCGCAGGTCCTGGAAGCCTACGGCATGACCTTCGCCGACATCAACCCGGTGTACATGAGCTTCTCCAAGGGCGCTGACGCCATGAAGAACGGCCAGTGCGACGCCGCCTTCACCGTGGCCGGCACCCCGACCCCCGCTCTGACCGAGCTGGCCGCCACCTACAAGTTCAACTTCCTGTCCTTAAGCCAGGAAGCCGTCAAGTACCTGACCGACAAGTATCCGTTCCTGGTACAGGAAAACATGCCCGCCAACACCTACTCCGGCGGCATCCAGCCGAATGAAGTCGTCTGCGTAGCCGTGAAGGCCGTTCTGGTCGCTTCCGAAAAGGTGAGCGAGGACGTCGTGTACGAGCTGACCAAGGCCATCTTCGAAAACCTGAAGGCTCTCGGCGGCGCGCATCCGAAGCTGGCAGGCCTGACCGCTGCGGGCGCCATCGACGGCTCCTTCGATCTGCACCCCGGTGCCGAGAAGTACTACAAGGAAGCCGGCATTATTAAATAATCCCGGCTGCCGCTTTCAGGGGCGTTACGCATGAACCGCAAAAAATGCCTGACGATTGCCGTCGCAGCAGCACTTCTCGTTGCGGCGGCAATCTGCCTTTATTTCCTGGCCGGCCATCACTATCTGACGCTGCGCGACCGAAACGGCAGGCTCTACGCCCGCTACCGGATGGAGGAGGGAGACAGCTTTTCCATCAGCTTCATCCACTCCGTCAACCGGCTGCCTCTCTGGGACATCTACGAGATCCATGAGGGGAAGATCTACGTTGAAGCCTGCAAATACGGCAATTTCGGCGCCGGCGTGCAGTCCGATCTGAATCCGGGCGAAGTCATGAGCTTCACGGAGGACGGATTCATCCTCATCACCGGCATTCATCAGGACCGCAGCAACATGCGCTACAACATCGCCGGCATCAGCGACCACATGCTGGAGCTTCCGGACGGAACACTGATCAATCTCCGCGAGCTCTGCGGCAAAGGCGCCCCCGTCTGGTTCAACTACGAGTATCTGATCTTCTGATCTTTCCTGTCTCGGAGACAGATCCACCCTCCCGATTCAGAATGTAAGGAGTTATTTATGAGCGATATCGAAAAGAAAATTCCCGAGGAAGTACAGGCGCAGGATGTCGGCTCCCAGGCCGACGTCGAAGCCATCATGAAAAAGTATGACCGGGAATCCAACACCCGCACCTGGACAGGCGTCCCGAAGATGATCATCCGCTACGTCTTTTCGGCCTTCATGCTGTTTATGATCTGGATGAGCCTGTTTGCCAAGTGGGGCGGCCAGATCCGTACCTGCGTGTTCCTCGGCTGCCTGGTCCCCTTCACCCTGCTGATCTACCCGGTGAAAAAGGGCCAGACCAAAGAGAATTACATGCCCTGGTACGACATCGTCCTGGCCGTCGTCGGCGCGGTCCCCTTCTTCTACTATGCCTTCAACCTGGAGAAGATGATCAAGATCGGAACCAATCTGGGCACGCTGGAGATCGTTCTGGCCTTCGTTGCCATCCTGGTCGTGGCCGAATGCTGCCGCCGCGCCGTCGGTATCCCGATTCTGTGCGTGGCCGGCTTCTTCATCTTCTACGCCCTGGTCATCAAGGGCAAGAGCTTCAACTTCTCGGCCTACAACCTCTTCTACGCCAATGACGTCGGCATGCTGTCCACGCCCATCAGCGTCTGCTCCACCTTCATCGTGCTGTTCCTGATGTTCGGCGCGTTCCTGGAAGCGACCGGCGTGGCCAACTTCTTCATCGACTGCGCCAACGCGCTGGTCGGCTGGGCCTCCGGCGGTCCCGCGAAGGTTGCCGTCGTATCCTCCGCCCTGTGCGGCATGGTATCCGGCTCCTCCGTCGGCAACACCGTCACCACCGGTTCCGTGACCATCCCGATGATGAAGCGCACCGGCTATCCCGGCGAATTCGCCGGCGCCGTCGAAGCGTCCGCTTCCACCGGCGGCCAGATCATGCCGCCCATCATGGGCGCCGCCGCCTTCATCATGGCGGAAATGACCGGCGTCGAGTACAGCGAGATCATCATCCGGGCCATCCTGCCCGCCTTCCTGTACTTTGCCGGCATCTTCCTGATGGTCCACTTCCAGGCCAAAAAGCTCGGCTTAAAGGGCCTGAACCGCAAGGATCTGCCCAAGTGGAAGACCCTGCTGCCGAAGATCTATCTGCTGCTGCCGCTCGTCGCCCTGGTCGTTATGATCGTCAAGGGCATGACGCTGGCCCTCTCCGCCGTCATTGCCACGGCCATCGCCATCGTCGTCAGCATCATCAACAAGGATGATAGGATGACCGTCGGCAAGTTCTTCAACGCCCTGGAGAACGGCACCAAGAACACCCTGTCCATCGCCATGGCCTGCGCCATCGCCGGCATCATCTCCGGCTGCATCACCATGACCGGCCTGGCCGGCAAGCTGATCACCTATGTGGTCAAGCTCTCCAACGGCCACCTGATCATCGCTCTTCTGCTGACCATGCTTTGCTGCATCGTCCTGGGCATGGGCGTTCCGACCACCGCGAACTACGTCATCATGGCCTCCACCTGCGCGCCGATCCTGTGCAACGGCATGGGCGTCAACATCCTGGCCGCCAACATGTTCTGTTTCTACTTCGGCATCGTGGCCGACATCACGCCGCCCGTTGCCTTAGCGGCCTACGCAGGCTCCGCCATCGCCAAGGCGCCGCCTATGAAGACGGCCTTAAACGCCACGCGTCTGGCCATCGCGGCCTTCATCATCCCTTATATGTTCGTATACAACAACGTCCTGATCTTCATCGGCGAGTATACGGCCTTTGAGGCGATCTGGTCCGTAGTGACCGCCTGCCTGGGCATGTTCGCCCTGTCCGCCGGTCTGATCGGCTTCCTGCACAACAACATGACCTGGTGGGAGCGCGCCATTGCGATCGCCGCCGGCATGTGCATGATCTATCCGGAGACCTTCACCGACTACATCGGCATCGCGCTGATGGTCGTGCTGATCGTGATCCAGTTCGTCTTAAAGCCGAAGAAACAGACGGCCGCAGCGTAACGGCGTCCCTTTTTTCAGGAGTCCCCGCAGGGTCCAGGCCCCGCGGGGACTTTTTTGTAGACAAACGGCGGTTTTTGTGCTTTAATAGGGACAGGTTCCCAGCACCGCTACATGATTTAAGGAGGCATCCCGTATGTCTGAAGATCGTCCGGAAGAAAAGACCGGGCAGGAAAACCGTCCTTTTATCAGGGAAACCGTCATTCAGGAAGAAACGCCAAGGTCCGTCGGGAAGAAGTTTCTGATCAACGTCCTTCTTGCCGTCGTTTTTGGCGTGGTCGCTGCTTTTACTTTCAGCCTGATCCAGCGGCGTCTTGCGCCCAAGCCTGCCGAGGAATCTTCCACGTCGCCCGTCATCAGCTTCTGGTACGACTCCACCACCGCGGTCACGGCCGGCACGGAAGAAAGCCCGACCTCTGCCGAAGCCTCCGTTTCCGGCGAAACGCAGGACTGGATGGACCAGGTGAAAAAGATGATCGAAGCCCGGGATATGAGCCTGGGCGACTATCAGAAGCTCTCCCGCGCCATCAACTCCCTGAAAATGCAGGTGGATCACAGCCTCGTCACGCTGACCGCGACCCGGCAGGAAGAATCCATCTTCCAGAGCGACCACTCCTTCGAATCCCGCAGCTTCGGCGTCATCGTGAGCCGGACCGAAAGCGAGGTTCTGATCCTGGCGCCCTATACCTCCACCATGGCGATCTCCGAAGCCAGCAGCCTTTCCGTGACCTTCGCGGATCTGTTTACGATAGGCGCCTCCATCCGTGAGATCGATCACACCTCCGATATCATGATCCTCTCCGTTCCGCTGACCGGCCTGCCGGAATCCACGCAGCGCTACATTTCCGTCATCCGCCTCGCCAATTCGAACACCTGCTTTATCACGCAGCCTGTCTTCGCCTTCGGCGCGCCGGTCGGCGGCATCATCAAGTCCTTCAATTACGGCATCGTCACCTACGTCGAGGCGGACTGCGCCATGGAGGACAACACCGTGCGCCTGCTTCACACCAGCATCCCCGGCGACAGCTCGTCCCAGGGCTTCCTGGTCAATCTGGACGGCAGCCTCATCGGCCTGATCCGTCCGGAATCGGCCGGCGGCGGGACCCTGACCGCCGTGGGCATCACGGATCTGGAAGACTATATCAAAAACCTCTGGGCCGGCAAGGCGATCGGCTATCTGGGCATAGAGGGCTTAAGCCTGAGCAGCGAGCAGCAGGCCGCGCTGCAGCTGAAAGAAGCGGGCGTCTATATCCTGCGCTGCTTTGACGATTCGCCGGCCATGAACGCCGGACTCCAGCGGGGCGATATCCTGAAGGACGTCGGCGGCACGCCCATCCATTCCGTCAGCGATCTCCGCACGGTCCTTCTGAACTACACGACCGAGCAGAGCGTGACCATCGTCGTTCTGCGCAAGGGCCCGAACGGCTATCAGGAATTAAGCTACAACGTTTCCATAGAAAGAAGGTAAATATGCTGAAAATCTCCAACTGGCGCGAAGGCGACGCCGTCAGCGATATTTTTCTCTGCCGCAGCAAGGTGATCGGCAAGACCAAGACCGGCAAGAGCTACTACAGCGTGACGCTGCAGGACAATTCCGGCAGCGCGGACGGGAAGATCTGGGATCTTTCCAGCGGCATCGATCATTTCGAGGCCCTGCAGTATATCAAGGTGGACGGCGAGGTGCAGCGCTACCAGAACGTCCTGCAGCTCAATATCCGCCGGGTCCGCGTGGCCCGTGAGGGCGAATACGATCCCGCGGACTATATTCCCGTGAGCCCCTTCCCCATCGGGGAGATGTACGACAAGCTGCTCTCCTACATCCGCAGCATCTCACATCCGCAGCTCCGCGCCCTGCTGGAGGCCTTTTTCGTCAACGACGCGTCCTTTGCCAAGGCATTCAAGGCGCATTCCGCCGCCAAGAGCGTGCATCACAGCTTTTCCGGCGGCCTTCTGCAGCATACGCTGCGGGTCACCGAGTTCTGCGACGACATGAGCCGCAAATATCCGCTCATCAACCGCGACCTGCTGCTGACCGGCGCCATCTGCCATGACATCGGCAAACTGAAGGAGCTCTCACCCTTCCCCGCCAACGACTATACCGACGCGGGCCAGCTGCTGGGACACATCGTGATCGGTGTGCAGATGGTCTGCGAAAAGATCGCGCAGATCCCGAACTTCCCCGAAGTGACGAAGAACGAGCTCTGCCATATCATCCTGGCGCACCACGGCGAATTCGAGTTCGGCTCGCCGAAGAAGCCAGCCCTCTTAGAGGCGCTGGCCCTGCATCTGGCAGACAATACCGACGCCAAGATGCAGCTCATGTGCGAAACGCTGGCCGACCCGAACGCCCACGGCTGGCTGGGCTTCCAGAAATTCCTGGACAGCAACGTAAGAAGAACGGAAAGCTGATGCACAGATGCTGAACAAAAACGACCAAATCGTACTGACCGTCACCGATATGACGGAAAACGGGGAGGGGATCGGCCACTTCGAAGGCTATCCCCTCTTTGTGAAAGACGCCGTCATCGGCGATACGGTCCGCGCCATCGTCACCAAAGCCGGCAGGACATACGGCTTCGCGCATCTGGCCGAGGTGATCACGCCTTCGCCGGACCGCGCCGTGCCCCGCTGCCCGATGGCCGCGCCCTGCGGCGGCTGCCAGCTGCAGGCCCTCTCCTATCCCGCGCAGCTCGCTTTCAAGGAAAACAAGGTCCGGCAGCACCTGATCCGCCTGGGCGGCTTTGACGCGGCTCTGATCGAGGCCTGCGCCGAGCCGATCCTCGGCATGGAGGAACCCTGGCACTACCGCAACAAGGCCCAGATCCCCTTCGGCCTTGATAAAAACGGACGCATCACCGCCGGCTACTACGCCGGCCGCTCGCACCGCATCGTCCCGATGAACGGCTGCGCCTTAAATCAGCCGGGCTTCGACGGGATCCTTTCCCTTGTCCTTCGCTTTGCGGAGGAATTGCGTCTGTCCGTCTACGATGAAGAAAGCGGACGCGGGCTGCTGCGCCATCTGCTGATCCGCCATGCGAAGGGCAGCGGAGACTGGATGGTCTGCCTGGTGATCAACGGGCGGAAGCTCCCGCACAGCGGCGAGCTGGTGCGGCGTTTAAGGGACATCCCCGGCATGCGCGATATCTCGCTCTGCATCAACACGGCGCGCACGAACGTGATCCTGGGACAGGAGCTGATCTCTCTGTACGGCCCGGGTCATATCACCGAATCCGTCGGGACGCTTCAGTTTAAGCTTTCCCCGCTCGCCTTCTTCCAGGTCAATCCGGCTCAGACCGAAAAACTCTACGCCAAGGCGCTCGAATACGCCGCCCTCTCCGGCCGGGAGAACGTCTGGGATCTGTACTGCGGCACCGGGACCATCTCCCTCTTTCTGGCGCAGCATGCCGCGCGCGTACGCGGCGTGGAGATCGTGGCGCCGGCCATCGAAAACGCGAAGGCCAACGCCACCTTAAACGGGATCTCCCATGCGGAATTCTTCGTCGGGAAGTCTGAGGAGGTCTTCCCCGCGTACTGCGCCGCCCATCCTGAGGAGCAGCCGGACGTCGTCGTCCTGGATCCGCCCCGCGCGGGCTGCGGCGAGGCCCTGCTGAAGGCGCTCCTTGCCTGTCAGCCGCAGCGCATCGTTTACGTTTCCTGCAATTCCGCCACCCTTGCGCGGGACCTGAAGCTCCTCACCGCGGACGGCGCCTACCGCCTGGAAAAGTTCTGCCCCTGCGACATGTTCGCGCAGACGGTTCACGTCGAGACGGTCGTATTGATGACAAAGAAATAAGTAAATCGGCAGTTTATCGGATTAACAAAAAAGCAAATATAGAGAAATTAACCCTTAAATATAACAAAAAAGGCCTGATTCAACCGATAGTTGGATAATATCCAACCGATAGATGAGCGATTTCAACCATCAGTCGCTTCAATTTGATCGCCATCTTTGATACCATCAAGGCGAAAAGGGGCGGCAGGACCGCAAAATATTTACGAAAAGGATGGTATACACAATGAACGAAACTTTTGGACAGAGATTTACAAGATTAAGAAAGCAGAGAAACATCACTCAGGAGGAACTCGGTGAAAGGATCGGCGTTTCCGGTCAGGCGGTCTCCAAGTGGGAGAACGACGCGTCCATGCCGGACATCAGCCTTTTGGTGCAGCTCTCAGAGATACTGGGCGTAAGCCTGGACGAGCTTCTGGGCAAGGAAGTTCCCACGACTAAAGTAGTTCCCGTAGAGGAGCGTAAAAATACCGACGAGATGGTGCTGAGGATCCGCGTGGATTCCACGGAAGGCGATAAGGTAACGGTAAACCTCCCCATGGCCATCGTAAAGATGGGCATAAAGCTGGGAATGACCATGCCTCAGATAAACGGAAATGAAGCTCTGAAAGATATCGACTTCGAGGAGGTCATCAAACTGGTGGATGCCGGTCTGGTGGGTGAGATAGTTACTGTGGAGAGCGCAGAAGGCGATCATGTAAGAATTTATGTGGAGTAAGCTATGTGGATAAAGGTAAATACTCAGGACGGACCCAACTTCACCATACCGGTACCGCTGTTTCTCGCAGGGACCCGTCCGGTGATCAATATGCTCACCCGCATCAACGGGCCGGAGGCCACCTGGTATGCGCCTATGGCGGGGGATATCGTCCACGAACTTAGGCGCTATGTCAGTAAGCATGGACACTTTACCCTGGTGGAAGTCATCAGCAGCGAAGGCGACCATATAAAGATCACAGTGTGATGGTGCAAATAAGAATCAAAAAGACCCTTTCTGAGGGTCTTTTGTATGTTATAATATGTTCAAAAGAAATCAACAAACCGGAAGATGCGGAGGCAATCAAAATGAATGAATTTAACGAATATGTCCGTGAAGTTTTTTCTGCAGCCGGTGATATTGTCATAAGATCCATGATGGGAGGATATCTTGTATACCTCAATGGCAAGCTGATAGGCGACATTTGCGATAATGAACTGTTTTTAAAAGAACGCCGACATCGGACAGGCTGCTTGAAGATTCCGAACTGCGTTATCCGTACGAAGAGTCAAAGACACTGATGCATGTGTTTGACAGATTTGAAGATGCGGCGCTTGTTCTGGAACTTCTGGATGGTATGTATAAAGAGCTCCCGGAAAAGAAATCCGCAAAAGCCAGATGAGAAAGGCGAATTCCCGTTTATCGCTCTGCCGATGTTCATCCTACTGTCTCGACCCTGACCCGTACCGGGGAATTGCCCATTCCTTCATTGGGATGAACCAGTGGGTCGAATACAAGCCTTTTTATTTGTCCTGCTGCTCCGAGGCATGTGGAGACGGTGGTATTAATGACAAAAACTGATGATGGAGAAAAATAATATGATACATTTGGAAAAAATCGATTCAACTAACATATGGGAAATTGTTGATTTGAAGGTGTTCAAATCTCAGAAAAGCTTCGTTGCGGCAAACTGGGTAAGTATCGTCCAGGCTTACGGTGTTCGGGATTCGGCCACAGCCGCGTTCCCGTTTGCCATCTATCACGACAAAAGACCGGTTGGGTTCCTGATGATCGGTTTTAACGAGGCTGCGATGTATGAAAATTGGGATGACGTTGAAGCCCCAAAGTCACTTGTCAACAACTACTCCCTTTGGCGTTTGATGATTGACAAGCGATATCAAAAACGCGGTTACGGCAGAGAAGCGATAAAACTGGCTCTTGACTTTATCAGAACGTGGCCATGCGGAAAAGCTGAGTATTGCTCCCTTTCTTACGAGCCTGAGAACGAGGTGGCAAGAGAGTTATACCGTTCCTTAGGCTTTATGGAAAATGGCGAAATGGATGGCGACGAAATCGTCGCAGTATTGAAGCTGTAATACAGAGCGCGTTAAATTCCGGTTTATCGAGGCCATAATATCGATTCGAATACCCTGACTTAACCGGTCAACGGCATATTCCTGACGCCGAGGGTCGTGTGGTCAGCGTAGATAACGACATTTTTATTCACGCTATTGTCCCGAGGCACGTCGAGACAGTGGTGTTGATGTCACAGGTTGATAGGTGAAGCGCGAAGAAAGCCATAATAATGTAATGACACGATTCGTATCACCGATGTGACAGCGCGATTCTTTCATTTCTCACAATAATCCATTACGATTTCCTTGATCGCAAGTCAAAAAGAAAGGATGGATTAGAAATGAAAGATACGAGAAAAAAAGAATTGATAGCGGGAATAGTTCTATTGGTGACTTTTGTCTTATGGACCATATTGATCCAGTATATCGATGTACAGAATGCAGGGCCAAATGAAACAGAGATCGGCTTTGCAACCTTTAATATATGGTTTCATCAAATAACAGGCGTGCATATGTTGATTTATACGATTACAGATTGGCTTGGCCTCGTTCCGATCATCATATGCCTGTGCTTTGGAATGATAGGACTTATCCAGCTTATAAAACGGAAAAGCCTGCTGAAGGTTGATATTGATATACTTTTATTGGGAATATACTACATAGTGGTCATTCTAGGCTATCTGCTGTTCGAGATGATTCCAATAAATTACAGGCCAATTCTAATAGAAGGAAACTTAGAAGCATCCTATCCGTCTTCAACTACACTATTGGTTTTGAGCGTAATGCCAACACTGAAGTATCAGGTTGATCGAAAATCTGTGAGCGGAATCTTTCAAAAAACAATAGCCATTTTTGTATTTGTGTTCTCGGCATTCATGTTTATCGGAAGATTGATTTCGGGAGTTCACTGGGCTACGGATATTATAGGCTCCGTTTTCTTAAGTTTCGGTCTATTTATGATATATCGGTTCATGGCAGATTATTGCGGCTCAATGAAAGCGAACCTAAAGGCGGAGGCGTCAGATGGAGTTCAATGAGAAATTACAGGAATTACGCAAAAGCAAGTCACTGACACAGGAAGAGCTGGCCGAGGCCCTGCTTGTTTCAAGAACAGCTATTTCAAAGTGGGAATCCGGCAGAGGGTATCCGAGCATTGACTCATTAAAAGAGATATCCCGCTACTTTTCCGTAACGATCGACGATCTGATCTGTTCAGATGAAATGATTACATTGGCTGAAAATGAAAAGAAGGAGTTTGCCAACAAGTATGTCTCACTCCTATGTAATGTGTTGGACATCCTTTTGATTATACTTATGTTTATACCCGTGTTCGGAAACGGAACAGCTTCCTCCGAAACAGTTTCTCTGTTTGGGTTGAATGGAATAAATCCATGGGTGAAGACTGCTTTTGTTTCGATAGTAGGCATTACTATCCTGAACGGGATCTGCGGAGTGATCATTGCCAATTTCAACAAACCGGTTTGGAACAGTCATAGACTTGTTACAGGAGTCGCCCTGTCAATACTTATTGTAATCGTGTTTATAGCAACGAGGCAGCCGTATGCGGGCATTGTCTGTTTCGCATTTTTGGTCATAAAAGGATTTTTGATTGCCAAAGTGAAACAACAATAGGACACAACAATCAAGCTGTGAAGCATAATTAGAGGAAAAACAATGAATACAAATAACTATACCATTCGTTTAGAAAGATGTGAAGACTATCGAGGCGTAGAGAATCTCGTCAGAGAGTCATTCTGGAACGTGTACCGCCCGGGATGCAGTGAGCATTATGTGATCCATG
>JAEEGI010011274.1_pt1 | contig 19291 bp, 16 predicted proteins | sample 8958751 | NCBI WGS metagenome assembly JAEEGI01 (sample SAMN16246545, study PRJNA631951) | gut metagenome | biome: gut microbiome; feature: rumen; material: KS-attached | host: Bos | place: Iran: Karaj | collected 2018-10 | reverse complement strand
GTCCTTAGCAAGTGCTTTTTGAATTGGTAGCACAGTCTTAAAATCCTTCTCGGCCTCATCATAACGTTTGAGTTCGGCATGCAAAACTCCCAAATCAAAAAGGAGGGTCGCCAGCAAGACACAGTATTCATAGCACTTGGGATCATTCTTATCGTGATCAAATATCAAATCCAAAGCTCTACTATAGTATTCCTCAGCCTTGTCATACCGTTTCGCATCATGGTAGTAGGACCCGAAATCATAGTGAGCTTCGATGAGGTTGTCCCAATCGAAGTGTTCATTTGCTATTTCGATAGCATCAGTCACATAATGTCTCAGCAGGTCATGCCAGCCAATGACACTGCGGTCTCCTTTTTCCAAGAGATCAAGCAAGAAATCCAGTAATCTCTTTAGGCACAACTTTTCCTTGGTGTCCTTAATCTCTTCAAGGTGTCCCTTCAGCTCCACAAAATCCTCGATTAAATTTGCTGTCGACTTCTTACACGGAATGTCCACCTTTTCTCCCCACCGCTTCGAGGCAAGGGCATACATTTCCTGTGAGAACACGTTCATGTCTTCGGGTACCTCTTTCAGTTCAACCTTGACCTCACAGCCTTTTTGCAATAACAGTTTGTCGATATCTTCTACCGACAATGCTGCGTAATAGATATGCTGCACATTCCTGCTTCGCTGAACAAGGAAGAAGACGCCTCCCTTATCTTCTCTGAGGCTGTTGAGATAACGACGGTCGAGACGATACGGGGTCGTATTGGCATTTTTTGACCATTTCACAATAATAGGAATTACCCCAAAGAGATTTGATACCCTCTCTTCATCGAGAAAGACACGCAATTCGCCCTTATCTTTCGGTGTGTCATCATACAAAGATATATATAACAGCACATTCGTACTGTACCCTATGTACTTACCTACGGCACTCAAGGCCGCACGTTCTGCATTTTCTCTACTCATATCATTCAGCAATACAAATTTTGTTTTCATCATGCAAACTTACGCCCTCTCTGCATCATTACCCTCCTCCGCCGAGTTGTTCTCGGCAGGAGGAGTGCAAGCATCAAGCAGACTTTGTGCAGGCTTATATCCAGGATGCCGCTTGAGAATTTTCTTGAGTAGATTGTCGCACTCCTGCCCAAGCTCATGGTTGACGCGGGACCAATGGTACAGGGCCTTGAGGTCTCGGAGGTACAGCTTGCCGACGAGGTCGCTGATCCGATCATTCACGGCATCGGCCTCCTGCCAGCGGCCAAGCGCCGCAAGACATCGTGACTTGACGTAGTACGCCTCTTTGCAATCATTGCATGCCTCGATGACTTGCTCGGCATAGTTAATTCCCTGCGCATAGCGGCCTCCATATAGGCAGAGCACGGCATTGAGGAAGTCGCTATCGGCTCCCTCACTCCTCAGGAGGGTTTCTCCGGCAGTAAAGTTGAGCAGGTGATCATCACAAATGACCGTATTGAACATGCGCATCATCATATATACAGCATCCACGTGATTGCCCGAGCGAATCATACGTATGGCAGCGTCTAGACAGGCCTTGGATTCACCATCAATATCTCCCTCTCGGTGAGAGGCATAGATGGAGGACCCATCAAGCAATTTGTTTTGGATGAGCTGCTCGTCATTGAACGAGGCCGAGAACTCCTCAATCTCCCTGTTCGGGATAATGTCCCTAGGCAGGATTGGAGCGGTCAGGGTCAGTCCATCAAGGCTTCGTACGCGGCTCAATGCCACATAGAGCTGCCCCGAGGCAAATATCCTGTGCGACAGGTCCAGGATCATGTTGTTGAAGGTCATGCCCTGGCTCTTGTGGATGGTGATGGCCCATGCCAATTGCAATGGATACTGGGTATAGGTGCCGACCAGCTCCTTGTCAATCTTTTTGCTCTCGCGATTGTAGGTATAGTTGTAGTATTCCCACTCAACCTGGTCCACCTCATAGCAATCTCCGTTCTCGAGCTCTACGACAATCTTGTCATCGGCCAGGGATGCCACTTTGCCCATGGTGCCATTGACCCAGCGTCGATTCACATCATTGCGGGTGAACATGACCTGAGCCCCCACTTTGAGCACGAGTTCCTCCTGTGCCGGCATGCGCTTGGCATCCGGGAACTTGCCGCTCTTCACCGCCTTGTAGGCGATTGCAGGTGACGTGATCCTTGAAAGTTGTTGCTCATTATAGCGATCGGCGCTACTGTTGCAGGTCGAGAGAAGGACGCTCATACCCTCCGATGGCACTGGACCGACGTGGGAATTGAGCACCGCCAGATCCTTCTGCACGACGCGGTAGTTGCGGATGTTCTCGAGGATGCCCAGAAAAACTGGATCCGTCTGCCGATAGATCTGCTGGAGTTCTATTTTGGGCAGGGCGTCTAGTACTCGGAAGACCTTCGCCTTATAGAAATAAGGCTTGCCCTGTCCGTAGATGTCTTGTAGCAGTTTTTCCTCTGCGCTCCCATGTATTACTACAGGTTCCAGCTGACGCATATCACCGACGAATACAATTTGCTTGCCTCCGAACGGAAGATTGCTGTGCATCACTGCGCACAGGATCCAGTGGATGCCGTCTATGTAGTCTGGTCGGACCATTGAGACCTCGTCAATGATTATCGTATCTGCCTTTTGCAGGACGGCCTGCTTGCTGGGACTCAAGTTGAAATCGGTCTGGTGCGTTACCACCTCACGGGGCGGGATTCCGAACATCGAGTTAATTGTCTCGCCTCCTGCATTGACTGCTGCGACTCCGGTATATGCGACGACAATGATGTTCTTGTCCACGGTTTCCTGGATGTATTTAAGGACTGCGGTCTTTCCTGTACCGGCACGCCCGGTAAGGAAGAACGATTCGTTGGTGTTGTTCACGAGGTCGAAGGCCTGCTGCTGGAGTGGATTCAGATTTTCCATATTATGGCAGATTATATATTATTATATGTGTTAGTTAATATTAAAGTTGAGAGACTATCGCCAATCGGCTGCCAGTTCATTTTAGGTATGAACTGGCAGCCTCTAGCATCGGAATCGTCTTCTCGTCGAGCAGCTCGTGATAGCTGCTATCGACAAGGGCTTTGACCCGATTGTCGAGCTCCTCGTCTGAGATGGCACGATGTTGCTGCTGATACTGCGATTGCAGGAATCCGTGAAGCATCCGTTCTGACATCTCACGAATGAATTGTTTTTCGTAGTGCTGCTTGTCGAAGTCAAGCTGCGCAACCGTAGTCAGCTTCTTCCCGTCATAGACCAACATCTGCAGACTGTTGATGTATGTGTGGGTATGGTAGTTTCCCACCTTCTCCACCACGATGAAGCGGTCGGAGATTCGCACACCAAGGTAGCTGCGGTGCCCTGCGGGACTTTCGTATTCATCGGTGATGAACATCTGGCGACCCTTGTCCCAAACGGGGAGGTTGATGCGGGGCTGGCCCCAGACTGGAAGAATCATGTCGAACAGGTCGTCGTTGTTATGTAAAATGTTTGCCATAGTTATGGATTTTGGTTGTTAAACATTGATATGAAATCTCTTTTGTGCAACTATCTGCAGTTACATAAACCGTTTGTGCGGTGTTTCCTCAATCACCTCACGTGCGAATGACAACATCTGCTGCTCACAGACCTGCCTTCCAAGCTGCTTAGCTTGGCCTACAAGATAATCTTTCAGCAAGAGGATGCTCTGTTCCTTGGCGAACGGCTCTGAAAAGCATTTCGCGTTAAATCCGTCCCAGAATTTCTGAGCGATGATCTTTGCTTTCGAGCCCTCCCAACACAACAGTGTGATGCCATTAAGAAAGGTGTTTATATACCCCTCTCCGATGTGATAGTACACAACCAATCGATCGGATAGACGTAAATCTTGGTAGTAGTGGTTGCCAGCTGCACTAGTAAAGCCATTTGTCAATGAAATCATATGTTTAGATTTTTAGGGTTATTGAATAAATTAAAATTTTCTCCATTTGCGTAAGCAGCCGCATTAGGCGAGCTGCTTACGTTGTGTTTCCTCAATCATTTCGCGTGAAAATGAGAGTATTTCCTGCTCACTTACATGACTGCCGAGCATCCCTATTTGCCCTTCCAAGAAGCCTTTCAGCATGAGGATACTCTGTTCCTTCGCAAAACGCTCAGAAAAGCTTACCCAGTTGTCGCGCCCACCCCAGAACTTCTGAGCGATGATCTTTGCGTTCGGACCATCCCAACAGAACAGCGTGATTCCGTTGAGGAAGGTGTAAAAGTCACCTATTCCGAGATGGTAATACACAGCCAGTCGTTTAGAAAAGCGAATGGCTCGAAAGTAGGTGTTTCCAGCAGCGCTGGTGTAACCGAGAGTAAGGAACACGTTTTTCTCAGGATTGTAGGTGAGAGAACTGCCCGAGAGGGCTGGGAGTGCCTTTGCGGCAACGACGGCAAGGGAGTTGTTTGTCATAGTAAAAAAAAGATTTAAAATTCCACAAAAATATGAGTAACTCAAAGTAAGTTCTTTGACGGTGCAAAGATAGTGCCGAATCGTCCATTCGTGATGGACGATTCGAAAAAAGTTTGTCCCAATCACAGGATATTGTCTGGATTGAGCCAGGTGTCGTCCGGCTTGGCGATAAGACGGGCATCCTGGTACACAGCATCCAGTGGGAGGATAGTCTCAGGGATGTACAACTGGTTCTCCTTGTCAGGTGTCAAAACCAGTGCGAAGTCGGGAAGCGAACTGTACGAGCCCTTAAGGTAGATGGGCATCAGAAGCTGGATTCTGTCCTTCTGAGGACGATACATCGGGACGATGAACTTGTAGTTGCGCTGGGCGATTGCTACGGCAAACGTGATGGCATCGTCAAGCTTGCGGGCCAGAGTGTCACTTGACTCGCGCTGCATGTCGACAGGGAACCTGGTCAATCGGTCCTCGATGATGTGAGAGAAAGTGTCGAAGTCGCGGTCTATCGGCCAGCTCGGTTGGAAGATGACCTCCTCGACGTTCTCGAAGAACGAGGGCTGTACGGCCTTGACATCTCGATCGAACCCCATAGCCATGAGTTTCGACCGGTTGCGCACACGACGAGGGTTCATCAGGATGGCCTCCCCGTTCTTCTGCTTTCGGAACTCCGCCACGATCAGAATCTCATGGAAGAACTTGTCCAGAAGGTTGGAATTGAAGAGCAAACACTTCCTGTCCCTGCTGTAAACGATCTTGCCAGCCTTACCGTCCTTCGCCTCGCACTTTAAGCGCTTGAAGATGTTCTCGAGGTATGACTTCAGGATCGGGTGGTTGACCATCGTCGCCCTGTTCTTGAATGACCAAGTCTCGGGGATAGCGCTCGCTGCTATATCTTCAAGGAAGGCTTGCCCCTCCGAAAAGTGTTTGAAGCACAGGTCATCGATATGGAACATGTTCCGCTGTCGAATAAGGGTTTCCAATTGGGCTTTAGTACCCCAGGTAATACCTTGAAAGAAGCCCTTCTTGTTGACACGAGAGAACCAACCGATTATGTCAGCCCCCTCCGCGTTCTGTCGCCCTGTCTCAAAATAGAGATAAGTAGCCATTTCTCGGGGAATGGGGGCACCTAACTTGTCCGCGGTTAAACCGAATTCATTAAGGAACACGTGCGCGGATGCATCGACAACCTCGGCAATGTCATCAAATGACATCGGAGAATCCTTCGGAAGGATCTCGTTGAGCTCCTTCACACAGGTAGAAAGGTTAGTCACGTAGCCCAGTCCCTTGAGACCATGCTTGGAAGAGAAATTCTTAAAACACATAAAATCAAAGAATTAATGGTTAAAATGAGGAAAGAAATCAAAAGAACACACGCTTTTGACGGTGCAAAGATAGGGTCGAATCGTCCAATCGAGTTGGACGATTCGAAAAAACATCAATCACAGAACAAAATAGTGTCTGGATTGAGCCAAGTGTCATCGGGCTTGGCGATGAGACGGGCATCCTGATAGACGGCATCCAATGGGAGGATGGTCTCAGGGATGTACATCTGGTTAGCCTTGTCCGGCGACATAACCAGTGCAAAATCAGGCAGAGAACTGTATGAACCCTTCAAGTAGATGGGCATCAGCAGTTGGATCTTGTTCTCCTGCGGTCTGTACATCGGGACGATGAACTTGAAGTTGCGCTGTGCGATTGCTACGGCGAACGTGATGGCATCGTCAAGTTTGCGGGCAAGAGTGTCTGATGGCTCTCTCTGCATCTCAACGGGGAATCGGTACAGTCGGTCCTCGATGATGTGGGAGAACGTGTCGAAGTCGCGTTCTATGAGCCAGCTCGGCTGGAAGATGACCTCCTCAACGTTCTCGAAGAACGATGGTTGGACAGCCTTCACGTCACGCTCGAACCCCAAGGCCATAAGTTTCGATCGGTTGTGCACACGACGAGGATTCATTAGGAGGGTCTCACCGTTCCGCTGCTTTCGGAACTCCGCCACAATCAGAATCTCATGGAAGAACTTGTCCAGAAGGTTGGAATTAAACAACAGATACTTCCTGTCCCTGCTATAGACGATCTTGCCGGCCTTTCCGTCCTTCGCCTCGCACTTTAAGCGCTTGAAGATGTTCTCGAGGTAGGATTTTAGAATCGGGTGGTTGACCGTCGTCGCTCTGTTCTTGAACGACCACGTCTCGGGGATGGCGCTCGCAGCTATATCCTCAAGGAAAGCTTGTCCATCCGAAAAGTGCTCGAAACAGAGTTCGTCGATGTGGAACATGTTGCACCGACGAATCAGTGTATCCAACTGCTCCTTCGTACCCCAGATAACACCCTGAAGGAAACCCTTCTTGTTGACACGGGAGAACCAACCGATTATGTCAGCACCTTCCGAGTTCTGAAGGCCAGTCTCAAAATAGAGATACGAGGCGTTTTCTCGAGGTATGGAATTGCCCGACTTGTCCGAGGGTTTCCCATATTTGTTAAGGTACACGTGCGCGGATGCGTCAACGATCCCAGTAATGTCATCAAATGACAACGGGGTGTCCTTCGGGAGGAACTCGTTCAGCTCCTTCACGCAGGTAGAAAGGTTAGTCACGTAGCCCAGTCCCTTGAGACCGTGCTTGGTTGCGGAGAAATTATTAAAACCCATAATAATAAGAGATAAAAGGTAAAAAAATTATATAAGATCAAAAGAACACATGCTTTTGACGGCGCAAAGATAGGGCCGAATCGTCCAATCGAGTTGGACGATTCGAAAAAAATTCAATCACAGAACAAAATAGTGTCTGGATTGAGCCAGGTGTCATCGGGCTTTGCGACGATGAGACGGACATCCTGGCAGAGGGCGCGCTGTGGGATAATGCGACGAACTCTGTGTCGCCTTGTTCTTATCCGACCAGGTCTCGGGGATAAGGTTTGCCGCTAAATAGTCAAGTAATGCCTGAATGTTCGGCCACTTTTCGAAACAGAGTTCGTCGATGTGGAACATGTTGCATCGACGAATCTGCGTCTCCAACTGCTCCTTCGTACCCCAGGTAACTCCTTGAAGGAAACCCTTCTTGTTGACACGGGAGAACCAACCGATTATGTCAGCACCTTCCGAGTTCTGAAGGCCGGTCTCAAAATATAGATACGAGGCGTTTTCTCGAGGTATGGGATTGCCCGACTTGTCCGAGGGTTTACCATATTTGTTAAGGTACACGTGTGCGGACGCATCAACGATCCCGGTAATGTCATCAAATGACAACGGGGAGCCCTTCGGGAGGAACTCGTTCAGTTCCTTCACGCAGGTAGAAAGGTTAGTCACGTAGCCCAGTCCCTTGAGACCGTGCTTGGTTGCGGAGTCATTCAGATAACTCATAAGTGAAAGTAATAATAATAAAACATAAAATGAAAAGAAATCAAAAGACACTCTCTTTTGACGGCGCAAAGATAGGGACGATTCGTCCAATCGTGCTGGATGATCTTTATTATTTTGATACTTTTTAAAATGCACCAAAGTTATTAGTGAAAAGCCTTTAACTTTGGTGCATTGGATTAGGAGAAAGAATACTGTGATATCAAATCTGTAATTTCAATAAGAATTATAGTTATTCATCTTTTTTCTTAAAAATAGCAACTAAAGAAACATCATATGTCGGCATGATTAAAGTGGTTTGCTGTGATTGTTTATCCATAACTTCACATCCTTGCCATTCGACAAATTCATATCCTTCTGAAGGGATTGCAAAAATCGAAACAATACTACCTGGAGTCGAACTTACATCGTTAGTTACAGAACCTCCTTCTTCATGATTCGGTTTTATTTTAAGTTTAGGCCATGGAAGTATTGTTACTGTAAATTTCAAATCCTCTATCAATTCTTTAATTTCAATAGTAGCAATACTATATTTGTTATTTATTTGAATTAGATCGTTAGAAAGAAGACTTTCACTTACGATACTATCAATGTAATATCCGGCACAAGGAGTAACTTTTACTTCTTGAGGTAAACCGAAATATTTTACTCCTGCACCATCTACCTTTGCATTTCTATTTCCGCTTGCGGCATCTTGCATCAACACATTATTATCCTGATCATAAACGGTGATACTCCTTTGCAAAACTATATATTCGTCATTCCTACTAAAATGAGATGCAATGTCAGAAAAATTATTGCCCGCATGATATTTATATACATCGACTAATAAACCTTCTTTTAATTGTGGTTTATTTAATTGTGGTTCATTCGTTTCATGTTTCACATTTAATTCAATAGTGAGATCATCTTTTTCTACGTAGTAGTGCCATCCATTTTGATATTTTTCATGAACCACAAGATTTGTTAATGGTTCTCCTTCTTTAACACGTACAAATAGCTTCTCAGGCATATAATCTGTATTATTGACATCATCTACCTTTTTACATAATTCATGATACCATACAAGCAGGTCCATTTCTATGTTCAACATAGCTCTAAACAAACGAATATTATTAGTTTCCTTGACATAATAACTGACTTTGTCCTTAGTCATATTATGAGACCCTTGATTTGCAAAATCAAGTATAAAAGATATCGCATGTCCTAATGCCTTTGGTATAAATGTCTCATAGTTTTCTATTTTCCAACCTTTTCCCTTTTTCCCCATAACTATTCCTTTGTCTAATAGACATCCAAATCCATTAGTATCACCCAATGGTGGAAAAATTCTCCTTTTTTTGCCATCTTCGAAAACAAGCTCCATAATTTCTCTTACACAATTGTAATACAGATAAGTATCATTAAGATCATTCTCATAATCTTTTACTAAGAAATTAAGTAGATCGTGTTCTATCGTTCCTCCAAAAAAACTAGCTGCCTTAAATGCATCAGGATATTTTGCTCGCACCTTATTCTCAGTAGTTTTCTTTGCTTCTTTTTGGATATTCTCTAACATTATCTGATAATCAAACTTTTGTGTTTTATCATCAAATGCAGATTTTGAATAGTACCCTTTTTTCCAATCTTTATCCCAAGCTTCTCTCTCTTTTCTTTTGTTTAATTCCATTAAAAAGGTAAAATTACTATCTCCTTTCGTGTCACCCCCACTATATATATACCAAGGCAGATAACGTTTATCCCCTAGCATTCTGTGTAGCTGAGTAAATACCTCTATAAGGAAGTGATCATCTTCTGTTCTATTATCCTTCTCTTCTAATTTACAATAACAATCCAAAATAATGGCAGAATAACCATCTAGATTTTTTGCTAAAACTGGCTTTGCTGCTTCCCAAGTGGGATATCGTTCAATTTCAAGCTGATAATCCTCTGCCTCATTAAGAATCGCGTCAAATTCCTGATCGTCAATCCATAATACTTTGTAAAGTAATTTGTTATCCATAAGTCTTACTGCTTATGAAAAGTTAATATATATGTTACCGGGAACTCTAATTCTGGGTTAGAATAAACTGTGACGTCACCTTGTTCATCTATATTCATTAATGCCTTTATATGATAACATCCAAGCCCACTATGTATATGTCCATCATTATCGGATTTTCCTCTTTTTGTGGTAGTTCCGTAGTTGAACATTTTATCTTGAGCCATTGAATCATCAATAGGGCATCCATTATTTGATATATAGATGAGCAAGTCATCTTCTGTTTCAGTCCAAGAAATTTTTATATAGTTGTCTTCTTTACGGTTCTTAAACCCATGTTGCCATGCATTACTGATAATATTCTGTAAAATAACCTCCAACGCATCTTTGGAAAAATGAATTTTCCCTGAAGAGTTTTCAGAATAATTTGAATTTTCTAAATTATGCTGATATAAAATCACATACTCTGGATTTGTATAAGTTTTACTAAATATATCGAGAAAAGTATCAACATCAATATCCTCTTTCCTTTTAAATCCATCGGCATACGTGAAACCATTAATTCCACGACAAACTTCTCTTAAATACAAAGAAATTTTATCTATTATATCCTTCACAACCAAAGTGTGTTTAGTACCCAATACATAATCATCTGGAAGGTACCCATTGTTTTCAATTCTTGCTTTTTTCAATCGATTCCAGTAAGATGTCAATTGTGTTAAATTCTGACTAATAGCATGCTTCTTCATATGTGTATCTTCCACATAAAGATCAAATTGTCGTTTTATTTTTTGGTTTGCTAATTCTAATTCTTTGAAAGCATCGTTCTTCAACTCTATATCCTGTTCATGAATTGATGGAGCCGCGATGACAATATCCATCAAATCCTGTACTCTGTTGTGGTTAGGCCTTTTTACAAAGACCGTTTTTTTCATTTGTTTTATTACGTAATCTGACAACAATTCCTTTAAAAGGTATTCAGGATTTATTTTTTCGTTTATCGAGAAAACACGTATGGATGGTTCTGCCCAAACTGGCACATCTTTTACCAGACCAACTCTCACATAACCATTGCAAAACTTAATAAGAATTGAAGGTTCTGTTATTATAATATATTTGCGCCCTATAATACACTTACCAGTAGGATTAACCACAAAAGAGCAATAGTGATTAAACAAATCATGTCTCCTAATACATGGTGATGCAGATGCAGAGGTCGCTTTTGCTTTAGAGCATGATTTCTGAGTAATAAAATCACATAATTTTGTATATTTTTTACCTTTTTGTAAAGGAAGATCCTCAATCAAAAAACGGCTTGGATTAATGTTCAATACTTTATCATCAAGGTCCTTTTGAACACAAAAATTGCTATTCTTAATGTTTATCTCATTTAGTAACTCTTTGTACAAAAAACTGCCAGTTGCTGATGTTGAAATGCTCTCTTTATAGAAATTTAACCCATCGACCAATAAAGTCGAAGTCGTACTTCCTTTATGATCCAAAGTCTTTCTTTTCTTATCAATTATAATAATTGCATAATAATCTGAAGACAAGGGCAAAAAAACTTGTGGTAACGAAATAAACATTTCAATCGTCCCATCTTTAATTAATTGCTTTTTTATCGCGTTAAAATGTCTATCATATGAAAAGCTAAATGGCGCGACTATTACCATGCGTCCATCATCATTAAGCTTTTTAGCATATAATTCTGTTAATAAGTTACTAAAATCAGAATCATTTATGAAATTATTAACACCATTAGTTTTAATTATCGGCGGAGTAGTAATAATGTAGTCAAATTTGTCAGGCGATTCCTCAATTGTTTTCAAGGAATCCCCACAAGTGATGCGTGATGTGATGCCTGAATAAGATAGTCTAATATTGGCTACAGAACAAACTTCTGGTAAAATTTCTTCACCTATACAAACACAATTGTTCAAAGATTTAAAATACGAACCAAAGCCAGCAAAAGGAACATAAATCTTGCTGCCTGGGTTAGGGTTCAATAATTTCACACAAAATTTCGTTAATTCGATAGGTTGAGAATGTTGTAGCAATGACTTGCTACTAACATCCATATTGTATGCATTACAACAATATTCGATAATATTAGGAAAGTCGTAAGCAAGGGAAGAGATTTCACTTGCATACAGAATAGTTGATAGGTCGAATTTTTCTAAATCTCTATCAGAATCATTTATCGATGAACTATTTTCTTTATTTTCAAGTGCTGCTAATAGTTTAAAGTATCTATCATTATCCCCTATATTTGTCTTTTTTTCAAATTTTGATAATGCCCTACGGCTCATCGTAGAGATACCTACTTGGGACCCTTTAATTGTGTCCCCAACATTGCCAATGGTTGATACTATACGCCATTGTTCATCTATTGAAGGAATGCTAAGAGTCAATATACCAAGAGTGTCTATATTAGACAAAACTGATTTATTGTTTAGAATATCCCATATATATTTCGAGCCAGGATGTGTTAATAAATAAATAGCATATTCTGGAAGTAACAAAGGCTGTTGTAAATATAATCCAGAGAAATAATGAGATGGGTTAAGTGAAGGAATTATTATTTCATAAGTTCTATTTTCATTAAGCCACAAATAATCACCCTTAACATTTGCCAATAATGCGGGCCCAGTGACAAATACCTGCACCCCAGACTCTCTCTCTAATAATGAATCATTCTTAAACCTCAATGGTTGTGAATATTCAGATGAACTTAACTGTGAAGTGTCATCATCTGTTTTTATTGAGAATCTAACTAATGAAAAAACATGCTTAAATAAAAGAGTTTGATTAGATTGTTTTGCTAAAAGATGTTTTTGCAAACAATAAAATACTGGATCAATGCTACATTCGCATTGTATAAACATATCATTAGGAACCGACACATATGCTTCTGTTGGACTAAGAACCTCATCATGATGTGTATCAAGTGTTCTATGAATAAGACTCCAAAACCGAGAAGCATAGCTATCTAATGATATACTTATTTGATTGGTACGCGTAGAGTTCGAAGACAAACTTATCAATGTATCGAATGACTCATAATTGTTAATTAACCCCGAAACGTCATCACAAAAATGGTTCGTCGGAATCGTCCCAATGCTATAAAGGGCACCTCGTCTCGCCCATGTTCTCAAGCAATCCTTCATTATCGGACTTATGATGAAGTTGGAGGATGCAAGCAAAATACCAAGAGCGGATCTTTCTTCCAAGGCTCTAATAAATCTATACAAAGATTCTTCTTTATCTGTGGCGTTTTTGCTATTTAACAGGACACAACGATGGTTAATATAATTAGAACGATTAGTGTACCAGTGAATACCATCAGGGTCAAATAAAAGCCGACTTATAAATGTTTCAGTCTTTGCATCTTGTAATACTAGTGGATAGTATCTTCCTGTATTATCAATTAATATTGTTGATGAATCGTCTATTTTTTCAATAACTTTTATCCTAAACTTATGATGAAGCAATGAATAAAGTTCCTCATCCTCGTTATTTATTTGATTCCCAAAATTCTCATTTGATCCTTTATTGTAAATGGATAATAGAAAAATCAATAATTCACAAAATGACTCCTCGGGATTATTAGTCAATTCTATTTCAATGGAGCAAAGATCGAAATAGAACTCATACGATGATGATAAGGAAAAACCACGGTGCCTAATCTCATCATACAAATCCATCATAAACCTATCTTGAAAAGCCTTTTCTTGATCTATGAACGGCAATGAAAAAACATGTACTTGGCAAAACTCTCTGAGGTCTGGGTGGATACCATCATTGTCTTGATTTGACTCATCCAGAAGTCGATTAGCATCATCTTCACACAAAAGATAAATACGATTAATTACAGCATAAATAAAAAAAATACAGAACAATATATCAGGATATTTTTCAATCCAATTATTTCTAAAATTGGATTGTTTTTTTATGAATTCTATATACTCCCGTAAATAATCAAATCTGTGGCTATGGGATGCCTGAAAGGCAAGGCTTTTTTCGTATATTAAATTGAAAATATTGCTATTCATAATAGATTACAGTTTAGTTGTTATAGAGTTGACTACATTGGCGGAAACGATCTGCAATATGATTTGCGAAGTCAAGTGGTTCAAGAACTTTGATTTTCTCGCCAAATGACATAATCAGTTTTTCTAATTCATAATTCAAAATTACTTCAATACTAATTATCCCTCCATTAGCATCCTCAGATTCTATCTGCTGAGTACTGTGTAATGGACGTGTTTTTATATAGTCAAGTTGCTTCCTTGTTAGAACTTGGATTTTTACAATCTCTACGTCAGCTTCTGGTTCTTGATGTACAGTAGCCCCATAAACATCATGGAAAAAAAGGTCATAATCAAAATCAATGGGTTCAAATTTTTGGTTTGTTCTTGTAACTTCCTTAATCCTATCTAAAGGAATGGTGCTAATGGTATTATAGCCGACAGTGAAGCCATACAAATACCATCGACCATTAAATTGGCGCAAATAGGTTGGCCGAAATTTGTAGGTCAAGTCATATGCCGCTTCGAACTTTCTATATACAATCTTCAAAATTTCGTTTTCACTAATTGATTCAGCAAGAATTGAAAGGTATTTTCCCCATTCTTGAAGTTCAGATCCTTCAAGTTCGATAAATGAGCGTATATTATCCCTTAATTCGAGATGTTTCCGCAGTTTCTCTTTAATCTGGTCCAACCATCCCAATGGGGGCAACCCCTTAAATCCTTCAAGTAACGATATCAACTGTTCAAGGTGCAACAAATCATCTCCTGATAAGATAGTCTTATATATACTAAAATTTGTATTTTTGTAATGATAGACATATTGCCTTTTGTCAAGCGGCCCCTTCGTCATTTCAATCGTAGCATCGATTCCCCATTGCGTTTGTATTCGCACAAAATCATCCAAAATCGTTTGTTTAGAAGATACAGTGGGAAATCCTTTATCTTCTAAAGCTCGATTACATTTATCAATTATTTCTTTCATAGTTAATTTCCGGCTACCACTAAGGCAGCCATCAATTATTATTTCACGAACAGATTGTGCTTTTGTATTAGCCATGTGCCATCAGTTATCGATATTAGTTTTGAAATATAGGTTGACTTTATGTTTCGTGTGCAAATATAATAACAAAACAAATAAAGTGGTCTATTAATATATGAAAAAATGCACAAAATATAAACTATGACAGGAATAATTGGGTAGTCACATTACAAAATGACCCCTAAAAAAGTTATTATGGGGAAAATATCATGAAATCATGATACCAGTTGGAAGGAAACTTATGAATAAGTGATCATACAGCATAGCCTATATCAAAAATATCTTGCTAGCTCCGCAATAGCAGCAAATCGTAGGGCTCCTGCCTTATCCTGGGTAGCGAAAAAACAGATTATCGAATCTCATAAAGTTCCATGATGTCGAGCATCTTGAAGAGGATGGAATCGATGTTGGAGTGCCAGCTCTGGTGGAAATGACCATAGCACCAATGGGTGACGGGAGAGGACTTCACCTTGGAATAGATCTCATCCATGATGGAACGCTCCTGGTCCAAATCATCAGCCAGATCGGGATCATACTTTATCCAGGAACTGATGCCTGCCTTGCTCTTCATTTCACAAAAGGAGGGGGCGGTGTGCGTGATGACAGTATCGACTGGATGTTCAGCAAGTATCTGCGTCAATAGTTCCTCATTGAACACAGGCATCTCGTCCTTCCAATAATAATTCGGAGCCAATGGGTTCTTATCATTCTTTGAGTGTCCAAACTGCAATTGATTCATCACGTTTCTGTTCCATGCAGATATTCGGTATTGCCTGTCAATCGAGATGGCACCTCCGACGCACAAGGCAGTATGTCCGTTCGCCTTCACCACCGAATAATCCGGGATAGCCATGAATCGCTGGTACGCAATTGTCTTTCCGTCAAAGTAGGCAGGATTGTCATGGTTGCCACGCACAAACACGATCCAATTGTTCGCCTCCCTCATTCGCTTGTTGTTACGATTGAAGATACTCTCGTAATACCCTTTCTTTTCGAAGCCGAACCCGCAATCACCAGCAACGATTACCACAGTGTCCTTCAACTGATACTGGACGCACACCTTGTTCACCAGCATGTTGAAGTCACCATGGATATCTCCGCAAACCACCAGACATTTGCTGTCCGGGAAATCGTATGTCATATAATTTTGTTTATTCATGGCCATTCGCAATAATTCAACCTTCCGAATCATCTGCCACGATACTGGTATGTTCCGTCAGTTCGTCATCAATGATGTTGATACCAAGCGCTTCTTCCAGCTTAGAAAGCGTTTCGAGCGACATGTTCTCCTTGCCTTTCAAAATCTTTGAGACATACTGCTGAGAACAATTCATGCGCTCAGCAAGGGCCTTCTGCGTCAGTCCCATCTGCTTCATCTGTAAAAGAACTTTTACAGCAATCCTTTGGGAATGACGCAACCACGACCAGTTATCGCGTCTCCATTCCGCTTCCTCACGCCATGCTGATGGTGTTTCACTCTGATGAGCTTCAAGGAATTCAAGTGTTTTCCGTTTCATGTCCTAATTCTCCTTACATTTCATATTGCATGCGTTATTAAGTCGCTACAAAGATAAGATAAAAAATAATCAAAAACAACCATCAGTTGTATAAATTCTTCTTCTTTTGACCTAAAATATGTATTTTTGACTTCTACATTAAGCATTTTCACATCAAAACATTTGGCGATGTCAACACTATGCTGTATCTTTGCACACAGTCAAACACACCGATTGTGGAGAAGAAGATACTGTCCCGCAAGGTTTTGTACTTCAAAACGAAATGGAGCGTCTACGAACATAGACGCTCCATTTACTTGGGAATGTTGTGTGTCTGTGAACGTTGGGGCTCTATCTGCTGTAGAATATTGTGAATCTATGAACGTTGACGATCCATTTCCGGTAGAATATTGTACGTCTACGAACGTTGGCGCACCATTTGCTGCAGAATATTGTACGCCTACGAACATGGACATTCAATGTCACACAGAACTCACCGAACTCACGGATATTATCTCTTTTGACGGCACCCTTTCTGTGCTTTCCGTGGGTTCTGTGTGCCTTTTTCGAACCCACTGATTATCCGTGTCCATCGGTGGCATCTGTGCCCTTTTTTATCTCACACAGAACTCACTGAACTCACGGATATTATCTCTTTTGACGGCACCCTTTCTGTGCTTTCCGTGGGTTCTGTGTGACCTTACTTCCGTTTTCGAGCGGCGTAGCTCAATGTTTCGAAGGAGATGCCGAAACGTTTGGCGGTGCGCTGTAGACTTCGGTAGGATTCCCACCCGTAGCGGAGGATGTTGTGGGGCTATGAACGCTGATGTATAAGATTATTAAAGAAATACACAGACACGGATAGACACAGATTTACGCTACGTGTGAGTACGTGTTATTGCTTACGCAAGAAATCATTGAGGAAATCTTGGCGCTTTACTTAGAAATAGTACACGAATCTTATAATATTACCATGATTTATCATGTTTTTTGGAAAAAGAGCTCATGATATTTGGAGATTTGCAAAATAGATGCTATATTTGCAGCGAATAATTTTTTACTAACTTTGTATAATCTGCCTATGCTGCTTATCGGGTGGGATTATACTTTAAAAACTAAATACTATGGATGAGATTAGAGCATTCTATTTGGAGAACAAGGTTCTGCAGTTAGCTTACTTCGTGATCAAAAGCGAATCGGGAACATCCGTCAAAAGTAAAATCCTCAGGAAGGGGGCGTCTGTAATGATAGACCTTAGCGAAGCTGATGGGAAGATCAAGGACGGCGAAACGGTATGGCTGGAATTGATTGGCTCTGCACCATCCGGCCTCAAACGTGGTTTAAGTAGAAAACCATCTATTAAACCTGATGGGGAATTAACTATGAAAAGAGTCTCCTCAAAAAAATTCATTTACCGCGAGGCTTCCCCATTTAGAGCCAATTATGGGGTAATAGTGGGTTTTTCACGATTAACCAAACTACCTAAATACTCCTTATTATTCACCGGACTTGAAAGATTCTTTGACGACGGCATGGATGACGAGAATCCGTCGGTACAGGTCGATGGCATCTATTATTATCTGGGCGATGATGGACCGGATGATAAAGACAAGACAGCGACGGTCGGAGAGAATCCCGCGAAGTACAGGGGAGAAATCATTATCCCCGAGTACATCGTTTACAAAGGCAACAAGTATCGGGTGGACGCAATCTGCGATATGGCCTTCGACCAATGTGAGGAATTGACCAAGGTAGTTATTCCCAACACAGTGACCTATATCGGAACTGGTGCATTCGACGGATGTTCAAGACTGGATTCTGTAGTAATTCCGGACGGAATGACGGAGATCAAAAATTTTACTTTTGTCAGTTGCAGTAATCTGCGGTCCCTGACCCTATCGGCCAATTTGTACAGCATTGGCCTGATGGCCTTCGGCAATTGCTCAAGCTTGAAAAAGATCATTGCGAAAAGGGACTCTCCATACCTTGTGGCGGAGGACACTTTTGAGGGTGTCGATAAAATGCAGTGCACGGTATATGTACCCAAGGGTTGCAAAAAGGACTATGAGAAAAATTGGGATTGGAGAGACTTCATCATCGTTGAAGGATGAGCGATGAACGCTGCCTTGTCGGAATCATAGCTCTCAAACAGTACCGCTTTCGAGCCGCGCTGAGCACCATGAAAAACACTGCGGTGGTTTGCCAAGCGGTAAGAGGTTTTACGCCTCCTGAGAGCGTTCTAGTTGGCATTTTTCCACAAATGGCCGATATCATTTGGAATGCTACGAACGGTATCATTTGAGTGATATTGTCAGTGTATGTTTTCGGTTTTTTATGCAAAAAAGAGGGGGAGATTTGGATATTGCATGAAAAAACACTATCTTTGTCACCGCAAAACTTTATCTAACAACCAACAATAAACGAAATGAGAAAATATCTGTTACTCTGCATGGCAGCGCTGTTGGCTATGGCCTGCAACAAGAAGCCGGAGACCCCCGGTCTGGTACGTGTGACTGGAGGTATGATCCAAGGTGTGGTCGAAGAAGACATGACGATCTTCAAGGGTATTCCGTTTGCAGCTCCTCCTGTGGGCGAACTGCGGTGGAAGGCTCCGCAGCCTGTTGTACCTTGGGAAGGTGTGCGTCAGGCAGACAAGTTCGGTCCCAGCCCGATGACCAGTTGGGGTGGCCAGGACGATGCAAGCGAAGATTGCCTTTACCTCAATGTCTGGACTCCGGCCAAATCGTCGGACGAGAAGCTACCCGTGATGGTCTGGATCTATGGTGGCGGTTTTGCCATGGGCACCTCTTCATTCTACGACGGTGCCCCGATAGCCCGCGAGGGTGTTGTGCTCGTCACCATCAACTATCGTGTAGGCCGATTAGGGTTCTTCGCCCATCCTGCTTTGAGTGCCGAGAATCCCGAACACGTGTCGGGTAACTATGGTATCCTCGACCAGATTGCAGCACTCCGAT
>JAEEGI010011272.1_pt1 | contig 19294 bp, 17 predicted proteins | sample 8958751 | NCBI WGS metagenome assembly JAEEGI01 (sample SAMN16246545, study PRJNA631951) | gut metagenome | biome: gut microbiome; feature: rumen; material: KS-attached | host: Bos | place: Iran: Karaj | collected 2018-10 | reverse complement strand
CTGTTCTTCATTTTCCTGTTCTTCATCTTCCTGTTCTTCATCTTCCTGTTCTGCGTCTTCCTGTTCTTCATCTTCTTCTAATCCAAAGGGATCAAAAAAATCATTATTTCATTCTAGTATTTCTTCATTATTTGTGTCTATATCTAGCTCAAAAGGATCAAAAAACTTGGCAGAATTTCATAAATTAATTTCTTCTTTATCTTCTTGTAATTCTTTTCCCTCTTTTTTGTTCGTTTCGGTTGAGGTTTCATAGAGTTCCTTATTTTCATGTTCAGATTTTTTTTCAATGTTTTCTTTGGGTTCTTCATAAGTTTCTTCGATAGTATCTATTTTTTCAAAATGGTTCTCATCCTTAATTCCTTCATTATAATATTCTGTAGAAGTTCAGAATGTTTCCTGTTTTTTTGTTTCATTATCAGGGTTCTCTACAATTTCTCATTCAATAGGTTTTCAACTATCTTTTTTATGAATTTCGTTATAAATATTACTATCTGATGATTCATTAATTGGTTGTGAATTTTCTTCTAAGTTATATTTATCTTCGTCTTCACTTTTTCATTCTAAATATTTTTCATCATCTGTTTCGTCGGTTTTTGTTTGTTTTATAATTTCATCTAAGTCGTCGGTAGTTGTCATTTCTTCATTTAATTTATCAATTTCTTCTTGTGTGTTGTAACGAAAATCTAACAAATCTTTTGTTTTTGAATTTATTTCTCATCAAAAAAATGAACGTTTTTTTTGTGTTTCATGGTTCGTGATGTTCTCCGTATTTTTATTGTTATTATCTGGCATTTATGTGATATGAGAAATAAAACTACAATCATATTATATACATTTTTTTAAAAAATGTCAAATTTTTGGAGACTTTTTTTGAGTAGAGTGTTAGTTGTATGTATAGTAAGTAAGATTTTTCTTGTTCTTGCTTTTTTGGGTGATTAAAATATCATTAATTGTATTTTTTATTGATTATATGTGATTCATACTATGGAAAACAAAAGGGAGATTAGAGAAGAACAGCACTCATTTTATGATGAGATAAGGGAAGATGATAAGATTTTTTGAGAAGGGGTTGATATAACAATTGCAGTAAATACTCTAAAATCTAACCTTCCTCCTGAAAGATTTGAAAAAATTTCAAGAATTATTGATAGGTGAGAAAGTTTAATATGAACGGAGTATAATTTAGGATGAACTTTATGAAAGGGGCGTCAAAAAGGAATAGATTGTTCTCATTTTGTAGCATACTCATTATGATTGCCACAGTGGGAAAAAGAAAACACATGGTCATTAGATAAAAAATATTGAAAAAATGAGGTAAAAATAGAGGATGCTATGCCAGGAGATTTACTTATGTGGCCATGGCATTATGATGAAGATGTAGGTAGAAAAATTTGACATGTAGAAATTGTCATAGGTAAAACGGCAGATGCAAAAATAATAACGCTTTGAGCATCTGGATTAAGTCGCAAGTGAGATAAGTATTCTCAGGATGGTAGTAAATTATCACAATATAATTGTGTTGGTTTCGCTGTTAGAGAAGTAGAAAATTGAATGAAAATTTTGAGAGTGTAGTATATAGAAAATAAAAAAAGATTTGTAATTGTATAAAGAAAAATTATACACATGTTGTCGTGTTTGAAAAACGACGTGTTTTATATGTTATATTGTTAGGTTAAATGAGTGAAGAAATGATTATTAGCCAAACTAAACTTTTTGTTGGAGGGCTAAACTGGCAAATGAGAGGTAATGACCTCAGAGAAACTTTCTCACCTTATGGAGAAATAGTTTTCGCTAGAGTAAATCTAGATAGGGAGACTAAGAGAAGTAAGGGATTTGGATTCGTAGAATTCGGAACTGTAGATGATGCAGCTAAAGATAAAGCTGAAATGGATGGGACAGAAGTTCGAGGGAGAGCTATTAAAGTTGACTTTGCTAAAGAAGATCCAACAAAAATGTATAATAAAGCTGAAAGGGCAGAGGCAACTGAAGCTAATGAGGCTGAAGAAGATGAAACTGTAGTTGATGAAAATGCTTTTTAATGTATTATTAAACTACTGAGAATAGTCTGGGAAAATCCTATGTTGAGTGCATAGGATTTTTTTAATTTGAAAAGATGTGAATAATTAATATATTTTCTTTCGGAGTATTTAGTTCTATAATGTATCTAATGGAGATAGAAAAAGATGTAGATTTGTTACAATATAATACATTACAAATTCCAGTGAAGACTAAATATTTAGTTAGAATGGAGCAGGAGGACGATGTTTTAGAATTAATGCAAACTGATTTATGGAAAGGCAAGAAGCATTGTCTTTTAAACGGTTGAGCAAATATTTTATTTACGCAAGATTTTGATGGAATTGTAGTTAAAATTGAAATGAAATGAAAAAAAATAATAAAATTTGAGAATAATTCTATTTTTATTGAAGTTATGGCTTGAGAAAATTGGTCAGATTTTGTTGAGCGATGTTGTGAAAATAATTATTGTGGTATAGAAAATTTGATAGATATTCCATGAAATGTGGGGACGGCTCCTGTTTCAAATATTTGAGCATATGGAATGGAAGTTGGAAATGTTGTATATGAGGTTGAGTGAATAGATTTAACTACATGAGAAAAAAAGATTTTCAAAAAATCTGAATGTGAATTTGCTTATAGAACAAGTATTTTTAAATATTCTTTAAAGGAATCATTTTTGGTAACAAAGGTCAGATTTTTATTATCGATTTTAGACGAAAATTATCAGCCAAATATTTGATATAAAGATATCCAAAATCTTATCGGAGAAAGATGAGTCGAACCAAAAAATCCGAGAGAGGTTATGGAATTAGTTCGTGAGATTAGAATGAATAAATTGCCAGATTGGCATAAAATCTGAACTGCGTGAAGCTTCTTTTCTAATCCAATTATTGCTCTTGATGAATGGGTGAAATTGGAGAAAAAATTCCCAGATTTATCTCATCATGAATGTATAGATTTTTGAGAAAAAAAGATGAAACTTTCAGCAGGGCAATTGATTGATCGTTGTGGTTTGAAGTGACGGAGAATTCCAAACTGAACAGCATGAACTTATGAAAAACATGCCTTAATTTTAGTAAATGAATGATGAACTGCTGCTGATGTACTAGAGGCAATGTATTATATTCAAAAAAGTGTTAAAGAAAATTTTTGAGTGGAACTATATCCAGAAGTTGTATTAGTTAGTTAATTTAGTTGATATAATTTATAAAGATTGGTTTTTTTGTTTTTTATATTATTTGTTCTTAACAAAAAAAGAGCAAGTAAATAACCTTGCTCTATAGTGGTTTCACGTGGATTCAAACCACGGACCTTCCATATGGATACCCTTTTGTGAATCTGAATATTACATTCCGGACTGTAGTATTCAAGTATACAATATATGGACGCTCTATTCAGCTGAGCTATGAAACCATCTGTGATTGACCGGTGCTGAATATAAAAAAATTAAATATAAAATCAAGAGAATTTTCTCTTTTATAAAAAAGTAAATATTATTCAAATCTGAGAGCATCAATTGGTTGTAATTCTGCGGCTTTTTTGGCTGGGCCAATTCAAGATACAATTCAGATTATGAATGTTAGAGTAGTAGCTAAAATTACAACATCTACAGTCATTGAAACGTTAATTCATTCTATATGAAAACTATTTACGAGCTGTATTGCTAGCCAAGCTAATATGATAGCAATTATTCATCCGATAGAAGTTACTACTACAGATTCAATCAAAAATTGTGTGATTATATCTCAATTTAAAGCTCAAATTGCTTTTCTGATTCAAATTTCTCTAGTTCTTTCTGTAACGGATACTAACATAATATTCATTACTCATATTCATCCCACCAATAATGATATAGATCAAATTGCAGCAAGTAAATAAGTGAAAATTCACATAGCTTTATCAATTGCATCACCAATTGCTGATAAAGATGTAACAGTAAATCCTGCTAGATCAATATGTTTAATATTATATTTTCTCATGAGAAAATATTTGATTTTATTCATTCGCTCATCTACGTCGTCATCATATCATAGTATTACTGTTATACTTCAGATTTTTGTAGAAGTATCTACTTTTTGTTGATAAGTAGAGATAGGAATAAACACTTGACCAAACATACTTTCCTCATCAAGTACTCAAATTATTTTAAATTTTTTATTATTATAGTAGACATATTCTCAAATTGGATATACATCATCAAATAAGTCATCAACAATATTTTTGTTTACTATCGCGACGTTTTCACTCTTAATTATATTATTTTGAGAAAATTTATTTCAATAATTTCGATCAAGAGCCATTTTATCAAAGTAATCTGTAGGCACTCATAAGAATTGTCACATTGAGCTATCATTATCAGCATTTTTTAAATTTCATAAAGCTGAATTGCTGTATGTAACCTTACCACTTAATTCTGGGAAATAGTATTGCAGTTCATCAATTAAATCTTCTGTTAGAGTTATAGCCTTTACATATCAGTGTACATCATCATTTGTTCGTTGAGTATATCACCCATTTGGAGTTATCGTAATATTATTAGTAATTAATGACGCCATTTGATCTTTTACTCATTGTTGAGCTCATGTTCAAAAAGACATCAAAAAAATCACAGAAAAAAGTCAAATTACTATTCCAAGTACACTCAAAAATGATCTCATCTTGTTTGATAAGAGATTTCATAATGCATCTTTGATGTAAGTTGAAAAGTTCATAGTTTGTTATATTTGCAACATTATAAATTATGTTTCATCTCAATTAATAAATAATCAGTCTTTCATCCTAATCATTTTTTTTGCAGATTCTCAAATATGGCGATCATGTGTAATTAAAAGGACTGTTTTATGTTGTTCTTGATTTAATTTTTGAAACAACTCTAAAATTTCTTCTCAGGTAACTGAATCTAATGCTCCAGTTGGTTCATCCGCTAGAATTAAAGAAGGATTTGAAACTAAAGCACGGGCAATACAAACTCTTTGTTGTTGTCATCAAGATAATTGATTTGGTAAGGCATTTAGTCTATTTCATAATCAAACCATTTCAAGTGCAGCAGCACATCTTTCTTTTTTTTCTTTATTGGGTACTCACATATATGAAAGAGGTAGAGCAACCTGTTCTCGAGCTGACATTCTTTTGAGTAAATTGTATCATTGAAAAACGAATCAAATCGTAGTTCTACGAATCATTGATCGTTCATCAGCAGTCATAGCTTCTACTTTTTCTCATCTAAGTAGATAATCTCAACTGGTTGGTTCATCTAAAAGTCACACAATATTCATTAAGGTAGACTTTCCACATCAAGATGGTCACATGATTGAAATGAATGCTCAATCATCAATCCAAAAATTTATTCACCTGAGTGCATGAACGGCTTCTATTCCATTTTCAGGATCATCTTTCCCATATGTTTTAGTAATATTAACCAATTCAATAAGATGAGAAGATTTATTCTCAGTTTCTATATTGTTAGTAATTTCTTTATCTTTTTTTCAAGGCATTATCTTTTATGCAAAAACCATAAAATTAATTATTTATCTTCCACCTCATGGGAATCCTCATCCTCCTCTATTTCATCATCACATATTACCCATATTTTGCATTGCATTAGCTCTGTTTTCTCTAATTGTCCTTTCCATAGCCTCATTATCTCAGAATTCTAACGATGTAGTTTCTGTTGATAATCACATTTTTCCCATTCATTCTATAGAGTAAAACATTGATTTTATAATATCCCCTGATTTTAATCAATTTACTATTTCTGTATTTGATTCATCAGAATCTCAGATTTCTACGGGTTGTTCTACCCATTGTTCTCATTTTTTTAACATTACCATATTTTGACCAGATATTGTAGTAATTGCTTGAGATGGAATGATTAATACATCTTCAATTTTATTTAGAATAATTTTTGCACTTCCTCACATTCCGGCAAGAATTGTTTGATTAGGATCATTTTTTTCAAAGATTACGGTCATAGTATACGTAGTAGTCATTGAACTTGTGTTTGGAATTGTGTTAATTTCACTTATTTTTCAATAATATATCTCGTTTGGATAAGCATCTAAATAAACTTCAGCATCCATTCAGACTTTTAATTGTATAATATCTATTTGTTCTACATCAAAAGTCATCTCCAAAATATTATTGCTTTCTACATATATGTATTTTGGATTTGTGTTTGTAGAAGCTGGATTAATAGAATCTCATACTTGGATATCCATTTCAGTAATTACTCCATCAAAATTTGCAGTTAATTCATAATCATCGTATTTATCCATTATATTCCTCATATTTCTTTGTAATTGTTTTAGTCTATTTTGTGCTTGAGTAATTTGAGTTTCCTTTAAACTTTCTCATCATGCAATTTTGTTTAGATTTCTAATTGCTGTATCAATATTATCTTCTAAAGTTGCTTTATCTTTTTCTTGTTGTGCTTTAAGAACATCTACCTGAAGATTTAGTTTATCAAGATTTGTTTTAGCTTTATCTAGTTTTAATTTAGTATCTTCTAAGGAAGTATCATCATCTAAATCTGCAAGTGTACTTACTTTTGTAGTATATAATTGAACATATTTTACTCATAGAGATTGTAAATCAGTACCAAAAGTTTTTGCATCATTTTCTATATCAGATAAATTATAAGAAGAACTTGTGATGCTAGCCTTAAACATATCATAATTATTTTCTCCCCAACTGATAAGATTGTTTCATAATGTTTTCAATGTAGAATAGGCATCAAGTACTTCTTCGCTGGTTAAATCTGATACAGATTTACTATTTAATGTATTATATTTTTCTCTGAGGTTACTTAAATCTTTATTGATTTGATTATATCACTTTTCAGATTGTACTTTTAAAGATAGATTATCGGCTCAGATATAATCGTTTTTTGCTACTTCGTATTTATATTTATCAGTTATAATTAGTTTTTTATCGTAATTATCTAAAACAGAATTCACATCATTTATAATTGTTTTTAGTTCTAAGACAGCAGTTTCTAACGTTTGATTTCTTTTTCTTATTGTACTAGATAATGCTAAATCAGCGTTTGCACTGTTACTTCAGCTTAATAATTCTTGGTAATCTGCTAATGTATCGTTATATGTTTTTTGAGCATCTTTAATTTTTTGTTGTAATTCTTGCATAGCTAATTCTTGATCTTGATTGATGGTCTCCTTTTGTAATAGCAGAGCATCATAATTGGCTTTTTCTTGAATGTACTCTAATTCTATGTTTTTAGCTTCTAGTAAATCTTGTAAATTAGCTCTTTGAGTATCTATATCTAATTGAGCTTGTGCTACATTATTATCCAGATCATCAGTAGAAATTTTTGCTAGGACTTGACCTTTTTTTACATAATCTCAAACTTTTACATTTACAGCTGTTACTTTTCATTGTGTCATAAATGTTAATTTCTGAGAATCTGCAAATTGAGTAGTTCATTGTAAAGTTAAAGCATTTTCTAAAGTTCAAGTTTGAACCGTGTATTCCATATCATAAAAATTTTTATCTTTTGGAGATTTATCAACTCGAGGTTGCCATTGGTATAATACATAACCGATTATTAAAGCAATAACTGTTAATGCTATTCGATGTCTTTTAAAGAAATTTTCTTTTTTCATAATTGATGTATTATTTATAAAATGAATATTATTTAATTTTTTTATATTTTTCAATTTGTTTATCTCTACCTGTTTCAATTATTCGTTGTTTCAGAGATTCTAATCATTCCATTAATAGATTTCATTTTTCACTGAGTGTGTATCAAATTTTCGATGTTTTAGTAATAAATCATTTATTTACTAATTCGTTAAGTCTTTTCGTTAGGATACTGGTATTTATTTTTGGAATGGCTTTCATAATTCAGGAGAATGTATGGATATCTTCATAAATTGCTATTAGTATAAGTAGATTCCATTTTTTACCCATAATACTGTGTAACTCATAGAATTTTCAGTCATTTAATGATTTATCTATTTCTTCTAAGTTTGTCATTTAGAGTTATTTATATAAAAATATATTAGAACAGGGGAATACTATTTTTTTACTTTAAAAAGTAAAGTTATTTTTTGTTTGACATGGAATAAGATATTGTTACATTCTAGATAGGTATTATGTTAATTGCAAATAAATATTGTCTATTTTTAGTTCTTGCTTGTAATAAATGAAAACAGTAATCCTCGCTTGATGACTATGAACTAGACTTGCAGAAGAAACTGTCATCAAGCCAAAGCCAATGGTTGAAATCTGATGAAAACCTATCATTTGGCATATTATGAAAATTTATTCTCATTATTGATTTAATGAATTTATAGTATGTCTGGGGTACAAGTGATATTATATTAAAGAATGGTTTGCAAATTATTTTTTGCACAATAGTGATGTAACAATTTCAACAAAAGATAATTCTATCGAGGTACATAATTCTCATACTGAAGATTGGAAAGTAACATTAGTTGATACATGAGAAGCAACAATGACATGAGGAAGAATTAAAAGAGTGAAAGATTATATAGATTGAGATGAGTTTATGATGACTTATTGAGACGGGGTAAGTGATATAGATATTAGAGCATTAGTTGATTTTCATCATTTACATGGAAAACTTGCTACACTAACTGCTGTTGTCCCAGAATGAACTTTTTGAAAATTATGAATAAATTGAGATCAGATTACGGAATTTGCAGAAAAAAAAGATAATGATTCAACATGGATTAACTGATGATTTATGGTTTTGAATAAGAAAGTGCTTGATTATATAGAATGAGACTCTATGCCATTTGAAAAAGATCCATTGGAAAATTTAGCTAAGGACTGAGAATTGATGGCATATAAACACTATTGATTTTGGTCTCCTATGGACAAACTCAAACAGAAAAATGATTTGAATAATCTATGGGAAAAATGAGAGGCTAAACGAAAAGTTCGATAATTTTATGATTGTATAGACAATATGAAAAAAAAGATATTGCTTACATGAGGGAGCGGTTTTATTGGGCGTAATATTCGTGAATCCTATTTATCTAAGAAATATGATATTGTTGCACCAACACACAAAGAAATAGATTTTTCTGATACAGAATTGGTTGATGAATTTTTTGAATCAAATAAATTTGATGTTGTTTTACATACTGCCGTGAAGCCAAGTCATAGAGCTGCGATTGATAGAAATAATATACTATGAACCAATTTGCGTATGTTTGAAAATTTAGAACGCAATAGATACAAATTTGGTAAATTAATAAATTTTGGATCATGAGCTATATATGATGTTGCTAAGAATAATTCTGAAGTTTCCGAAAACGATATATATAAAAATATGGGTGTTGATGAGCATAGTTTTGCCAAATATGTGATGCAAAAACAGATTGATAATCTGCCCAATTTTGTTAATTTAAATATATTCTGAATATTTTGAAAATATGAAGATTATTCAATTCGTTTTATATCTAATGCGATTGCAAAATCATTATTTTGATTGTCTATAACTTTACGTCAAAATCGTAGATTTAGTTATTTGTATATTGATGATTTAATGCCGATTATTGAGCGATTCATTGAAAATGAACAAAAATATAAATCTTATAATATTGTTCCAGATGACTATGTTGAACTACGTGATATTGCATATATCATTTCTGATATCGCTTGAGGTATCGATGTAAAAATAGCAAGTGATTGATATTGATTAGATTACTATGGTTCTAATAAGCGTTTGAAAAATGAATTTAAAAATGTAAAGTTTACCTCTATTAATGAAGCAATACAGGACTTATATAACCGGTATTGAAAAAATATTAATTTAATAGATAAGCAATTTTTACTTTATGATAAATAATTCAAATGAATAAACTAGAAAAGATGATGCTTGCGCACCTGTTAAAATTAAAAGATCATAACATCTCTGCTGTTAAAATTTCTTTTGAAGATGAGTGATTAACTGGCGAATTAGCTCAAATTATCACCTCAATTTCTATGCGTGCTGGTGTTGACGTCGCGATTAAAATTGGTGGTTGTGAAGCTCGTCGTGATCTACACGATGCGAAAGTTTTAGGAGCCGCAAAAGTTGTTGCCCCCATGATAGAAACGCCTTATTCATTAAAAAAATTTGTGGAAGCAGTGAACATTATATATCCCATTCAAGAATGACATGATACTAAATTTGTTATTAATATCGAAACAATGACAGGTTTTAAAAATCTAATAGAAATGATGAATCAGGAAGAATCGAAGATAATATCGTGAATAACACTATGACGCGTAGATTTTTCTTGATCAATTTGACAGGATAGATCATACTGTAATTCAGATGAAATGTTAGAAATAGCAAAAAATATTTGTGAAATATGTCGTTCAAACAACAAGAGTTTTTGTCTATGATGAGCTATATCAGATAAAGCAATTAATTTTATGTACTCATTACCAATAGATGTTTTTAATACATTTGAAACACGTAATATTGTATTTGATGCTAAAAAAGCATTAGAAGACGAAAAACTTGATGATGCTTTAATAACTGCGATGGAATTTGAATTAGCTTGGATGCAGAGGAAACATGAGTTTTATGATAGAATTGCTAATGCGGAAATATCACGTATAGAAATGATAACAAAACGTGTTGAGGCTGCTAAAAATGCTTCTTTATCATAAATAATAATTATATAATGAAACAATATGATGCATATATATTTGATATAGATTGAACATTACTAGATACTTCCATTTGAATTTTAAATAGTTTATATGAAGCCATAGTACAATGTGGTATAAAAATTGATCGCAAAAAGATTTCAACAAATTTAATTGGTTATAAAATTTGAGAGATTATTGATATTCTAAATATATGTAATAATGATGAAATAAAATCAAAGATAATTTCAAACTTTCGTGAAATTTATGATGCGAATGCTCATAAAAATGTTGTGTGGTATGACATTTCATTTAAATATATATCTAATTTAATTTGAAACAAAAAAGATATATTTATAGCAACAAACAAGCCAAGTCGTGCTACAAATTTAATATTAAAGGAATTAAATATGAATTTTGCAAAAGATGTTTATTATCCTGATAAATATGATGATAAAGTTTTAAATAAGTCGGAAATGGTTTCAGACATAATAAGAAAGTATAGTTTAGATCCATCTAAAACTGTTTATATAGGTGATACTGACATTGATTATAAAGCCGCCCATGAGAATGGTTGTGCTTTTTGATTTGCTAAACATGGTTATTCTGAAAATGCTGAATATCTTTCAGCTAATGCTGATTTTATTTTTTGAGAATAATATGATAAAAGTTACTGATTATATAGCAAAAAGATTGAAAGAGCACTGAGTAGAACATTTTTTTATGGTATCTGGTGGTGCTATGCATTTAAATGATAGTCTTTGACATGCAATTCCATATACTGCAAATCATCATGAACAGGCATGTGCAATTGCGGCTGAAGGTTATGCTCGTGTAAATCAAAGATTAGCAGTGGTAAATGTCACGACATGACCTGGTTGATTAAATTCTTTAAATGGTGTCATGTGACAATGGACTGATAGTATTCCAGTACTTTATCTATCTGGTCAAGTTAAATATTCAACAACATTAGATTCGTGTAAAGAAATACCTTTGAGACAATTAGGTGATCAAGAAGTTGATATTATATCTGTTGTAAGACCATTAACTAAATATGCAGAAATGGTTACGGATGCTAAATATATAAAATATCATCTTGATCGTGCTATATATGAAGCGACACATGGTCGTATGTGACCTGTATGGTTAGATGTCCCTATGAACATCCAGGGAGCAATAATAGATGAAAATGAATTAGTAGAATTTACTGAACCAGATTCTGATGAAAAATCTGATTTAAAAATCGATATAGTTATTGAAAATTTAAAAAATGCAAAACGTCCTTTAATAGTTGCAGGGCATTGAATTCGTTTATCTGGTCAAATTGATAATTTTAATAAACTAATAAAAATAATGAATATACCCGTTGTAACAACATTCAATGGGTATGATTTGATTGATACTAATGATAATTTATTTGCTGGTCGTATTTGAACAGTTGGACAAAGATCTGGTAATTTTGTATTACAGAATGCAGATGTAATTTTATTTTTATGAACACGTAACAACATTCGTCAAGTGTCATACAACTGGGAAAATTTTGCAAAAAATGCAATAAAAATAATCGTAGATATAGATGAAGCAGAATTGAATAAACCAACTGTCCGTCCAGATATTTCAATTAATGCTGATCTAAGTGATTTTATACCAAATTTGATTTCTAAAGCGCAAGATTTTTCTAAACAAGATTGGTGAGAATACTGCCACAACATTGTTAAAAAATATTCATTTGAAAATAGTTCAGATTATGCTAAAAATGAAAGTGATGAAATTAATGTATATCATTTCGTTCATGAATTAACATCCTTAATGCCTAGTAATTCAATAATGGTTGCTGCTAATGGTTCTGCTTGTGTTTGTACACATCAAGTTGGAGTAGTAAAAAAAGGTCAACGTCAATTTTGGAATAGTGGTGATGCATCAATGGGATACGATTTACCAGCTGCAATTGGTGCCTCATACCAGGCAGATTGACGTCCTGTTGTTTGTTTAGCTTGAGATGGTTCTATTATGATGAATTTGCAAGAATTGGAAACTATATCATACAATAAATTACCTATAAAAATATTTGTAATAAATAATAATGGATATTCATCAATTCGCCAGACACAACGCAATTTTTTTGATGGTCGTATGACATGATCTGGTGTAGATAGTGGTGTTTGAATTCCTGAATTCTCAAAAATTTCGGTAGCATTTAATATTCCAACAATACAAATAAAAGATTCACAAGAAATGAAAGAAAAAATTAATCAAGCATTATCATCACTTGGTCCAATTCTGGTTGAAGTTTTCACAGAACAAGAATATGCATTTTTACCAAAGTTATCAGCAAAGAAATTGCCTGATTGATCGATGGTTTCGCCATCATTGGAAGATATGTATCCATTTTTACCTGAAGAGGAAATGAAAGAGAATATGTTTATAAGTAAAAAATAATAGTTTTCATTTTTTCAATAGCTATTTATATTATAATTTATTATTAAATGAAATTAACAAGGAGTTGCCCTATTTGTGAAAATAATACAGGGAGTGAATTACAAACTATTAAAATGGATATTCCTAGTAATATTAAGTTAACTAATAAATATAATATTGTTTCATGTAATGTGTGTGGAAGTTGTTTTGCGAATACAAGTTCTTCTGCAGAAGATTATGATGATTACTACTGTAATCATAATTATTATGGTTGATGACGGTCCTATAATTCCAGTAGTGAATCTGATTATTTATCAATAAGCAGAATACTTGATAAATGGTTTGATAAAACAATTTCAGTTGCTGATATGTGATGTTGAAATTGAAAACTTCTTAGCTTTTTAAAAGAAAAATGATACAAAAATATTATTTGAATAGATCCATCCTATGACTCAATTAATGAACTAGATAGAATTGGTATTCAGTGAGCTATTGGATCTGTCTATGGTAAACCTGATAAAAATTTTAAAAAAGCTAAAATTGTTATAATGACCATGGTTTTAGAACACTTACTTGAGCCACTTAAAGCCATAAAGAATATTACTGATAATTATTTAGCAGATGATTGATACATTATTGTAACTTGGCCTCATTTTGAAGATTTACTTTTGGATAATTCTCCAATACTTAATAATTTTAACCATGAGCATATTAATTATTTTTCTGTAAAAAGTGCAGATTGGTTATTCGGAAGATGTGGATTTACTAGAATTGAAAAACATATCTCAATTTGTTTTAATCATAATGATAATTTGCAGTTTTCAAATATTGTATTATATAAGATAAACTTGAATAATAGTCAAAAAAATATTAAAGATGAAACAACTGCTGAAAGTATTAATGAATATGTATCAAGAGTTCAAAATAGGGAATTGAAATTTATTAAAAGCATAGATCAATTATCACAAACAAACAAGGATGTTATTGTATGGGGTACGTGAGCTTATACAATGCATCTAATGGCTAATTCTTCTCTTAGTAAATGTAATATTTCTTGTTTTGTTGATAATAATAAATTAAGGGTTGGTGGAACGTTATATGGTAAACCTGTAAAAAGTCCAGAAATTGTTAAAAAATTTTCTGGCACAGTAGTTGTTACAGCGATGTTATATTGAAAGGATATTTGAGAACAGATTAGAAAAATGGGGAACAATAACTGTGAAATCTTGATTATTTAGTATGTTATGTAATATTGGTGTAAATAATAAGGTTTCAATTCATTTTTACTTTAAGTAATAATATATAACAATGAATTTGCAACAATCAGCCAAGAATATTCGTACAACAATTTTAAAAATGATTTATAATAGTAAAAGTTCACATATTTGAAGTGCTTTTTCTGTTGTAGATATACTAACTTATATATATTTTACTCAATTTAAGAATTGAGATAAATTAATTTTGAGTAAATGACATGCATGATCTGCATTATATGCAACTTTAGCTGAATTGTGAAATATTGATAAAGAAAAATTGATTAATACATATTGTACCAACTGACAGAAATTATGATGACATGTTACGTTATGATCTGTTCCATGAGTAGATGTTACGGCTTGAGCATTGTGACATTGATTGTCTATGTGAATATGAATGGCTTTATCACTAAAGAAAAATAGAGTTTATGTGATTTTGTGAGATTGAGAAATAAATGAATGATCTATATGGGAATGATTTTTGTTTGCACAACAGAAGAAACTTAACAACTTAGTTGTTGTTATTGATAAAAATGGTCAACAGGCAATGTGACCCACAAAAGATATTATAGATATTCCTAATTTAGATAAAGTTATGATAAATCTATGATGGCATGTACAAGTTATTGATTGAAATAATTTTGATGATATTGAAAGAGCCTTTAATAACTTGTCAGAAAACCAATCAAATTTGATAATAGCTGATACTATAAAATGAAAGTGAGTCGATTTTATGGAAGATAATGTAGTTTTCCATTATAAAACCCCAACTGAAGAACAATATAATGATGCTTTACTTCAAATTAATAAATAAGATGAGAAATTGTGTAATAAATAACTTGGTAGCTGAAGCTAAAAAAAATAAAAATATCATGTTATTAGTATGAGATTTATGATATTGAGTCACAGATCCTTTTGAAAATGAATTGCCAGACCAATTTATAAATGTATGAATTGCTGAACAAAACATGATATGAATTGCCGCATGATTAGCACTTAATGGTAAAAAGGTTTTTTGTTATTCTATAGTACCATTTCTTACAATGAGATGCTATGAACAGTTAAGAATTGATGTATGTGCTCAAAATTTGGATGTAAATTTAATTTGAATTGGTTGATGATTCGCTTATTGAACATTATGAAATACTCATTATGGTATAGAGGATATAAATGTAATGAAATGATTACCAAACATGAAAATACTTAGCCCTGCTGATAAGTTTGAAGCTGAAGCTTGTATGAAATATTTATTTGAAAACAAATGACCATTTTTTCTCAGATTAAATAGATGATGAGAAGCGAATAATTATATCGATAATTTACCTGAAAGATCAAATATAAGTGAATGAATTGTAGTAAAACAATGAGCAGATATTGTTCTTATATCAACTTGAAATATTTTGTCTAATGTTATTAAAGCATCAGAAATTTTAGAACAAAATTGATTATCTGTTAAAATATTAAGTATTCCTTTGGTAAAGCCGATGAATAACAATTTTATACTAAAAAATATTATTTGAAAAAAGTGAGTGTTTACGATCGAAGAACACACAATTATTGGGTGATTATGAGATTCAATAGCATCAATTATTGCTGAAAATTGAATTAAAACTAAATTTAAAAAATTATGAATTCCAGATATATTCCCAGAAATAGTCTGAAATCAAGATTATATGAGATGATACATATGAATAGATTGAGAAAGTATTGCAAATACAGTTTTACGTACTTTACAAAATTAACTCATGCACAATTTCTACAAATGAAAAACGATTTTAGTAACTTGATCAACATGATTTAAATGATCATGGTTAAGCTTTTGGTTAAATAAATTATGAGCCAATGTGATAGGTTATGCATTGGAGCCAAATACTAATCCTGATTTATTTACTGTTTTAAATCTAAACAAAAAAATTACTCAGATTTATTGAAATATTTCTGATTATAAAAAATTGGAAGATGTCGTAGAAGAATATAAACCAGAAATAATATTTCATTTGGCTGCACAACCAATAGTAAGAACAAGTTATGATGAGCCTGTATATACTATGCAAACAAATGTTATGTGAACAGTAAATATAATGGAACTTATCAGAACTAAAGAATATATAAAATGATGAGTGATTATTACAACTGATAAAGTATACGAAAATAAAGAATGGTTATGGCCATATAGAGAAAATGATAGATTATGATGATTTGATCCATATAGTAGTTCTAAAGCTATGGCTGAGTTAGCTGTAGAGAGTTATAGAAAATCATTTTTACAGAAAACTGATAAAAAAATCTGTGTAGTTAGGGCATGAAATGTAATCTGATGATGAGATTGGGCCAAAGATAGGCTTATTCCAGATATTATCAGGTCATTACAAAACAATGAAAATGTGGCTCTTAGAAATCCTGATGCAGTCAGACCTTGGCAATATGTTTTAGATGCATTACATTGATATTTGATTGCATGAATGAAAATGTTTGAAGATGATAAATATCAATGAGCTTACAACTTTTGACCAGATATTACAGATACTCTAAAGGTAATGGATATTGTGAAACAATCAATTGAAATACTTTGAAAATGATGATATGAAATCAAGCCTGAAATGAATCAATGAAAGCATGAAGCCTGACTTTTATTGCTAGATAACACAAAATCCAAAACATTATTATGATGGAATCCAAAATATAATGTCCATGATGTATTGATTAGGACACTTAATTTTTATAAAGAATACTACGATTGAAAAAATGTAGAAGAATTTGCTAGTAATGAAATAGAAAATTATTTGTAATTTTATATTAATATTTAATTATTCAATGTATACAAAAGAAGAGTTAAAATCGTTTATAGATTCGAAGAAAAAAGATTTTATTCCATGAGAATCACCAGTTCCAGTATCATGAAAAGTATTTGATGAAAATGAACTTAGTAATATGATGGAAGCTGTAATGGATTGTCACTGGACAGAATGAAGATGGAATGAAAAATTTGAAAAAAGACTGTCAGAATTTCTTTGAGTAAAATTTGTAGCAACAACGAATTCATGAAGTTCAGCAAATCTTCTTGCGCTATCAACATTGACATCAAAAGAGTTATGAGACAGACAGTTAAAACCATGAGATGAAGTGATAACAGTAGCTGCATGATTCCCAACAACAATTACTCCAATTATTCAAAATAGATTGGTTCCTGTTTTTGTGGATGTAGATTTATGAACATATGAAGTAAATATTGAAGCTCTTAAACAAGCAATCTCTCCTAAAACAAAATGTATCATGTTGGCACATACATTATGAAATGCTTTTAATCTTTGAGAAATAACAAAACTATGTAAAGAACATAATTTATGGTTAATTGAAGATACATGTGATGCATTAGGTACAAAATATAACGGACAATATATTTGAACATTTGGAGATATTTGAACGTTATCTTTTTATCCAGCACATCATATTACTACATGAGAATGAGGAGCTCTAATTTCTAATAATCCTTTATTGTATAAATTAATTAAACAGTTTAGAGATTGGTGAAGAGATTGTCGATGTAAGACATGACAAGATAATAGCTGTGGAATGAGATTTAAATGGCAATTATGAGATTTACCAGAATGATTTGATCATAAATATATCTATTCAAAAATATGATATAATCTAAAAATTACAGATATGCAAGCAGCAATTGGAGTAGCTCAATTAGAAAAATTACCAAATTTTATCCAAAAAAGAAAAGATAATTTCAAGTATTTAAAGGACAAGTTTATCGAAAATTGATTAGATCAATATTTTATTTTACCAGAAGCTACAGAGAATTCAGAACCAAGTCGGTTTGGATTCTGTCTGAGCTTAAAAGGAGAATCATGAATTAATCGTGAAGAATTACTTCAATATTTAAATGAAAAAAAAATCTGAACTAGATTGTTATTTGCTTGAAATTTTACGAGACAACCAGCATTTTTAGATTATGTTAAAGAATGTAGGATTGAATGAGAGCTTATAAATACTGATTATATTGTTAGCAACACATTCTGGTTATGAATATTCCCATGATTAACTAATGAGATGTTAGATTATGTTGTTTTAAAAATTAAACAATTTATCGATGAAAGAAAATAAACAACCTGTTTTAAGTATTTGTATACCAACGTGGAATAGGTGGTATTCATTGCAGTATACTTTAAAATCAATCATGGATCAAGATGAGTTTAAATCTTGAGAAGTTGAAATTGTGATTAGTGATAATGCGAGTACTGATGAGACAGAAATTGAAGTTTGAAAATTGTGTAAAAAATATAAAAATATTAGATATTTTAGGAATGAAAAGAACACATGACAGGCAAATATTAATAAAGCTCTTTCATTGTGAAGGTGAGAATATTTATGGTTACTTTGAAGTGATTCTATCATAATCAACGAGTGAATAAGGGATACTATTAGTATTATCAAAAACCAAAAACCAGATATTATATATTATAATTGGGAAGACTGACAACCATTATATGTGAATGATAAATTACCTGAATTTGATACAACTGATAATTTATATCTTGTAAATAGTCAAAAATCTTTTGTTACATTATTGAATAATTTATATTGATTTAATAAAAGAAATTTTCGGTTCATTGAAAAAATAATTACATTTATTTCTATTAGATGTATTTCTAAGGAGCAATATGATAAAATTATTAATAATATTTATTCGCAACAAGAAGATTTTGATAATCACTCTTTTTCTCAAACAATTCTTTTTTTCTTCAAAGAAGTAGAAAATTCAATAATTGTGTTGTGTACACCACATATATCAAGGAATAAAATTGGGAAAAAGAACAAAACATCATATTGGGTTTCTAGAAAAATAATGGAAGATTTAATCGATATATATAATTATATACAAAATAAATCTTGAGTGAGTTTTAAGAGAACAATTTTGATTAAATCTATTTTTTTGTGGATAAAAAGGTACATTCTTTCTATAATTT
>JAEEGI010011269.1_pt1 | contig 19298 bp, 18 predicted proteins | sample 8958751 | NCBI WGS metagenome assembly JAEEGI01 (sample SAMN16246545, study PRJNA631951) | gut metagenome | biome: gut microbiome; feature: rumen; material: KS-attached | host: Bos | place: Iran: Karaj | collected 2018-10 | reverse complement strand
TTTCATGTACGGGCAGTCGGGTAAGCAGGCAAGCATTCGGTCCAGTTATTTAATAACCGATGTACTAGGATTTCTGAAAATATATTGACATGTGTTTTTCTAAAGTGTATATTGAGTTCATTATTTAGTGAGGAAACAAAAATGAATATTTTATTACTTAACAGCTTAAGACGCAGACAGAGAAGACATAAGTTCTTGTGATCATTGCAGATTTACCGCATGGTTGCAAGAACGTATGTCTTGCTTTCGTGCGGTTGCTGTTAATAAGATATTTTAAGCAGAACCGTAAAGGATTTAGCAGATAATCTAAATCTATTGCGGTTCTTTTTTTATCCAAAACTCAGAAAGGAATGCAGAAATGAAGGAAAACGTTAGCAAAGTTATTTCAGAAGTAGTAGGGGGTATGGAGCGTAAGCAAATCAAAGAATTACTGGAGACACCACCGGATAGCTCAATGGGAGATATGGCATTACCATGCTTCTCTTTTGCGAAGGTCATGCATAAGAGTCCGGCATCTATAGCTTTGGAAATCAAGGAAAAACTAGAGGACTATAAGGACGACCTGTGTATAGACCGGATTGATGTTGTTGGAGGATATTGCAATCTTTTCTTTGACCGCTCAGAGTATGTCAAGAAAGTGTTAACTTCTTTGCAACAGGATAATCATGGTGTAATGAAAACAGGAGAAGGGAAAACGGTCTGCATAGATTACTCATCACCCAATATTGCCAAGAACTTTCATGTGGGGCATCTTCGTACAACAGTCATAGGCAATTCCCTATACAAAATATACGATAAGCTAGGCTATAAAGTAGTGCGCATCAATCATCTTGGGGATTGGGGAACTCAGTTTGGTAAGCTGATTGTTGCATATAAAAAATGGAGCAGCAAAGAAGCAGTCGAAGAAAAGGGAATCCAGGAGCTTCTGAATATCTATGTTAAATTCAACACCGAAAAAGAGGCGCATCCAGAGCTTATGGATGAAGCCCGCGGATGGTTCGTAAAAATGGAAGCTGGAGATGAAGAAGCTCTTTCTATCTGGGAATGGTTTAAAGAGATCAGCATGATAGAATTTGAGCGTGTTTATAAAATGCTTGGGATAGATTTTGATTCATATACCGGCGAAAGCTTCTATCGTGAAAAAGTGCCGGCTCTAAGTAAGCTTCTTACAGAAAAAGGATTGCTTGTAGAAAGTCAGGAAGCCAATGTGATTGATCTTTCGGAATATGACATGCCGCCATGCATGATAACGAAGAAAGATGGGAGTTCAATATACCACTCCCGCGATATAGCTGCTGTCTTATACCGCAAGGGAAAATATGATTTTGATAAATGCTTGTATGTGACAGGACTTGAGCAGTCACTCCACTTCAAACAGGTTTTTAAAGCCATCGAGCTCATGGGATATGATTATTATAAAAATCTTATACATGTTCCTTATGGACTTGTAAGCCTTGAAGGGGAGAAGCTTTCTACACGTACAGGAAACATTATTTATGCTGAAGACATCTTAAATGAAGCTATTAACCGGGCAAAAGAGCTGATCAATGAAAAAAATCCTACACTTGAAGATAAGGATAATGTCTCTAAGAAAGTTGGCATAGGAGCAGTTATTTTCCATGATCTTTTCAATCAGCGAATAAAGAATATTGATTTTTCCTGGGATGATGTACTTAGTTTTGAAGGTACTACCGGACCCTATGTCCAATATACAAATGCCCGAGCTGGAAGCATACTTCGCAAATATGGAAAGAAAATAACTGACAGTAACATAGAATACAAGGCTCTTACAGATGATCCTACATATGAACTTATTAAATCAATCAGCGGTTATGAAAAGGCAATAGAAGCTGCTGCGACACGATATGAGCCTTCAGTTATGGCGCGTTTTCTCATTTCTTTGTGTACTACATTTAATAAGTTTTATCAGGAATGCAAAATCCTAAAGGAAGAAAATGAAAATGTTAAAACAGCGCGACTGTACTTGGTTGAGATAGTAAAAGAAATTATTGTTGAGGGATGTGATCTATTGGGGATACAATGTCCTGAAGAAATGTAATAAGGAGAGTGGTGATGAAACAAAGAATGATAGAACTAATCAAGGCAGACAACTCGTACCCTAACACTATGCGCTTACTAAACATCGAAATTCCCCCAAAACGGTTTTCCGATGCTCTTTTGCAGTCTTTGCTTACCTCTGTTACATCGGGATTTCAAAAAATAAGATTTCCGATGCAGTTTTTTCCGCTTTTTAGTCCGCAAAGACATCGAAATTTAAAAATACAAGATTTCCGATGCATTCCTCGGCTCCTGCACCACTTTTTATACATCGGAAACAGAAAAAAACAAATTTCCGATGTATCTCTGCCTTTTTGACGCCCCAAAACCGCCCCGGGGGAGGCAAAATCTCAAAAATGAACCCATAACCCCGTCCCCGGGGTTCATTTAAGAATGTGATTGACAATGGTGAGGACGTTGGGTATAATGTCTGAATCTTTTGAAACACCGAAAAAGCGGGAGTGAAGGGAGCACTCCCGCAGTTTTGTATTATGGATGGGGGAAATAATTATGAAAAGTAAGAAACTCTCTTTAGGTGAAACGCTTAAAAATGCGTTTTATGCTCTCAAACTCGGGAAGAAATTTTCGATGCGGCTGTTTATCAATGTGATATTCATGTCTGTCATGGGATATTTCGAATGGGTTTTCTTTTCCTCGGTCTTTATGAAAAAGATCGTAGGATATCTGGAAAACAATGAGGATTATCGCAAGATCCTGGCCTATATAGGCATTTGCGGGCTTGTGATCGGGCTTCTGAATCTGTATGAGCATTACTTTCAGAACGTGACGTTGCCGATAGAGGGCACACGTTTGTACGGTAAGCTCTATCATATGCTGTTCGACAAGGCAAGGAATGTGGAACTCAGCTGTTACGAAAATTCCGATTTTTACAATCAATATACCATGGCCATGGACGGAGCCGATGAGAAGATAGGCGATGTTTTGAAGCGATTCTGGGGTATCATCTTTGGTACCATAGCCACAGGCTTTGTATTTTATCTGATGTTTACCATCGATAAATTTGCGGTCATATTTATTATCTGCCCTTTGGTGGGTAATTTTGTTTTCGGAAGCATCAAGAATAAATATGAATACAAGCGCTACAAGGAACAGGTGGCGGCAAACAAGATGCTGAACTACGTGAGCCGAGCCATGTATCTTCCGGACTATGCCAAGGAGATCAGGCTCTTTAACGTATATAACATACTTAAAAGGCAATACAGCGATGCTACGGATAATAACATACGTGCCGCGAAAAGATATGCCTTTCCCAATGCTTTTACCAACTTCTGGAAGATAACCTTCACTTTCTCGGTCATCTTTGAAGGAGTTCTGTTTTACGCCATATACAGAAATCTGGTGACAAGATCCATCTCCCTTGCGGATCTGACCATCATGACGAGTATGATGGTATCCATGACCTGGATACTGATCGGACTCTTTGACGATATCGTGAACTTCATGAAGGATGGCGTTTTTATCAACAATCTGAGGGGCTTTCTGGAGTACGAAGAGAAGATACCCGAGGATTACGACGGTATCGTTCCGGAGAGCTTTGAGTCTTTGGAGTTTGACAATGTTTCCTTCTCGTACACTGACGAAGAAACCATAAAGGATCTTTCGTTTACTGTCAAAAAAGGGCAAAATGTGGCGCTGGTGGGGCATAACGGAGCAGGAAAGACCACGATCATAAAACTGCTGTTGAGGCTCTATGATCCGACTTCCGGAGTTATCAGACTGAACGGCAGGGACATTAAAGAATACAACCTTCATGCCTACAGAGACCTTTTTGCCACCACTTTCCAGGACTTTGCAATAATGGGCATGTCCATAAGGGACAATGTATTGATGGGACGTCATTATGAAAACGATGACGAGGTGGTAAGTAATGCGCTTAAAAAGTCGGGAGTGTACGAGCGCGTAATGAAGCTGGAAAAGGGCACAGATACCGTGATGACGAAGGAATTCGACGAAAACGGTGCGGTGTTCTCCGGCGGTGAAAGTCAGAAATTGGCGGTTTCCAGGACTTTTGCAAAGCCCGCTCCCGTAAAGATCTTTGACGAGCCTTCAAGTGCTCTGGATCCCATTGCGGAGTACGATCTTTTCAATAACATCACAAAAGAAGGAAGCGACCATACCCTTTTGTTCATATCCCACAGACTGTCCAGCGTCAAGCACTGCGACAAGGTGTTTATGCTTGAAAAAGGCCGGCTGGTGGAGGAAGGCTCCCATGAGGACCTTATGAAGCTTGACGGGAAATATGCAAAGATGTATCGCCGTCAGGCCAACAACTATCTTGCAATTGACGAGAAGGAGGCAGCGGTATGAGCAAAAGTAAAAAAGACGAGAACAAGCAGCCCTTTAAGAAGGTGTTGCTGAATAATATGTTTTTGATAAAGCTATGTTTTAAGGCTTCCCCCGCACTTGTCATATTTCCGGTACTGGATGCGGTGAGAAACCAGGTTTCCATTTTCTTTGAGCACACCGTGTGCATAGGTTATGTGCTGGAGGCAGCGGAATTCGGCTATCCTTTTAAGAAGGTGGCTGCGGCCATCATCCTTTTGTTTGTGTGTATATCCATCGGCATGGTCTTTACCGTGTGGGTAGGAGATTATGTGCGCGCCAAGGAAGGACCCAAGGTCAGCAAAAAGATCAAACTCATGCTTTATGACAAGGCCAAAGAGCTGGATCTGGAATGCTATGACAATCCCGACTATTACAACGAGATGGTGCTGGCGATCTCTGAGGTAGACAAGCAGATAGATAGGTGCATACAGTTTCTCTGCAACTTTTTTGCGGGACTTGCCACCTTTATCACCACAGGCATATATTTTATGAAGAAGGATGGGCTTTCCATACTGTTTGCGGTGGGATCCTTCCTGCTTACCTTCTTCTTTATGCAGGCATATAATAAGCTTTCCTACAAGATCAGGGTGTCAAGAAATCCCTACGAACGAAAGAGGGATTATGTGAAGAGAGTATTTTATCTGCCCAATTGTGCAAAGGAAATGCGCTTGAACCCTGAAGTCGGGGATATACTTTATAAGGATTTTGATAAGGCGAATGAGGAAGTTGCGGGCGTCGAGAAGAGATATGCCGGAAAGCATTTTTTAATGAGCTATGTGGCGAAATACATTGGAAACGATTTCTTCTGCGATGTCATCTATATTGCATATCTGGTGCTTAGGGCTACGGTTTGGGGATCGCTTTACTTTTCAAGCGTTGCCATCCTCTACAATTCTTTCGGAAGGATGAAGAGGGGACTCAGGGTGTTCACGGACACTTATCCCTTTGCCTGCGAGACAAGCCTTTACGTGCAGAAGATACGAAACTTCCTGGAGTACGAGAAGAAGATCGTCTCTACGGATGGGAAGGAACCGGAGCAGTGCGCGAAGGAGGTGCGGGTGGAAAACCTGTCTTTTGCCTACAACAAGACCGGAGAGATGCTGCTTAAGGACATAAATCTTAACATAAAGCCGGGCGAAAAGATCGCTCTGGTAGGTTACAACGGAGCGGGGAAGACCACTTTTGTAAAGCTTTTGATGAGGCTTTACGATCCGGTGGGCGGCAGGATCCTTATGGACGGAAACGATATAAAGGCCTACGAGGTGGAGAAGTTCAGAAGGTCCATCGGCGTTGTTTTCCAGGACTTTAAAATATTTGCTGGCACGATCTCGGAAAATGTGGTAATGGATAATCTTAGCGGAAATGAGGAAGAAAAGGTAAGAGATGCCCTTTCGGACAGCGGATTGCTGAAGAAAGTCGACAAGATGGAAAATGGCACGGAGACCTATCTTACCACGGAAACCAGGGATGACGGCGTGGATATGTCCGGCGGTGAGTCCCAGAAACTGGCGATATCCAGAGTATTCTATCAGGATGCGGGGCTTATGATCCTGGATGAACCCTCCAGTGCGCTGGATCCCATCGCTGAATATCAATTGAATCACGCTATGCTGACAGCAACCAAGGACAAGACGGTGATCTTCATATCCCATCGTCTGTCCACAACGCGTATCGCGGACCGCATCATCATGCTGGAGAACGGCAGGGTGGTGGAGGAAGGAACTCACGAGGAGCTGCTTGAACGCGACGGAAAGTATGCCGGCATGTGGAAGGTGCAGGCAGGAGCATATATGTAGAAGACTTTGGGGACGGGCAGTGGAAAGACCGGTGGAGGCGTGGAATTGCATAAAAATAAAAAATGAATAAAAATACTATTCCAATTCATATTTATGTATGCTATAGTAAGGCAGTGTGGTAAAACAACATAGTAAATATGGTTTGGAGGAGAAACAATGAACACAATTTCTTTTTGCATCATGGTGACCATAGCGATCTACCTGCTTTTGATGCTGGCGGTGGGATTCATTTACAGCAAGAACAACAGTAACTCCAAGGATTTCTACCTTGGCGGTCGTAAAATGGGACCTTTGGTAACCGCAATGTCTGCCGAAGCATCAGACATGTCATCATGGCTGCTTATGGGCATTCCGGGGCTGGCTTATCTGTCCGGCATCTGTGAGCCCTTTTGGACCATTTTGGGATTGGGAATAGGAACTTACTTAAACTGGCTTTTGGTTTCGAAGAGACTCCGTAGGTATTCGGATAACATTGATGCATACACGATCCCGGAGTTTTTCTCTAAGAGATTTCATGACGCGAAGGGACAGTTAAGTGCTATCGCGGCACTGGTCATCATCGTGTTTTTTGTACCCTATACAGCTTCCGGCTTCGCAGCTTGCGGTAAGCTGTTCAACTCACTTTTCGGAGTAAATTATGTGGTTGCCATGGTGGCATCTGCACTCATCATTACGGGATACACCATCATGGGCGGTTTCAAAGCCGTTTCCACCACTGACTTTATCCAAAGTCTTGTAATGACTCTGGCACTTATCGTAGTATTGGGATTTTCTGTAAGTGTGGCAGGCGGATGGGACGTGGTGATAAACAATGCAAAAGCATTGCCCGGACATATAAGCCTTTCACTTTATCACGATGCGGCAAACAATACGGCAGCCAGCTATGGCGGTGTGATCGCGATCATATCAACCCTTGCATGGGGCCTCGGATATTTCGGTATGCCCCACATTCTGCTCAGATTTATGGCTATCAAGGATGAGAAGAAGCTGGCTCTGTCAAGAAGAGTAGCCACTGTTTGGGTTTTCATAGCAATGGGACTTGCTATGATCATCGGTCTTGCGGGACTTGCTCTCACGGGCGTGGGAAAGGTGGAATACCTGAATACATCAGCTTCTGCTGAGACCATAATCGTAAAGATCGCGGACCTTATTTCACAGAACGGCATTTTTGCGGCAATAGTTGCAGGGCTTATCCTGGCTGGTATCCTTGCAGCGACTATGTCCACAGCGGATTCCCAGATGCTGGCCGCTGCTTCATCCGTATCCGAAAACATAATGGGTGAATTCTTTAAGGTAAAAATGGATGAGAAGAAAAAGATCTTTGTTGCAAGGATCGCCATTGTTGTTATAGCTGTATTCGGTGTGATCCTTGCATTGAATCCCGAATCCTCTGTGTTCCGTATCGTATCCTTCGCATGGGCAGGCTTCGGCGGAGCCTTCGGACCTGTAATGCTTCTGGCGCTTTTCTGGAAGAGGACCACAAAACAGGGCGCTCTTTGGGGAATGATCGGCGGAGGTGCCATGGTATTTATCTGGAAGTTTTTGATCAAGCCTCTGGGCGGAGTATTCTCTATATATGAGCTTCTTCCCGCTTTCATATTCTCTCTTGTGATCGTGGTAGTGGTATCGCTTCTTACAAAAGAGCCGGATGAGAGCATTGCTGAGGAATTTAAGAAGGCACAGGCATAAAAAAATTAACGGGAGCATCATCACATGTTCCCGTTTTTTTGACCCTTTGGGGACGGGGTTAGGGGTTCAAAAAGTGAACCCCTAACCCCGTCCCCAAAGGGTCAAAAAGTGAATTGTTTTAGAAATTTATAACTTCCGGCGCTTCTGTAAAGGAACTGAAGGTTGCGGTAGCGTTCTTAAAATAAAGCATCTGCATATTGTCGTCATCGGCACTGTAAAGGCCCTTGAGACTGGGCATCTTGTCAAGCATGGCGACTTTTACCTCGTGATCGTCATCATTAACGAGCTCGCCTGCCACCCGCAGCCATTTTGAATCCTTCCATGCACAGATCTCGACCTTGGGATTGGCAGCGATCTGCCTGGAAACGTCTTTTGACTTGCCGGTCTGAATGTACAAGCGGCCGTTGTAGAGAAGAGCAGTTCCGAAAACTCGGCATCTGGGCTGATCACCCTCCACGGTTGCAAGAAAATAACTTTGGGTTTCTTCAAGAAAATCGTAGACTCTTTGTATGCCTGTCATAATATATTACCTCCAAAAGGTTTAAATTTGAAAACTGATATTATTATATTTACCGGAAATGCTATCGTCAATTAAGCGCGGATAAATTTGCGTTTTGGGACAAAAATATCATACAGGCATATATTTTGTTGACTTTTAAGGGAATATAGTTTTATAATGATGTCAAATAGCAGGGAGGCACAGAGTATGAAAATAAATACACTTGAGGATGCATTGAAAAGAATAGAGGAATTGGAAAAAGAGGTGGCGGAGTTAAAAGTCGAAAACGAAAAGCTTAAAAGCCGCAATTTTGGTGGACGCAAGAAGCATGATGAGGCCTGGATGGCTTCCTATAACGATTTCATCAAAGAATACGAGAAGGGTAAGGCACTCATGGAGATCGTAGCGGAAGGGAATGTCAGCAGAAGGACAGCCTACAGGTATCTGGCATATTATAAAGAATTAAACAAGAAAAGGTGACGGCAGTCACTTTTTTTATTTACGAAAATGTATATTATTGAGATATAAAATGAACCTTTGGGGACGGGGTTAGGGGTTCAAAAAATGAACCCCTAACCCCGTCCCCGGGGGTCAAAAAGGAAGAGAAAATGAAAAACAAACTTTCTGCATTTAAGTACATCAGGAATAACAAGAAAACCGTAGGTACGCTGATAGTGGCGCTGACGCTGTCGTTTGTGACCATGTATGTGATACATATTATGCTGGCGATGATGGGAGAGAGCGTAAAGCCCATCAGGCTCGAGCTGCCGAAAAAGGTGTCGTATATCAGCGTTTCGGCCAAAACTTTTGGAGTGGTCGCGGAAAACTATGCTTCCGAGGAGGAAGCGAACGCGGAATACAACAGGAAATACGAAGAGCTGGTGGAGGCTCTGAAAAAAGAGAAGGGGATCGAGGATGCCTATCTTACGCAGGTGCTTTTAAGCAGGTACAATGTGATCTTTGGGGGAATAGGCTTCGAATTTCCTTTGATGGAGCCCGAGATGATACCGGATTTCTTAAGGCATATGGAGGCGCTACCGAAAGAGGGAAGATTGCCTATGTATGACGGAGAGGTCATGGTGGACAGTAATGTCGCGAAAAACCAGAATATAAAGGTCGGGGACTGGTACATGGAAGACTTATGGGGGCGATCCTTTAAGGTGGTGGGAATTCTTCGTTCCAATTACAGGATCTCGGTGGGAACTCCCAAAGGGTATACAAATGCCGGATGGTATGTGGTGGTGCTTAATGACGAAAAAACCACGGATATGAGGAAAGTACTTAAGGATCTGGGATATACACTGACTTCCGGAGATCGTATCATCGACGGAGTATCCTATAAGCAATATTATGAGGAAGAGGTGGCCACCATGGAGAATGCCACTTCCGTCATATTCCTTGTGATCATGATCTTTCTTAGCATTTCGGTATTGGTGGCATATGTTTCCTATATGAGAAACCGCTTGAACGAATATTGTCTCTACAGTTCCATAGGGTACGGAAGAGGAAATATCTATGGGATGATGATGAGAGAGATGTTGATAATTATGGGCATAGCGATCGTGGTGGGATTTATGCTGTCCACGGTGGCATCGGGGGTCACACGCGAGTTTATTGCCGGGCCCAAGGGGCTTAGGAGCAGAGCATTTTATCCGGGAACTTATCTGGAGATCATCTCAATGTATGTGTTGATCATGGGTATGCTTCAGATACCCGTGATAATAAGCATCAACGGGGTAAAGACCATTGATGCCATAGAAGATTGACATTGGAAAGGGAGAGATTATGTTTGAGATAAAAAATATATGTATGATCTATGATGTGGACTCGGATGAGAAAATGTATGCACTTAAGGGCTTTGATCTGACCCTGCCGGACAGCGGTCTGGTGGGGGTGATCGGACCCTCCGGAAGCGGCAAGAGTACGCTCATGTACTGCCTTTCGACCCTTAAGAAGCCTACGGAAGGAAGCATAGTATATAATGGCATGGATATTGCCTCCATCAGTGATAAGGAGAGGGAGACGCTGAGGCGGAGGGAATTCGGGTTTATTTTCCAGAAACACTATCTGGTGCCTTATATGACGGCTTTTGACAACGTGCTGGTGGCTGCGGCAAAAACGGGCAGAGAAACTGACGAAAAAGCCCGCCGTCTGCTGACGGAGTTGGGGCTGGGAGAGAGAGAACTTAAGAAAAAACCGGCGAAGCTTTCCGGCGGTCAATGCCAGAGAGTGGCTATAGCCAGGTCCATGATAAACGATCCCAAAGTGGTTTTTGCGGATGAGCCCACAGCCTCGCTTGACCATGAAAACGCCTTCAATGTGATGAAGATCCTTAAAGATTATTCAAGGGACAGGCTGGTGCTGGTGGTGACACATGACAGGACCATCCTTAAAGATGCGGACAGGATCATAGAGTTGTGGGACGGAGATATAAGCGGGGATAAGGAAAATTTGAGAGGAAATGCGGAATGAAACCTTTATCAGCTGGGTATTACGTGAAAGAGAACAAGGGGAGAGTCTCGATCATCATATTTATGATGTTGCTCACAACCTTCATTTTTCTGGCAGGAAACTACATCGAAAGCGTGTATTATTATTTTTATAAAAGCTGCGACTATTTCGACGATCTGTGTCTGGTGGAGGCGACTGCGGGGAGTGAGAATATTAAGATATTCGAGGAAGTATATGCAGATCTGTGCAAAGACGAGGAGCTGATCGTGCAGGTAAGGAGTCCGATGGGCTTTTCGAGCAAGGATTTTGAGTGCACGCTGGGCTTCGAAATGAGCTCGGATGCCATAGTTTTTAACACGCCGGAGGACATGAAGACGGCATTTGGTATCTTCGGACTGGATTGCGATCTTTCGGATGTTAAGGATCGCTCGGTGGTGATGTCTTCGGCACTGGCGAAGCAATATGGTTATAAAAAGGGCGACAGGATAGGCGAGATATATACGCTTGACGCTGTTACGGATGACGGAAGCTACATATGGTTTTACGTTTACGAGGACGATCCTCAGCCTTTGAGATTAAATGTGCTTGGAAGGAACGGCCTTTCCGGAAACGAATTGAGGCAGCATATCGCTAAGGTGGTGAACGGCAGGAGTGCAAAGATCAGTAAGGGAACCAGAGAGGTCACAAACAATGAACTCGGCCCTTTCAGGTACATCTTTCTTGCGGGCATATCTATTCTCTCCGTCGTATTGTCCATCATTGTCAATTCTGTGATCACCGGACAATACCTGAAGCGGACCTATGAGTTCGGAGTGTACAGGGCCATGGGTATATCGAAGAAGGACATATACCGTAAATGCGGAGCAGAACTGCTATTGATGAATGGCATGGCAATTTTGATCGGGGCATTTACAGTGGTACTTTTAACGTTTATACTAAATGAATTAAAATACATTCCGGAGGGAAAATATCTGCCCTATTACTCGGGGATCGGGCTGACGGGATTTCTGATATCGGATCTCCTGGTACTTGTTCCCACTGTACTTTTTAAGGGAAGAAGCATGGCGAGGGCGGATGTGACGGAGTTTTAGAATAATGGTTGTAACTATATTGACCAATCTGGCAGTTCTTGTCCTGACCATCGTAACAGCGGTATTTTCGGAGTTTACCTATCAGGAGATACTTCTGGGCGGGATCCTGATGATCCTAATAACGGCGGGACAGCTAACGGAGGGGTACGGGAAATTGATATTTATACCGGAATTTCTCGTATCCGTCCTTTTTGCGGTTTTATCCGGGAATTTTACCGGCTTTCTGGTCTTCTCCTTTATCATAGGGTTTAAGCCACCGCAGGCTTTGCTTGCAGCTGACGGACTGTATATCGTCGTTGCGCTGGCGGACATGATGAGAGCGGGAGGCTTTGAGAGGAGGAATTTTGCTCTTATTCTGGTAAAACTTATTGTGCTCACAATTGCAGTGCTTATTATGACCTATTTAAGAGAACTGCTGATGTTTGGCAGAAAGCGCAGAGAAGAAGAAAAAGAGCGAAGGATCAATCTTAGCCTCAGGGAAATGCATGAGATCAAAAAAAATAGGGAACTGACATTGCAGAACGTATATGCCGAAAAGAATGCGAGGCTTGTAGAACGGGAAAATATCAGCAGAAACATACATAACAGTGTGGGGCATTCCATTACCGCAGCCATTATGACACTGGACGCAGCGGATATGCTGTTTGAAAAAAAGCCCGAAGAAGCTCATAAAAGAATGAATGATGCGGCAGACAGGATCAGGGGATCTCTTGAAGCCATAAGAAGTGCGGTAAGAGCACTGGATGATGATGACACAGAGGTTTCGGTAAAGGACCTTTTATGTTATATTAATAATATTCTGGATGAATTTACGATGGATACAGATCGAAGTGTCGACAAGATATATGACCTGTACTCAGATAATATGACCATCCCTAAAGAACAGGTGGAGTTTCTGACGGGAGCTCTTGGGGAGATGCTGACCAACGGGGTCAAACACGGCGGCGCAAGGCATTTTGTGGTGACGCTCAGCGGAGATTCGGCGCACATTAAGCTGGAAGTTAAGGACGACGGGAAGGGCATATTCAACGAGAGCAACAGGGAAGAGCTGATCAAAAACGGCTTCGGGCTGAAGAAACTTGAGACTTATGTCAAACGCTGCGGCGGTACGACTCACTTCGAGAACAACAATGGTTTCAGATCGGTGATCGAGCTGCCTTTGTGGGCCGGCGACAGAGAAAAGTAAAGCGATATGGGGGAGAATATGAGCAAGGTACTATTGGTAGATGACGAAAATATGTTGCTGGACAGCCTGGAGATCATCCTTTCCATGAATGATATGGAGGTAGTGGGAAAGGCCCATGACGGCAACGAGGCGCTGAAGCTTCTGGAAATGACCGGGTGCGACATCGCCCTGGTGGACCTGAACATGAAGGGCATGGGAGGCATAGAGCTGATCGGCCACATGAAGAGGAAGTATCCGGGGATAAGGATCCTCGTCCTCACCACATTTTATGACGACAACAACATCACAGCGGCCATAAGTAACGGCGCGGACGGCTATCTTCTTAAAGACAGCGGGAAAAGTGCCATCCTTGGAGCAGTGAGGCAGATAATGAACGGGATCAGTGTGCTGGATCCCAAGGTGATGCAGAGGCTTACGGCACTTGTGTCCGGGAACGGCGGTAATGCCCTTTACGATGAAATGACCGCCAGGGAGCGAGAGATCGCCACTCTCTTGGCAGAGGGCCTTACAAACCGCCAGATCGCGGACAAACTCTACATTTCCGAAGGGACCGTCAAGAATTATATTTCGAATATATATGACAAGACCGGAATACACGACAGAGTAAAACTGGTGGTGGCGTTGTCCGGAAAATGAACCTTTGGGGACGGGGTTAGGGGTTCATTTTTTGAACCCTTGGGGACGGGGTTAGGGGTTCAAAATTATGTATTGACAAAATGGAGGGTGCTGAGGTAAACTCTACACAATATTTTTCGGGAGAAAGCCAATGTTTAAATTTGCAGTGGAAAATATTAATATGTCAGTCAATGCTATGCGTTATGAATATATGTATAGCTTTATTTCACATATTGATTTTTCCGAAAGCAGAGAATAGAAGACGGCAGAATAATAAACAGATCATTTACCGCTTATCTTTGCAGGATAAGCGGTTATTTTTTTACAGGGAGGAAAGAATGAAAAAATTGATATGGCCTGATTACAAAAACTGCATAGCGAACCTGCCAAATTCAATTCTGAAGAAATTTGGGGCAGAGACGGTGGGGGATACGTTGCCTCTGTTGGACGGATATCTGGATAAGGATTACAAAAATATTGTTGTGATCCTGCTGGACGGAATGGGAAAGTCCATTGTGGAAGAGCATCTTGAAGAAGATGGGCCCTTTAGGAGCCATCTTGCCGGGATCTATGATTCGGTGTTCCTGTCCACTACCGTTGCGGCGACGACTTCCGTGCTAAGTGGGCTGCAGCCTTGTGAACACAGCTGGCTGGGGTGGGATTGCTATTATCCTTCAATAGATAAGAATGTCACGGTTTTTTCCAACAACCTGCAGGGGACGGAGATTCAGGCCGCACCATACAATGTGGCGCAGACGGTGACACCTTATGAAAACATTATCCGTAAGATTAATAATGCCGGAAAGAAAGCATATATGTTGGCTCCGTTTATGGAAAACGGCCCGCAGAACTTTATTAAGATGTGCGATCGGATAAAAATATTATGCGATGAACCGGAGGTCAAGTATATATATGCCTATTGGAACAAGCCGGATGGGGTATTGCACAGATTTGGCTGCAAGTCGCCGGAAGCGAGGGCAAACGTGCGGGAACTGGAACAGGCGGTGAATGAGCTGGCGGGATCGGTGGAGGACACGCTGATCATAGTAACTGCGGACCACGGGCATATAGATACTCGACCCGAAACCATCCAGGCCTATCCGCAGATATATGACTGCCTTGTACGAAAACCGTCGCTGGAGGCCAGAGTGTTGAACCTGTTTGTGAAGGAAGGCAGGAAGGAAGTTTTTGAACGCGAGTTTAATAAGGCGTTCGGTGATAAGTTCCTACTCATGCCCATGGAAGAAGTGCTGGAAAAAAGACTTTTTGGGACAGGACGGGAGCATAAGGAATTCCGCAAAATGCTGGGCGACTATCTGGCGATAGCGATTGATGATGTGGCATTGTATTTTAATGACGAGAGGTTTATCTCCATGCACGGCAGTGTGACGGAAGAAGAAATGTTGATCCCGCTGATCGTGTTTTGAACCCCGGGGAGGAAGAACGCTTGCCGGAGGCAACTATCATGCGTTCTGACGAATTATCACGTTTCCGTAGGGAGCGTGATGCTACCCGCGGGGTTAGGGGGTCATTTTTAAGTCAGAAGGAGGAGTTAAATGGATTTAATAGTTTTAATAGGAAGCGGCGCTGTCGGAAAGATGACGGTTGGCCAGGAGTTAATGAAGATCACGGATTTTAGGCTCTTTCACAATCATATGATGATCGAGCCGGTGATCGAGATCTTCGGAAATTACAACGGAGCGGCGGTTGCAAGACTGCGGGAAGTAGTGTTTGAGGAGTTCTTAAAGACCGGATATCAGGGGATGATCTTTACTTACATGTGGGCCTTTGATATGCAATCCGACTGGGACTACATAAAAGGCGTGACCGACAGGTTTGAGGCGACGGGAGGAACGGTTTACTACGTGGAGCTGGTGGCAGACCGGGCGGTGAGACTTGAGAGAAACAAGACGGAGAACAGGCTAAAAAATAAGGCATCCAAGCGGGATCTGGCGATCTCCGAGGCAAGGATGCTCAGGGAAGAGACGAAATATAGGATAGTGAGCAATGAGGGTGAGATACCCTTTAAGAATTATATCCGGATCGACAATACTCATCTGGAGCCGGAGGCGGTGGCAAGGATGATAAAGGAGCGGTTCAATCTTCCCGGGCCCGGCACTAACGAACTCCTGCAGAAGGTGAAACTCGAAGAGGTGCGGCCGGACGAGCTCGAGGCCCTGTACAAACTGCAGGTCGCAAGCTTTATGCCTTTATATGAAAAATATCATGATGAGGGTTCGCCTGCCATTGAACCTATCGAGCGGCTGAAAGCCAGGGAGCAGACAGACTGCAGAAAATATTATTTCATCGTTAAAGACGGCGCCAGGGTGGGTGGCATTAATATAGGCATATATCTACGCGACTCGGAAGATGCTTATTGCCGGATCGCGCCCATATTTATAGCGCCTGAGTTTCAGAATAAAGGCATAGGTTATGTAGCTCTTCAAAAGGCTTTTGAAATTTACCCGAGTATTAAAAAGTGGAAACTGGATACGATACTGCAGGAAGAAGGAAATTGCCACCTGTATGAGAAGTGTGGCTTTGTGCGGGTTGGAGAAGAGAAGATCGTAAACGAAAACATGACATTGGTGGACTATGAACTTAATAGAGGGTGAAAATGAACCCCTAACCCCGTCCCCAAAGGGTCAAAAAATGAACCTCTAACCCCGTCCCCGGGGTTCAAAACCGGAAAGCATTTAAAAATTATTTTAAATAGGTATTGCCAAACTGAATCGGATGTATTACAATCTATTTAAATAAAATTTTAAATAGGTATACCGTATGAGTGAAACAAACATTTTTAAGGTACTTGCGGACAGCCAGCGGCGAGATATTTTGATAATGCTTAAAGATGGTAGATTAAATGCCGGTGAGATTTCAGAGAAATTACAGATCACGCCTGCGGCTCTTTCTTACCATTTGAAGTTGCTGAAGAGTGCCGATCTTATAACCGAATACAAGGAAAAGAATTTTATTTATTATGAGATCAATACCAGTGTGTTCCAAGACTTGATCTTGTGGATCAATCAGTTTGGAGGAAAAGAATGATGAAAAAGATTATGTGGCTTTTGGCTATGCTGCCCCTCATAGTAACAAGCGTTGTTTTGCAGTTTATGCCGGATGTGATCCCCATGCATCACGATCTTGAAGGTAATACGGACAGATGGGGGAACAAAACGGAAAGTTTGATCTTTCCTGTGATCATTTTGGTCATCACCCTGTTTTGGCATCTGCTGATCCGGGCCTTTGAGAAAAAGGCAGCAAAAGCAGCTACTGAAAAAGAACTAACAGAACTCAAGTCTTCGGTTAAAGTACTGGAAATAGTCGGCATCGCTGAGGCGGCTGCGTTCGGAATAATGCATTACTTTATCCTCTATTCTTCCTATGTGCAGGCCTCCATCGGCGGTGAAAAAGCAACTTTGGATATCGCGAAGGTATCCTGCTTCCTGATGGGGATAATGCTGATCGTGTTGGGTAATTATATGCCTAAGGCAAAGAAAAATGCGGCAGTCGGGCTCAGAACCGTTTGGAGCATGTACAATGATGTTACATGGCAAAAAAGCAATCGTTTCGCGGCGGTGAGCATTATTGCAGCCGGCTTGCTGACCATAGTTACCACGGCTTTTGCAAGCGGGATAGTAAGCACACTGTTCTTGCTGGCATATATAATCGCAACGACTATAGTATCTGTGGCCTATTCCAAGAAGATCTACGACAAAGAAATAAGAAAATAGAAGAAAACAGAGTTAAGACTGTAAAAATAATAGGCCTTTTTGTCCCCGAAAATGAACCCCGGGGACGGGGTTAGAGGTTCATTTTTGAATTTATGATCCCACGGGGGCTATAGATCCGTTTTACAGATCCTTTTCACCGTGGACAGCGACACATCCATTACCCGTGCCACCTGTTTTGCTGTCAGTCGTTTCTGCCGAAGCGTCTGAATATAGGCATTTCTTTCAATTCTATTCAGTTTGGCCGTATCGGAGATCGAGTTCATTTTTGTGACTGATTTAAAAATATCAAGTGCCATTTCATCTGTTAAAAAATGGTTTGTATTCTGATGAATATCGAAGAAAAGATCATTTCCCAGCGAGTCGTCTACTGTTGCAAAGTAGTTCTGCAGAGCGGCTTTTGACCCCGCGATGGCATATGCTTGCTCGACTTTTATCAACGGATCCTTCGCACCATAATAAGCGTTGAAGCTGCTCCAACGATATTCGGACGGATCCTTGCACATATTAGCATTAACGGGGTTATTGTGAATGTAAACAAGAGCGGACAGAAAATACCCTTCGCTATCGATAGGCTGGCTATGATAGCGTTCCTGAAAAAGATGACCGGTTCGTGAATTTTTGTTGTTATACCAGCGGGCAAACCTGGTTCCCAAACTTTGAAAAAATGAAGGTAACTGATCCGGTGATGAAAAAAGTAACAGATGAACATGATTATCCATCAAACAATAGGCATATATATCGATATCGTATTCTTTTTTGCAATCAGACAGGATAAACAGGAATTTTTGGTAGTCAGAAGTTTCTTCAAAGATGATATGCTGATTAATAGAACGTAGTGTGATATGATATATGCCGTTAGAACTGATAATTCGTGGTTTTCTGGGCATATGCACTCCTAATAGATTAAATTTTGGTGTATTATAAAACAACTTAGAGGAAATTGTCAATATGTTTATTAAAAATGAACCCCTAACCCCGTCCCCAAAGGTTCATTTTGGGAAAAATGAACCCCTAACCCCGTCCCCAAAGGTTCAAAAATACGATGTGATATGCATCGGGATGACGGTGGTAGACTCGATAATCAAAGGATTTGATCCGACCCCGGTATCTGCCTCAGGGTATAAAGCCTCATCCGGGGCGATATTTGCGGGCGGAGAAGCTGTCAACGAAGCTATAGCTGCGGCCAAGCTGGGACTTAAAACAGGGATATTCTGCTGCCTTGGAAAAGATGCGGCAGGAGATATGATCGTTGCCGAACTGGAACGCTATGGTGTAAGCACAGACTTGATCCTTCGGCCCGATGACAGGCAGACCCCCGTGACTACGCTGCTTGTTAATGAGGACGGCACAAGGAAGTCCATCACCAATGACGCACATCGATACAATTTCAGGCCCGATCTGCATCATGAGCTTTTTACAAGCGCAAGAGCCGTGATCCTGGGATCTTTGTTCAGAGCGCCTTTTGATGATCCGGATATCATTTTTTCAGTGATCAATGCGGCCAAAGAAGCAGGGCAGATCGTGATCGCGGATACAAAATTACCGAATTTCAGAGTTTTGGGACTTGCTGACCTGAAGGCAGCTCTTCCCTTGATCGACTATATCACTCCGAATGAAGACGAAGCGAAATACTTTACCGGCAAAGAAGATCCCGAAGAAATGGCAGATGTGTTTTTGAACTATGGTGTTAAAAACGTATTGATAAAGCTGGGGGCAAAGGGATGCTTCTTTAAGAATGCTGCAGAGAAGATAGCTCTGCCGGCTTTTAATATCCGGGCCATAGATTCCACCGGCGCAGGCGATAATATGATCGCAGGTCTCGCAGCGGGAAGA
>JAEEGI010011262.1_pt1 | contig 19303 bp, 11 predicted proteins | sample 8958751 | NCBI WGS metagenome assembly JAEEGI01 (sample SAMN16246545, study PRJNA631951) | gut metagenome | biome: gut microbiome; feature: rumen; material: KS-attached | host: Bos | place: Iran: Karaj | collected 2018-10 | reverse complement strand
ATCCATTACATCAATTCATTCCGCATGCACTTTAGGCGCACGGGCAACCGCCGCGAATCCGTGATAAACGCTGTCGAAGAAACCGGCTGGCCCATTCTCTTCACCGTCATCACTACCGTGGCCTCGCTGATTTCGTTCCTGTTCGCAGGCATCCGCCCGATCCGCTGGATTGGCGGCATTTCGGCAGGCATCGTCTTCATGGTTTATTTGTATGTCATCATCTTGATTCCGATTCTCATGAGCTTCGGTAAGAACGCAAAGCCCGACCCAACAGAAGTGAAAGCCGCTGGCGCAACCAAGGCAGACATTCTCTTTGAATTTTTCGGACGCAAAGTTTGCAGACACAGCGGAATCATCGCCGCGATTTCAGCTGCCATAATGTTAGCGCAAATTCCGGGAATGATGAACATTGACGTGAACATGGACTACACAAAAACGATGGGCGAAAAAATCCCGTTCGTCACAAGGCTTATGGACATGCTCAGCGGTAAACTCGGAAGCCTCTACGATTTCAATGTGATGGTTGAATTCAACGACAACGACGCACTGAAAGATCCTGCCAACATGAAACGCATCGAAACGCTTGAGCAAAAACTCGGCACGCTCCAACTCACAAAAATTTCAGGCGACAAGCCCCGCGTGCAATCCGTAACACGACTCGTGAAAGAAATGAACCGCACACTAAACGCCGACAGCACGGAATACTACAAAATTCCCGATGCGCAGGACATGCTCACGCAATTGCTATTCCTCTACGAAATTTCAGATGCCGATGCGCTCTTTGAACACATGGACGAAGACTACAAAACAACATACATCCACATAGAACTTTCCGGATACGACGCCAAGAAAATCGTTGAAGATCTCGATTCCGCAAAATCGTATGCCGCCCAAATTTTCCCAGACGCCAAAGCGTCAATCGTCGGCGAAGTCGTGAACTACGCCGAAATGAACGGCAAGCTGGTAAATGGATTATTACGTTCGTTCGGCGGTTCATTTGTCATTATCGCTATCATGATGATTCTCGCATTCGGGAGCATCAAGGCGGGCCTCATCGGCATGATTCCAAACGTCGCACCCGTACTTTTAATCGGTGGCGTCATGGGCTATTCGGGAATGCCGCTCGACATGATAACGATGATTGTGATGCCGATGATTTTGGGCATTGCCGTTGACGACACCATCCACATGAATAACCACATCAAATACGGTTACGAGCGCACGGGCAGCTACAAAAAAGCGCTGCTGCTCTCTTACCGCGAAATCGGAAAGACGATGGGCATGACGACATTCATTCTCTGCGCGATGTTCTTCGTGTTCATCTTCAGCCCCATGGGCGCATTGCACAACGTCGGATTACTTTCCATCATCGGTCTTGCCGCCGCCCTCGTCGCCGATTACACACTCACCACGGCATTAGTTTATTTAACAAAGCCGTATGGAAAAGAAAAATTTCCTTGGAGTATTTTAGCCTAGAACCTCCCATTAAAGGCACCAAGTCATATAAGGCGGAATTTTCAAAATATCGCCATCGACTTGCAATGATTTTGGATGTATTATGATACTCCCGCCAACTCGCTTTTCAAATTTGTCCTTAAATTTGCCGAGTGAGTTTGTGGTATAATTCTTTGAAGATTTAACTTCTACAGGAAAGACCTTGAAATTCGTCTTGCTTTCATTGGATAGTAAAAAATCAATTTCTATGGAATTGCGGTGTGCCGAAGCATTGTATTCCGTATAAAAAAACAATTGCCGCCCCTTAGCACGAATCATCTGCGCAATAACATTTTCATAAAGCATTCCCTCATTCAGCGAAAGTTTGCCGTTCATAATTGCTTTGTAAAGTTGATTCGATGCAATTTCATTTTCGCTAAAAGCAAGGCTCACCAATAGCCCCGTATCGCCCATGTAACATTTGACTGAAGATTCATTTTTGTTGAGAGCAAAACCAACATTCGGGTCATTACATTTATAACACAAATTACAAATCATGGAGTCGTCAAGCCAAAAGAACGGTTCGTCGTACTTGGAGAATGTTGCTGCACCTGAATCATCAATTTCAGAAAGCACAATTTTTTTTTCATGCGAAGAAAGACTGCCGGGGATGTTTTCAAATACTGCAGAAACTTTTGAACTATACCGTTTAGCCGCTTTTTTAATATCATCACGATAAAGGTCCAAAATTTTTCTTTTTTCCTTGTCGCTCTTAGAAAAATCACGATCGTTTTCCATATAAGAAACAATGCTCTTAGGCATACCGCCCACCAAGATGTATTCTCTAAAAAGATGCATCGCACGCTTGTGGAAATGATCTTCCAACGGAACTTTATCCGAAAAACATTTTGCAATATACTCAAGGAGAATATTTTCACCCAAGGCCGCAGCAAATTCTTCAAAATCGCAAGGATACATTTTCAGCTTTTCCTCTTCCGAGGGAAGAGTTATACTTTGCACATTTTCCTTGATAGAAATCAGCGACCCCGTTTCGAGGAAATCGTACCGACCATCTGCAACGAGATATTTTATCGCCTCACGAGCCTTCGGAAATTTTTGGATTTCATCAAAAATGATTAGCGACTCGCGCCTATGCAGAGGAGTGTTGTATTCCAAAGAAAGCGTCTGAAAAAAAACATCCAGATTGTTCAGATTCGTATCGAAGTTTTCAAGAATCTTGCGTGAAACCTTGTTGAAATCGACTAGAATATACGTTTTATATTCGCGTTCTCCAAAACGCTTCGCTATCGTGGATTTGCCAATCCGTCTGGCCCCTTCGATAAGCAAGGCACTTTTCCCTTGGGACTCATTTTTCCAAGCCCTTAGACGATTATACGCTTTTCTTTGAATCTCCATCAATCGGCCTCATATTAACAGTGCGCAGAGTAAAATATACATAATTATTCAATAATACGCAAAGTATTTTTATGAGGAAACTTCAATAATACGCAGAGTAAACTACTTCGCATTGAACCAGATGCAAAAAGAGGACACTAAAAATGATTTCTAGTTGACAAGTCTTTTGGAAGTGGACATTTCTAGTATTTTTTCTGCTTCAATTATCAGCAACTTGATGCCGTCGCGTCTTCCACCAAATACTGAATGCGTGACATTTTGTCATCGACAAGCGGCTCCGCCAAATCCATGCGAAACGAGAGCGTTTTTCGCTTCGCAAACATTTCTTTTAGCAAAGCCCTCTCACGAGAAAGAGTCTGAATGAGTTCATTGATGGAGCGGAAATTATTCATAGTCAAAAAAATATAAAAAAATCGCCCCAGCATTTAGCTAGAGCGAAACTTAGCGTTATCATTCCCACGACCTGCACAGCACAGCCGATGTAATGCGAAAATCTTCTTACGACACTTTCAGCTTCGTCATGCTTTTTGCACAAATGCCCATAGTCGATACGTTGTGCAAGAAGGCCGATGTTGTCGGAGAAAGCAGACCGAAGAATCCGCCTACAAGTAAACTTGTATTGAACGTCACGATAAAGCGGTAATTCATCATAATGCGTTCCATGAGTTTTTGGCTCAGTAAACGGAGTTCCACGAGATCTTCGAGATTCTCGCGGCGGAGCGTCACATCGGCAGTTTCGCGGGCAATGTCACTGGCATCGCTCATCGCAACAGAGACATTTGCCGTAGCCAAAGCAGGAGCATCATTGATGCCGTCGCCCACCATAATCACGCGCTTGCCTTCGGCCTTCATTTGTTCTACATAGCGGTGCTTGTCTTCTGGCAAGACCTGCGCAAAGAACGTATCGATTCCCAAATGTTCCGCAACACGTTCTGCCGCATTCAAGCTATCGCCCGTCAGCATCACCACATTCTTGATGCCACTTTCACGCAGCCCGCGAATGGCATTCGCAGCTTCTTCACGCGGAGGGTCGCCAATACAAATTGCACCCGCCAATTCGCCACCAATGCCCAGGTAAATCACGGACGCGGCACCCGCCTGTTCGTCAATAATCGCCTGGTTCGCTTCAGAGATATTGACCTTTTCGTCTTCGATAACAAAATGCTTGCTTCCGATAACCACGCGCTTGCCCTTGAGCGAAGTCGCGATACCATGCGCCACGATGTACTGCACATCGGCATGTTCTTCGGCGTGATTGATATCGCGTTCCTGCGCCGCCTTAACTATCGCACGAGCCATGCTATGCGGGAAATGTTCCTCGATACATGCCGCAATTTTCAAGATCCGCTTTTCGGAATATTCGCCGAACGGAATAATCTTTTCAAGACGCGGTTCCGCCTTCGTGAGCGTTCCCGTCTTGTCGAACACAATCGTATCGGCAAGCGCAAGTTCTTCCAGGTACTTGCCACCCTTCACAGTCATGTCCATGTCCGCCGCTTCACGCAATGCAGAAATCACAGAAATCGGAGTCGAAAGCTTTATCGCACAAGAGTAATCCACCATCAAGATGGACACCGCACGAGAAATATTCTGCGTCAGCAAAAGCGTAAGTCCAAAACCAAGGAAACTGAACGGCACGATGCTATCCGCCAAATGCTCGGCACGGCTCTGCACGCTAGCCTTCAAGTCTTCGCTACGGTCAATCAGCTCCACGATTTTCTGAATTTTCGTATTGCTGTTCACCGCAGTCACACGGACCACAATCGAACCTTCTTCAAGAACCGTGCCTGCAAAAACGATTCGGCCAGCAGTCTTCATCACCGCCTTGGATTCACCCGTCATCGTCGATTCGTTCACAAAGGCTTCGCCTTCAATCACGCGGCCATCGACAGGAATCATGCTACCGGAACGGATGCGCACCAGATCATCGACCTGGACGTCCTTCATATCCACCAATGTATCCACGCCGTCTTTTACGACCCAGACTTTATCAACCTTGACAGCGAGGCTCCCTGTCAAAGCAGTGCGCGTGCGCGCCTTGGTGTAATCTTCCAGCAAGCCCGACACGCCCAAAAGGAACATGACCGTACCTGCGGACTCGTAATTTTTCTGGAGCAGGCTAGCACCAATCGCAGCCCCATCCAAAACATCGACGGTGAGCTTTCCGCTCATGAGCGTCGAAATCCCGCGAGCCACATAGCGCAACCCGCGAACCACCGTAATCGCCATGCGAATCGGGAACGGAACAAACCAGCGCAACAAATAGCGCCTTGCAATCATCCCCATGAGGCTAGCTTTAAAGCCATCATCAAGAGATTGCAACTGGTATTCCGTTTCACCGTCGCATTCGGGCAATTCTTTGGGGTTGAGCGCACTTACAAAATCAAGAATCTGCTTACGGCTCGTCTCGAAATCACCCGCCTTGGCGGAATATTCAAAAAGGAAGCCGCCATTGGCGCTGTGCACTACAACACTTTTAACGCAAGGCACGCCAACACAAGCCTTGTGAATGCGCGCTTCATAATCACATTCAAAAGCGAACGCCCCAGCACGCAAGCGAAGGCGACCCGGCCTGTCATAGACGATTTTGAATTTCATAGCGATTAAAAACCTGCAAAAATAAACTATAGGCTATGGGGTATGAGCTCGTTCGCCTTCGGCTCACTTTGGGCTATGAGCTTAATGTAATGGAATAGCCCAAGCGTAGCGACCTCAAAGCGAAGCGTGCTGAGAGGAGCTTTAGCTCCGACCCCATCGCTCAAAGCCTACTTAATCCCAGCTTCTGCCTTGGCGTCGTTGCAGATGTCGGCAGCTTCGTCCTTCATGTCTTGGAATGCAGCCTTAGCATCAGCAGTGAACTTCATGCCATGAGCAAGTCCCTGAACGGCAAGTTCGCGGGTTTTCTTTGCCTTCAGCACTTTCTTAGCGACAGTGGAACCCACAGCACCAGCAACAACAAGCCAGAATTTTTCGTTTTTGAACATCGACATATCATTCTCCTTATTAAAGAAAAATCAGCGGAACATCTGTCCGCTTTTAAAAATTAGATACTCTCCCCCCTCATTGCAAATTACAAACAAAATAATCACACAACTCTTACAACCCCGTATCGTAGTTGAGTTTCACGCGATAAGGGCTAACATTGTTAGTGATTTTCTAACAATGTTAGACGCTCTAATTTTGTTAGACTCTCTAACAATTTTAGAGAGTCCAAGTTTATACAAGGAGATCCTCACCTTCACGTGAATGACAGCATTGTCACTAAGCAACCTACACAATATTACGACAATGCAAGCACCTTTCCCAATTCACGGCACTTCGCCTTGCCATCATCATCCGGAGCACCTTCGAGAGCGAGCGGATCATCAGCAAGCACAAGGCCCGCATTTGCAGCATCTTCTTTCCACGGATTCATCCATTCGCCACCGCCCCAACCGTACGAGCCAAAAAGTACGACCTTTTTGCCAGAAATTTGCGTTTTCAGCTGATCATACATCGGCTGGAATTCGCTATCTTCAAGTTCTTCGGCACCCATCGCCGGGCAGCCCAACGCAAACTTGTCAAATTCCTGAGCTTTATCCACCGAGAATGCAGATGTATTGAAAAGCGTCACTTCGGCTCCCGCGCCCTTCGCGCCAGCGACAACCTCGTTCGCCATGATTTCGGTATTTCCGGTACCAGTCCAAAAAATAACAGCAATTTTATTCATTTTGTTTTCCTTTTGTTTTTTTTCGGTCACCTCTAAAAACTCATTTTCAAAAATTTGGCTACGACACATCGGGCAGTTTCGTCACTCAATGTGGTAAAGACCTCCAGTATTCACCACTTTTCGTTCCTGCCTGCACTCGGTCTCGCTCAAATTTTATTAACCAAAGCAGTTTTTAGAGGCTCCCTCTAGTTTTTTTATTAAATCAACTCGCCACCGTCAATTCTTCCAAAGAATCGCCCTGTTCAAAACGCTCATTAAAAATCTTGTGACATTTTTTATAGACTTCGAAGATATGCATCGAATTCGGCACGTCATTATAAACTTTCCAGCAGCCAATCAGCTTGTAATTTTTGCCACCGTATGCAATAAAATCTTTTACATCCTGTAAAGGATATCCCAAAAACACACCCACTTCATGCGGAAAACACACCGAACGAGCCATACGTACTTTAAAAAAATTCAACAGCGATTCAGTATCAAAACAACTATAGCCAAACCCTTTCAAAAAATTACGAACCTCGCAGGATTTTCCCAAATTCTTTAGAGCACTGCTCCGATAAACATAAACAAAATAACGTCCATGCCGTTCAGCCACAACTCGCGCCACGACACCCTTAGGGTTCAATGCCTGATTCCAGCGAGACACAATCTTGCAAAGCACAATATCATCAGCAATTTCAAGGCAAAAAAGATTGCCCAGTTTGAGCCCCGCAAGGGTTGGGGCGCACTGGCGAACTAAACAAAAATCGAGGTTCTTATCCATGAACAACCTAATTCATCTTCAAATAAAATCAAAAATCCCGCCTACAGCCTTAGCCAAGGCGGGATAACCAATCCAGCATATATGAGGTAACGAAATCTATACGCTAGCAGAGATTCTATGGCAATTATCTCTGAAATTTATTTTAGAAATTTGCCAAAGAAAGTTCTACTCCAAATAGACTCGGAACAATCCAAAAATTAGACAAATCTAATTATGTAAGAAAAGACTAACTAATACAAATGGTCATCAGCCAACCACCAATGACTAATGACCATCGACTAAAAACTAAAACAACATATTCCCGAAGCGGACAATGACACCAGCGAACACGACACTCACCATCGTCATGAGCTTGATGAGAATGTTGAGCGAAGGCCCTGCGGTATCCTTGAACGGGTCGCCTACGGTATCGCCCACCACAGCGGACTTGTGCGTATCGGAACCCTTGCCGCCGTAATTGCCTTTTTCAACAAACTTCTTTGCATTATCCCAGGCACCACCCGCATTGTTAAGCATTGTCGCAAGCGCAAAACCGCACGCAAGCCCGCCCGCCAAAAGTCCGAACACGCCCGCAACGCCCATCGTAAGCCCGACAAGCACAGGAACAACCACAGCGAGCACCGAGGGGATAATCATCTCGCGCTGAGCGCCCGTCGTCGAGATTTCCACGCAACGAGCGTAATCCGGCTCGCCCGTGCCTTCCATGATTCCCGGAATTTCGCGGAACTGGCGACGCACTTCTTCGACCATCGCGCTTGCCGCACGGCCCACCGCCTTGATGGTCAATGCGCAGAACACAAACGTCATCATCGCACCGATAAAGAGCCCGCCCAAAAGCATGGGGTTCATCAAATTGAGGTTATAAACATGCATAAAGTCAACGTAGTTTACCTTATTTGCAACCATCCCCACGAGGTCGCCATTCTCAGTAATGGCACGCGTCCCACCATCAAGGAATTTCACGCCAGTAACACCCGAAAGAGCCTTCATCAAATCATTTGCGCCGTTCGCAAAAGCAACAGAACCGACTCGCCACACGCCCTCAGCCGATGCAGCCAAGTGCCCTAGCCATATTTTCACTTCTTCGACATAAGACGCAAGAAGCGCCATCGCAGTGAGCGCCGCAGAACCAATCGCAAAGCCCTTGCCCGTCGCCGCAGTCGTATTCCCCAGCATATCGAGTTCATCAGTACGGGTACGTACTTCAGGGTCAAGGCCCGCCATTTCTGCGTTACCGCCCGCGTTATCCGCAATCGGGCCGAACGCATCCGTCGCAAGCGTAATGCCAAGCGTACTCAGCATGCCGACCGCCGCAAAGCCCACTCCGTAAAGCCCCACCGCCATGTCGCTAAACCCGCCAGCACACCCAAAAGCAGCAACAATACCAATGACAATTGTCACCACCGGAAGCCCCGTAGAAAACATGCCGATCGAAATGCCGTCGATAATCGTCGTCGCGGCACCAAGTTTCGCCTGGCCCGCGATTCCGCGCGTCGGCTTGTAAGCGTCGGACGTATAATATTCCGTAAACTGCCCGATGAGAATGCCCGCTGCAAGGCCAGAAAGCACGGAACCGAAAATTCCCACCGAAATGAAATCAAGTTTTACAAGCACCAAAAGCGCCACAAGAATTAGCACCGACGAACCGAGCGTCCCCGTCAAAAGCGAACGCAAAAGCGACTTCGTGTCGGCGTCTTCACGCGTGCGCACTGCAAAAATTCCCAAAATAGAAAGCACAATTCCAATCGCCGCCACCACCATCGGGGCAATGACCATTTTAACGCCACCCATCGGGAGAGCTGCGCCAAGTGCGGCCGTCGAAAGGATAGAGCCGCAATAAGATTCGTAAAGGTCCGCACCCATGCCAGCCACGTCGCCCACGTTATCGCCCACGTTATCTGCAATCGTCGCCGGGTTACGCGGATCGTCCTCGGGGATTCCCGCCTCGACTTTCCCCACGAGGTCCGCACCGACATCCGCCGCTTTCGTGTAAATGCCGCCGCCCACGCGAGCAAACAAAGCCTGCAACGAAGCCCCCATGCCAAACGTAAGCATCGTCGTCGTAATTTCGACCATTTTCGCATGTGCCCACTCGGCGTTATTCACCATGTTATCATTCCATGCCCCCAGCGAAAGTTTGGACGCGATATCCGCCCCGAACTGCCAAACGTTATGGTCGTAAATGTAATTGAGCAAGAAGAACCACGCCGAAATATCGAGCAAGCCAAAACCCACCACAATAAGTCCCATCACCGCCCCGCTGCGGAACGCGATGACAAGCCCGCGATTCAAGCTCGAAATAGCCCCGTTCGCCGTCCTCGAACTTGCGTGAGTCGCCGTTTTCATGCCCAAAAATCCGCACAGGCCGCTAAAGAAGCCTCCCGTCAAAAACGCCACCGGCACGAACGGATTCTGGATGCCAAGCAGCGCAAGCACAAGGAACACCACGAAAAGCACGGCAAAGACTATAGAAACCGTTTTGTACTGCCGCCTGAGGTAAGCGAACGCACCCACACGCACGTAATGCGCGATTTCCTTCATCTTGCGAGAACCCCCAGGTTGACGCTTCATGAAGCGGTAAAAGAACAGAGCCATTCCCAGAGCGACCAGAGCTGCAACTGGGATAAAATACCAATAAGATGGAATCGAGTGCATAAAAACCTCGTTTATCGGATTTCTATCGGCTTAAATAAGTCTTCAAAATAAATTTATAATGCAAATCGTAAAAAGTGCACTTACTTTTCTATTTTTTTACTCAATGTTGGAAGAATTGAACTTTCATTTCGGATTTTACGACTGGTTACTAGTTATAATGGTCACCGCTCTCGGAACTTTGAGCGCCTACCTCAAAGACCCGCAGCTCAAGGCCGTCACGGCTACCATTCCCATCCCCTGCGGGTTCGCCTACATCGCAGTCGGACTCCCGATGGGTACCGAAAACGCCGTTTCCGGGTTCATGTGCATGCTGTACGTGCATATCGTGAGAATTCTCCACTACAAAGTGAAAATTCCCATTGTGATTTCCATCATTTCAGGGCTTGCCTTTTTCGTCTGCCTCGGAACAATTCTACACTCGCGCATCCCCGAAGGCGAAGCGTATTTTATCGGAGCATGCCTTTTTGACTTGGTCATCGGCATTATCTTTTTCCAAAAGCAGAAATACAAATCAGGCGTGCGTTACAAGACTCCGCTTCCTGTATATATAAAAGCACCCGCCATCGCAGGTGTCGTCTCCGGGCTCATGCTCATCAAGCGACTGATGGGCGGTTTTTGCACCAGCTTCCCGATGATGAACTCCATCGTGAGCTATGAGAGCCGCTATTCGCTCGGCGACCAATGCCGCCAGCTTCCGCTGTTTCTCATCGCAGGGCCTTTCATGTTCGTCACCATGCGATACGTAGAAATCGGATTCGGACTCAACCATTGGCTAGTGCTCCTCATCGGCTACATCGTCTTTGCATTCATTTACTGGCCGCTCAACAAAGAACTCAAGCGCAGGAACGAAATCAACTATAATAATTAGTGGTTGGTGGTTAGTGGTTAGTGGTTGACGTCTTCGACGTCCGCGGCTGCATTCGGACATAAAAATAAGCAAGCTTATTTTTGCGTCACTCATTTGGCACGCTCTTGGTGATTAGTGGTTAGGGATGTAATAGGGAACGTTTTAATTACAATTCCTGTTTACTAACCACTTAAACATTCCTGTTTACTTAACCACTGTTTGCAAATCACTCAAGTATTCCTAATACCTATCTATAGTCTTTCGTCTAATAAAAGTGGTCAAACGAGGAATTATAGAGGCTTTTTGAAAAAAATTTACTTGATGTTACCTTTAAAAAGAATAAATTTAAAGAGATTGAACAAGGAATTTCAAGCAATGCATAAAATTTCACGTATTTCTTTGGCTTTTTCCGGTGCGTTTTTGTCAGCCGCTCTTTTGACCGCATGCGGTGACGACAACTCGGCAGCACCCATCCCCAACCAAGGCGGAATTGTCGCAAGCTCCTCTAGCGAGCAAGCAGTTCCTACATCCAACACAACGGTCCCCACATCTTCGGTCATCCAGCAACAGCCGGAAAGTTCCGCAGTCGCACCTATCGCCGAATCCAGCTCTTCTGTGGTCCAGACCCCGGAAATTTCAAGTTCAGCAACAGCGGAACCCCCAGCATCGAGTGCGGGCACCACTCCCCTCGACCCGAACTGTGTCGAGACTCCGGTCGCAACACTTCCCATCGATTCCATTGGGCTTGCCGACATCGCCGACGTGTTCAAGAGCGTACGTTGCAACGAAAAGGCGGTTTTTGTCCTCCGCCATGGCGAACGCGACGACAACGACCATACGAAGTTATCGCCTCTCACCTATTGGGAAAATGAAAAGAAAGATACCGTTGCCGGCCAACCAACGGACGGCGTCCGTCAGGCCATTGCCGTCGGTAAAAAACTCATAAGCGCCGACGAATTCACCTACACGCATACCAAGTACCTCCGCACAGAGCAGACTTGCTTCTACATCGCACAAGGCCGCGGCCAAGCCACGTTCCCGCACGATTCCACGGAAATTTACTCCATCAGCTGGTACAAAAAAGACAAAGACCGTTACAAATTCTATGATGATTCCACCAAAAACGTTCGTCTCGTTATTGCCGGCTGGGCCTACGACAACCTTTATGCCGATGCATTCTACGACCTCAAGGAAAAAACTGAAGAAATCGTAAAGACGCACATCGCACCGGACTACGCTTCCATGAACAAGTTCCGCGTCATCTGCTCTCACGACGACTTCATCCTCCCACTCTCCGTTTACGCCTCCAACGGAACTGTAAACTACAGATTCCATGATCCGGATTCAAGACATTGGCCGTACTTCCTCACCGGCGTTGCCGTCATCATCGATCATAACAATCAGATCAGGTACGTGCCATTCAAAGGACTCGGCATCGGAGCGGAATAGATTGGTCATTCGAAATTTATAGATGTCACCCCGGTCACTGTACCGGGGTCTGTTTTTTTAGAAATACCGCTCCCGGAACGGAGTCCGGGAAGGCAGCTCCGAGAACACAAACATGATTCCATCAAAATGTTCTCAAAAATTTTCTTAATTTAAGGTTTATATAAGAACCGTTTTTATAAATTTTATTGTATATTACTTATAGTTGTATGGGTTAAATGTTCTCAAAAATCCAACGGAGTCTATATGTTTGGAAAATACTCAATCAAGGCATCGATGATAGGAATCGCCACCTTGGCCGCACTCGCTTCGAACGCAAACGCCGAAAAGTACGACTGGGGCAATGTCCGCTTTGACGGCGGCGGATTCGTGAGCGCCATCATGCCGAGCCCAACCGTCGAAGGACTCATTTACGCACGCACCGACGTGGGCGGCATTTACCGTTGGGACGCTACAAGCAGCCGTTGGATTCCGTTGATGGACTGGATCAGCCAAAACGACGTGGGCCTTTACGGCACCGAAGCGTTCGCGCTCGACCCGCAAGACCCGAAAAAGATTTATGTGCTCGGAGGCACCGGCTATTTCAGCAAGGGCCGCACCGCTGTTTTGCGTTCCTCCGACATGGGTGCCACTTGGGACACGAGCTACGTGGAAATGCTCGCCCACGGCAACGGCATGGGCCGCCAGACAGGCGAAAAGCTCGCAGTCGATCCGAACAAGTCTAACATCGTCCTCTGTGGAAGCCGCACAAAAGGTGTCTATAAGAGTACCGATTCCGGCAAAACCTGGACAAGCCTCTACAAAGTCGCTCTTTCCACTGCTACCGAAAGCAGCCTCAACGGCGTGAACGGCGTGAGCTTCGTGATGTTCGACCCGGCACAAGGCAAGCTCGCCGACGGCAGCACAGCAACCATTTACATCGGCACTTCTGAAACAAAGGACAATTTGCAGGTCAGCCACGATGGCGGCGCAACTTGGGAAATCATCAAGGGCGTTCCGAACGGTCTCATGCCGCACCGCGCAAAGATTGTCGATGGCAACATGTACGTCACGTTTGCCGATGGTCCAGGTCCGTACAACATTTCTCGCGGCGGCGTTTTCAAGTACAACATAGCAACCGGCACTTGGACGGACATCACTCCGTTTGACGACAACGAAAAAGAAGACGGTACCATTACCCACGAAAAGAACACTTGCTCCTACGGCGGCATCGCGATTGACCCGAAGGACCCGAAGCACATCGTCGTTTCGACGCTTGGCCAGTACACCGGACGCCATTTCTTCAAGGACAGCACCGAAAACTACGGCGACCGCATTTACGTATCGACCGACGGCGGTGAAAACTGGACGCACGGCCAGCACTACGGCGACGGCGTGAACATGGACGAAAACGGCAACAAGTGGATTCACGGGAACGCAATTCACTGGGCAGGTTCCATCGAATTCGACCCGTTCAACAGCAAGAAAGTTTGGGTCACTAGCGGTAACGGCATTTTCCAGACCGACGACATCACGGCTAAAGTTCCTGTTTGGAAGTTCCAGTCCGTGGGCATCGAAGAAACAGTCCCGCTCGACATCGTGAGCATCCCCGACGGTCCACTCGTCACCGCCATTGGCGACTACGACGGTGCAGTTTATAAGAACATCAAGGAAAGCACTCCGCGCCACACGCCAATCATCGGCACGACCGAAAGCATGGCCTACGCCCCGCTTTCTGGCACACTTTTACGCACCGGCGTCATTACCAAGTACTACACTTACGAATCCAAGAACTTCAACGTCATGTACCGCTCGGACGATTTGGGACAAACTTGGGACAGCGTAAAAACGGAACTCAAGGGAGGCAAGGGACTCGTGGTTCTCTCTGCAGACGGCAAAGTGATGCTCCACCGCCCAGACCAAAGTGCAACAGTTTATCGCTCAGACGATAACGGAGCTACTTGGACTGCAGTCGAAACCGGCACGCAGACGCAGTACGCTCGCATCGTCGCTGACCCCGTTGACCCGAAAACGTTCTACGTAATGGGCTCCATGGGTACACTCTACAAATCCAGCGATGCCGCAAAAACATTCACTGCACAGGAAGCCCGCTTGCAAAACGAACAGGCAGGCGAATACTACAACGGAGCAGGCCTCATCCGCACCGTTCCGAAGAAAGAAGGCCACCTCTGGGTTCCGATGGACCAGGCGCAAGTCTGGCAGCCGAAGGGATTCACCGAATACGGCCTCGCCTACACCGAAGACGGAGGCAAGTCCTGGAACCGCTGCGAAGGCGCAAGCACCGCGATTTCTGTGGGCATCGGCAAAGCCAAAGAAGGCAGCGACTACGAAACGATATTCATCTGGGGTGCTGCAAAATCCGGCGACCCGATTGGCATCTACCGCAGTACAGACAAATGCAAGAGCTTTGAACGCGTAAACGACGACGCACACCAGTACGGCGGTCCGGGTAACGGCAACTTCGTGCAGGGCGACATGAACAACTTCGGCGTCGTCTATATGAGCACCGTCGGTCGCGGCCTCGTCGTTGGCGCACCGGAAGGCACCAAGTTCGTTGAAGTCATTACTCCTACCGACCCTCGCATCGGAATCGGCTCGATTTCCTTAGCACCAAGCAAGGTTACTCTTGCCATGCAGAACAGAGCTTTGCAGATAAACGTCCCGAACGAAGGCAAGTTCGCCCTCATCGCCATGAACGGCAAGACGCTCCTCACCGCAGACGTGAACGGCAACAGAAGCATTAGCCTCAAGAAAATTCCGAACGGCAAGTATATTGCAAAAGTCGTTGACGCAAGCGGCAAGTTGCTCTTGAAAAAAGCTATTGCCATCAAGTAAATCGCATTAAAAGAAAAGCCCGCCAAACATTAGAAATGAAAAATAATGGATCCCCTCCCTTCGGTCGAGGATGACGGGCGGGCATGACAACAACAAAAGTTTAATATTCATCAATCCCCACACTAAAAAGGCTAGAGTCCAAAGCGAACGCTTTAAAACTCTAGCCTTTCTGTTTTGAAGATTATTTTACCGTCTGCGGTGCGGAGGTTGCGGCAAATGGCGTGCACCATGATTACGCTCTTCGTGACGGGAGCGATTGTCCCAACGGGAGTTCTGTTCGTCATCATTCGAACTTGATGCCTGCGGTGGAGGCGGAACCGGACGCTTAAAATTTGACAGGGGCGGAGGAGGTGGCGGAGCCGAAGTCGAGCGACGCTCTAATGAAGAATGTTGCGTAGAAGGTTCAACCGTTTTGTTCAAGACATTCGAAGGAACCGGAAGCCGCTCCGAAGAATGCCTATCCCAAGCGGAATTTGCTCGTGGAGGAGGAGCTACCGGACGTCTGCCACTTGGTGGCGGATTCGAAGTCCTCGGCGGAGGAGGTGGCGGATTGTTAAATCTAGGACGCAGCCCAGGCCTTGCATGGCGACGCGGGAGCGGTCGATGCGGATGGCGATAATGCGGACGACGGTGAACCCAGTTATAAACAAACGGATCCCAGCCCCAATGAACTAGGCCAGCACCAATCCAGATGCCATTCGCATAGCGGAGCCGAAATGTTCCGTCAGAAACAACATAATAGACTATACGCGGGTCGTATTCGGGAACATAAACGTATTCTTCGCGAACCGGTTGGATTGAAATATTGTCATCTACCGTAATCGCAACATTTTCATCGCTCTTCAAATAACCGTTCTTATTGGCCACCTTGCGCATTCTCTGCACGGCATCCATCACGTCGGCCTTTTGCATTTCGACAGCTTCGCCAAGCTGGTTCGCCCATGTAGCATACTTTGTCAACTTTTTTAGCACATCCGGGAACGGAATCAACGCTACGACAGATTCGTCATAGTCGAGTTCAGCGTTTTCAATGGATTTCGCAAGGTCGTCGCCCTTCAAGTTGCGATGCGCATTGGCAAACGCATACGCATTCGGGAGGTCATCGCCATGCGTTGTCGCATCCAGAACATGAACGAGCAGCGGATCCGGGTAAAGCGCAATTGTCGAAACAAGCGTATCCAGTTCCGCTGGCGTGTATCGAGTTTGGGCATTTGCCATCAGAGGGAAAGCGATTACGGCAATGAGCATTGGAATTAAACGTTTCATAAAACCTCCTCTATCCAGAAGCCTTTTTCAATCTACAAAAATTCATCATTTTTGCCTTTTAATACATCTTTTTGGATGCTTCTAACAATCATTTGGTTTCGTGGAACTTTTCTTCCCGAAAAAAAAACGTAGAACAAATAACAACACTTTACAACGTATATAGCAAAATTAACAAAACATTTTCCGCAAATACATATAGATTTAACGTGATTGTTGGAGGATTCATTTATGAACAGGATGGTTAAGGCAGCAACCTTAGCGGGTTGCATCATAGGTTCGGCATACGCACAGACATATGATTTGCCGATTGTTTTCGTTGACACTAAAGGCAAATGCTTAGACAGCAAAGTCACAGAAAAAATTCCGGCCACCATGAAAGTACTGGACGGAAAGACAAACAATGTGGCTGATAGTGCCAAAGGAACCCGTTACGATATTGGTATCAAAGTCCGTGGACAATCCTCGGCTTTGTTCCCCAAGCCAGGTTACGGCGTGGAAGTCCGTGACGAAAAGGGTGAAGGCACGGATGTAAGCCTGTTCGGGCTGCCTCCTTCCGACGACTGGGTTTTCCACGGTCCGTATGTTGACAAGAGCTTGATGCGTAACGCACTTGCTCACTGGCTCTTTAGGCAGGCTGGCCATTACAGCCCGCGTAGCAAGCATTTCGACCTGTACATCAACGGGGTCTATCGCGGCGTCTATGTGCTTCTCGAAAAAATCAAGCGTGACAAATACCGCGTCGATGTCAGCAAACTCAAAGAAACAGACATTAGCGGCGAAGACGTGACTGGTGGCTATATTTGGGCATTCGACAAGACGGGCACCAACACGGGTGGCGCAGGCAGTGGCCCCATCGAAAAGGAAGGTTTCAGCACCTCCGACGGTTTGAATGTCATTTTACACTATCCCAAGAAAGAAAACATCAAGAAAGAGCAGGAAAACTACCTGAAAAAGTACTTGAACGACCTTGAAGGCCTGTTCAAGAACGGCAAGAACGGTCAGGGGTATTATAAAGACGTAGATATGACTTCTGCGCTGGACTACGTGTTGCACGAAGAAGTGACCAACAACGCGGACTCCTATTGGTGCAGTTTCTTCTTGCACAAACCCAAGGACAAGACTGACTCGAACGGCGTCAAGACCGAAGGCAAAGTAACGCTCGGCCCCGCTTGGGACTTCAACCTCGCTATGAGCAACGGCTCCCAGCCTGAAAACGGCGGCGGCCAGGGCCAAGGCGGTTGGAACCAAGGCGGCGGCATGGGCGGCATGTGGGGCGGCGGCTTCGGCGGCGGATTTGGCGGCGGCATGGGCGGCATGGGCGGCTTCACCAGTTCAGGCAACGGATGGCAAATCGAGAACAGCATGAAAAGTGGCCAAGGCATGATGGGCATGGGCAGTTCCTTGAAGGCTCCGAACTGGCTCCTTGGCATGTGGAAGGACAGCCATTACCAAAGCGAATTGAAAAAACGTTGGGCGGAACTCCGCAGTGGCGTGTGGCACACCAAGACCATGGACAAGTATCTGGATTCCATGAAGACTTACTTGAAGAATGCTGCCGACAGAAACTTCAAACGCTGGCCGAACTTGGGTAAATCTAGCGGTCAGGGCGACAACGATCCACAACCAATGAAATTCTGCAACCAAGGCGGTGGCGGCGGTGGCGGCATGTGGGGCATGGGCGGAATGCCCATGGGCGGCTACAACGCAACCACATGGGACGGCGAATTCGAACATCTCCGCAAGAAGATGAAAGAAAGAATGGCCTGGATGGACCAGCAGCTCGGATTTACCGAACCGGCCCAAGCCATCGTGTCTGAACCGATAATTCACCTTCCTGACTGGCAAAAAGAAGAAGCCGAAAAAGAAGAAAAGAAGAAAGCAAAGGAAAAAACTCGAATAAATCAGCTGGGCAGGCTATCGCCGACTAACTACTTTGAAGTCAATGGCAACATGCTCGAAGTTCAAACGGATATCGGTGGAACATTCGCCCTTATCGACTTGAACGGTGCCGTTCTGTACAAGACTCAAATCAAAACCGGAACGACAACATTGCAAGTTCCAAGAAATGCAAGAGACAAGCATTGGATAGCAACGCTCAACGGCAAGATGATGAACCGCTAGAATAAGCAAAGGTTGCCAGAATGTTAAAAAAGCTGGTTTGTACTATAGCGCTCAGCCTCTCGGCGAGCGCTTTTGCGCAAATATATGATTTGCCCATTTTATTCATAGACTCCAAACAAAAATGCCTTGACTTCTACACCTTCAAAAAAATACCCGCCACCATAAAAGTCTTGGACGGTAAATCCAACAACGTCGCAGACAGTTCTAAAGGCATCCAATACGACATAGGCATCAAAGTTCGTGGATTTAATTCAGCAGCTTTCCCCAAACCAAACTACACCATCGAATTCCACGATTCAACGGGCAAAGACATCAACGTGAGCCTGCTCGGCCTCCCGCCTTCTGACGACTGGGTTTTGCACGGGCCTTATCTCGATAAAAGCATGATAAGGAACTCCTTTGCCCACTGGCTCTTCCGGCAAACAGGACGTTATAGCCCGCGCACCAAATTTTTTGATCTGTACATCAACGGGGTCTATCGCGGCGTTTATGAACTTACCGAAAGAATCAAGCGAGGTAAATACCGCGTCAACGTGAGCAAGCTCAAAAAAACCGACATCGAAGGCGAGGAACTCACCGGAGGCTACATTTGGGAATTCGACTATATCATAGACAGGCATGGTGCAGGGCTTCCATCATACAATCCAGCAGACTTTCAAACTTCTGATGGAGTAAACGTCGTTTTGCGCTACCCCAAAAAAGAGAAAATTACGAAAGAACAGGAAGAATACATACAAAATTATTTGAACGAACTCGAAGCACTATTCAAGGACGGTAAAAACGGGAACGGATACGAAAACTACGTGGATGT